>JGI24708J26588_10001814_pt1 | contig 16616 bp, 8 predicted proteins | sample BioPla1DNA2_FD_26588 | JGI IMG/M metagenome (IMG submission 26588) | reverse complement strand
TTCGCTATTTGGTTTGCAGCAAAAACAAGGATTAAACTAACAACACTCTTAAAAATTCCAACGGCAGTGGCAAAGGAGTAGCGCATCATCTTGATTCCATAGTCCAGTTCATAGATGGCGAACACCCTAGCATAATCTATGACCCTACCATTTTGAAGAAGATACTGTTGCTCAAATCCGGAACTCATTAAATAACCCATGTTCATGATTAAAAGTATGCTAATTGTTGGTCTGATTGAGGGAAGTGTAATGTACCACATCTGCTTTAGTCTACCGGCTCCATCAATCACAGCTGCCTCATATAAGGCCGGGTCGATACCTGCAATAGCCGCTAGATAAATAATTGCGCCCCATCCTACTTCCTTCCAAACATGGGAAATACCAATAATCCACCAAAACATCTTCGGAATACCTAAAAACATAATAGGTTCTTTAATAATGCGTAAGCTCATTAGTACCTGATTTATTATACCACCATCAGTGGACAAAGCATCTCTCACCAGGTTTGCCGCAACAACCCAGGAAATAAAGTGGGGTAAATACGATATTGTCTGTGCAGTCTTTTTGAATTTAACAGCCCTAACCTCATTGATGGCGAGAGCGAGAGCTATAGAAGCCACAGTACCCATCACTAGCTTGATAATACTCATTGCTAATGTGTTTCTTAGAACCTGATAAAAAACAACGTCCTTGAATAGAAGTCTAAAATTTTCAAATCCAACCCACGTTTGTTGGAAGAGGCCTTTTCCGGGCCAGTAGTTCTGAAAAGCCATAAGCCAACCCCAAATTGGGACATACTTAAAAATAATGATATGAACCACAAAAGGTACAGACATCAAAATTAAAGCTTTTTGACGTTTAATCTTATCCCACAGTTTGTTATGCCGTCTTGGTAAAGTAATTGATGTATTCACGATTTTTCAACCCACTCCAAAAAATTATAGTAGGGGCGCTTTTAAGCGCCCCTTTAATCTACTTGAGACGATCCTAATTTTACCAGTTTTCCATGCGCCAATCAATACCTTCTTGGTACACTTTCATCTGTTCTTTCATTAGTGGACTGATGTCTCTTACATAGTTTGCCCAGATGCCTTCAAACTCTCAGGCTTACTCATAACAAGGCGAGGAACATATCCGTTTAGGACATCCTTCATTCTTGTTTCTTCGATATGCGCTGCGGAACCGGCTGGCATTGTAATTGTCCATAGTGGGAAGTACTTTTTGAAAATAGGTTCGTTGAATAGTTCTGTAAATGTTTGAACGCCGTATGCATCCACAACTTCTTTTTCCGCATCGTGNCTGCCGGAATAGATCAAGTGTGGCTGTGTATCAGGGAAGAACATGTTTCCGTTTTCGTCAACACCCCTCAAGCTTGGGAATGCGTTGTGGAAATATTGTCTTCCAAAAACGTTTTGTACCCAGTCAGGATCTCTAAATAGTGCTGTCTGCTCTGGGGTTCTGTAGTACAAGCCATCTTCGTCTACTAGATAATGTTCACCTTCGATACCCCACTGAATTAATCTCTGGGTATCTTCTTTGATTAGATAGTCTAGATATTTAATGGCTGCAACAGGATCTTTACATGATGTTGTAATGCCCATGCCCTGTGTTGGTTGGACATATGGAATATCGAGTTGATACTCTTCAACCAAGGTGTCAATTACGATCGGCAGAGGTACCAAGATGCTATCTGGATCATCTCGTAGAAGGTAATTTTGAGCTTNTTCCACTTGCCAGAATTGGTTGAATGTTCCTAGTACGCGACCGGAACTTAATTTTTCAATATACTGGTCGTAGTTCATGACAAACGTTTCTTTGTCAACGATGCCTTTATTATACATCTCGTTAAGCTTTTGATAATACTGCTTAGCTGTATTAGATGTATGGTATTGTTTTACAACATATCTTCCTTGCTCTAAAACGGGCACGTATTCACCTTCGTTTGGATAGCCCATTAAGTGTTGAGGAACGTTAGTTGTTGCAAAGCTTCTCCAATCATCAAATAAGGTTAGGTAACCAATAGTGCTTTGACCATTGATTGTAGGATACTTAGCTACATAATTCTCAATTAATTGGAAGTATTCATCGAAGGTCTTTANGATTGGCCAACCTGCGTCTTTTAGAACCTTTTTATTTATGAAAAAGGCCAAGGATGGATAACGAGATTTATCTGGGCCGTATGGAATTGCTTGAATTGGTAGCCAGTAGACGTTTCCATCTTCTTGCTGTAGCATTTCCCAGTGGTTGGCGTACAACCTTTTTAGATTAGGTGCATGCTCCTCGATNAGNNCGTTTAATGGTCTTAATGCACCTGCGTCTTTTAGCAGACTTGTGAAGTGTGCTGCAACGACCATGTCGGGGTAGTCTCCACTTGCGATCATAAGTCCTACTCTTGTTTCTAAGTCGCCTACTAAGGCTTCCCTATTTAACTTTATTCCTGTTTCCGCGCGAATAATGTCACCTACAATAGTCGAACCCGGATATTCCGGTAGTGGCTCGCCTGTGAAAACAGTTAACTCTTTTAAATTTTGGGCGAACATTGTTCCGCTGGCGGTTACAATGATCAAAAGTAAAGTAACTACGAAAAGAACCCTATTTTTCATTGATGAATCTCTCCTTTTTACTCTATATTTGCTTGATCTACTCCTGTACTACGTTGAAAAAATTTTCTTATACTTTTAGTTAATCACCTCTTTCTGTCTTAACCAGTGCACAACGTATTATACAACGGAAACTATATCTTATCTTCTTCATATTATGGCAAAACCCTTTTAAAAATTCCGAAAGTAATTGTTACCAAACGCTGTTTATTTTGGAAAGCGGTTTCGCATACGAGAAACATTTTCCCAAAAATATTGAAACAAGTTAATTTTATCGTAGGGGTAGGAAATGATAAGCCGATAAGGAATACTCACCTAAGCTTTGTTTTGCAGAGATTTGAGAATAAAAAAACGCGCTTTATAAATTGGCTAATTGCGTTAATGTTCCCAACTGCCAAGATTCCAAAGTAAAATGAATGGCAAATATCATCATCTTTATAGTAGGAATTATAAGAATAAACTTAGGAGGCTTAATTATGCGGAAATCATTAATATTAGCGATTGTATTTAGTATTATATTCTCAATGGTTTTATCTGTTGTAGCTAAGGATTACGCAGTTGATTTCGGAGATGACTTTTCAGGTAACTCAACGGAATGGCGCTCTTTCGGCACCGGAGTGCTAAATATAACTACTGAACAAGCGAGAACGGGTACTCAAAGTTTGAAAATGTCAGGCCGTAGAGACGCTTGGAATTCGGCATCCATTGATCTTGATCCTATCTTAGTAGATGGCGGCACCTACAATTTCAGTATTTATGTGCGTTTACCATCGAATGTAGATGGCGAAGTCTACGGACACTTTACCGTTGCCGAAACACTAAAAGACGGGACTACTGAATATAATTGGCTTTGCGAAGATGTTCTGCTCAGTAATGATGAATGGGTTTTAATAGAAAGCGATGCTTATACATTTGACGGGCAAAACATTAATGAAGCTTGGCTGTATGTGGAGGTAAGCGACGGTTCGGCAGCTTATTATCTTGATGACTTTAGAATTGTGGGTAATAAACCCTTAAAAGGCACCGCGGAGCAAATCGTTAAACACGATCTTCCGGCACTAAAGGCTGTTTTTGCAAATGACTTTAACTTTGGTGTAGCCACGAGTCCTCATTTTCTTGGTGCGCAAAGTATGCATTCTCCGTTTGTCGGCTATCATTACAATGTTTTGGTGGCTGGTAACTCAATGAAACCTGATGCACTACAACCTATAGAGGGAGTTTTTAGCTGGAGCCAAGCCGATCGATTCGCAGATTTNGCCGAACGCCACAATATGCAAATGCGTGGTCATACTTTAGTGTGGCATAATCAGATACCGAATTGGTTCTTTACGGATCCTGATAAACGTACAAACCCGGCCACAGCCGAGATGCTTNTTGATAGGTTGGAAAATCATATCAAGACTGTTGTCGCAAAATATAAAGGCATAGTAAGTTCCTGGGATGTTGTCAATGAAGTGCTTAATGATAGCGGTGGTCTAAGGGGTGACAATGATGATTCAAAGTGGAAAGGAATAATTGGCGATATTGATGGTGATGGGTACGAAAGTGATTATATTGAGTTGGCATTTAAGTTTGCCCGCGAGGCTGATCCCGATGCCGAATTAATAATTAACGATTACGGCATTGAATCTAGGGGAGCTAAGCGCACCGGTATGTATAATCTTGTCAAGCGCATGCTGCAAAAAGGGGTACCTGTAGATGGCGTCGGATTGCAGATGCATATTGACATTTACGGACCTTCAGCCAGTGAAATAGANGAATCCATTGAGCTTTTCGCTTCTTTAAGGGAGTATAATCCTGAATTTACCGTGGTGGTTTCGGAGATGGATATGTCCGTCTATCGCTGGCAAGAAGGGAAAAAGGAAATAACCATCGAGCACCTGGAGCTGCAGGCGGAACGTTATGGTGAAATCTTCGAAGTGTTTAGAAGACAAGCCGCAAAAGGTAACTTAAGTACTGTGGTTATGTGGGGACTTGGGGATATGGACAGTTGGTTAGAAAACTATCCGATTCGCGGTCGCGGTGATGCAGGATTATTATTTGATAAGCAAATGGNAGCAAAACCTGCATATTATAAGATNATTCAACCTGATAAAAGATGGTATGTTACAAAGGCTGAGTACAAGGGTGCTTTGACTTTGTTTGGAAAAGGCGGTCAATTAATAGGAACAGTCAAGCCAGGAGAATATACTATCCAGGAGCTAAATGCAGAGGCTCNAATTGTGGATCTGAACCGAGTACAATTGGCGAAAGGTTTTGTTATGGAAGTTTACCCCAAACTAGATAGTGCAAATCCTAAATACTATGTTGGCGATGGACAGACTTTTGACTTAAGGATGTCGGATCTCGGAGACAAGATCATAGTCAAAGAAGATGCGGGAAGAAACCTAGTCTTAAATAGACCCACAGATGCCAGCCACAATGCAGATCGTGCCGGCCGTGCCGTTGATGGGCAGCTTTTATCAAGTTGGAGTGCAAACGACACACCACCGTATTGGTTGAGTGTTGACCTNGGTGAACCGTATATATTAACAAGTTGGGTTGTGCATCACCGTGAAGCGGGTGGCTTTAATCCAACAATGATGGATGGTCCGTTAAACACCTCTTCTTTTGTATTTCAAATTAGTGATGATGGTTTGTCTTGGCAGGATGCAGACATTGTGGAGGATAATATTTTAAGTAAAACAGACAGGGCTTTTTCTCCNGTCGAAGCTCGATATGTTCGAATCTTAATTAGAAAACCTACGTCTTTAGAGAATAACCAAGAAGCAGTAATATATGAATTTGAGGTCTATGGTTTGGAAGTAGAATAATTAATTTAATAATCTAGGGAGTGGTAAAAAATGAAGGCGAAAAAAGCACTAATAGTTCAAGGTGGATGGGATGGTCATCAACCTGAATTAACAAGTAAACGTTTTGCGAACATGCTTTTGGAAGAGGGTAACTGGCAGGTAGACATTGAAGATAATCTTGAGTGCCTAGAGGATTACGAGCGTCTTTTAACCTATGATCTTTTAGTATCTTGTTGGACCATGGGAACTATAACCCAAGAACAACGGGGTAATGTTAGTAAAGCTGTTGGCNCCGGCATGGGCTTGGCCGGCTGTCATGGTGGAATGTGCGATTCCTTTAGGGAAGATGTGGAATGGCAGTTTATGACCGGTGGTCAATGGGTGTCGCATCCGGGTGGAGATGGTATCGATTATACGGTTCATATAAATCATGGATCAAGCTCCATTGTTGAGGGTTTAGAAGATTTTGAAGTCAGTAGTGAGCATTATTATCTTCATATTGATCCTGCAGTTGAAGTACTTGCAACAACGCGGTTTCCCCATCCTGATGTTCCTTATTATCACATTTCGAACAAACCCGTTGACATGCCGGTGGCGTGGACAAAGTTTTGGGGCAATGGCCGTGTATTTTACACATCTTTAGGACATCACGATGATGTTTTTGACAAAAGCCCCATGGCCCATAAGCTAATGAAAAATGGACTTTTGTGGGCAGGCGAAAGTAAGGAGCGAGTTCAAAAGTTAGGGTTAACTGATGAGCGCTTTCAAAGTGACGCGAAGATGTACTAAAACACTAATGCATGAATAAAGAACTGAGAGGTTGAGCTTATTGTCTTTTAAAGTAGTTTTTATCGGGGCTGGGAGTATTGGTTTCACTCGCGTTTTACTACGTGATCTATTAGCCGTTCCCGAGTTCGCGGATATACAGATTGCATTCACTGATATTAATGAAAAAAATCTAGAAATGGTAACAAAATTAGCTCAGCGTGATATTGATCATAATGGACTAGAAATTAAGATTCAGTCCACACTAGATCGCAGAGAGGCACTCCGCGGTGCTAATTATGTTATTAACGTGGTACGCATCGGAGGTTTAGAAGCCTTTGAGCAGGATGTGGAGATTCCACTTGAATACGGAGTGGATCAATGTGTTGGTGATACGCTTTGTGCCGGTGGAATCATGTATGGCCAACGGGGAATATCAGCCATGCTCGAGTTTTGTAAAGACATACGGGAGGTGGCTGAGCCTGATTGTATTATGCTTAATTATGCCAATCCGAATGCCATGATTACTTGGGCATGTAATAAGTACGGGGGTGTAAAGACAATTGGTCTTTGCCACGGAGTACAACACGGACATGGGCAGATTGCAGAGGTTTTGGGTTTAGAGCAAAACGAAGTTGATATCATTTGCGCCGGGATCAACCATCAAACTTGGTATATCAAGGTTCAACACGATGGCANGGACATGACAGGATTATTGCTAGAAGCATTCAAAAAGCATCCCGAGTATAGCAAAACAGAAAAAGTGCGCATTGATATGCTGGAGCGCTTTGGTTATTACAGTACCGAATCAAATGGGCATTTAAGTGAATATGTGCCTTGGTATCGCAAAAGGGCCGATGAAATCAAAGATTGGATTGATTTGGGCTTTTGGATTAATGGGGAAACAGGCGGCTATTTACGGGTTTGCCGTGAAGGTCGGAATTGGTTTGAAGCTGACTTCCCCAAGTGGATGCAAGAGCCACCTATGGAATATAAATCGGAAAAGCGCAGTCAAGAACATGGATCCTATATCATTGAAGGTCTAGAAACCGGGCGTGTATATCGGGGGCATTTTAACGTAATAAATAATGATGTATTAAAGAATTTGCCCAAAGATGCCGTTATTGAAGTACCGGGATATGTAGATGCACTCGGGATTCACATCCCGGTGATTGGAGAATTACCCCTAGGATGTGCAGCGGTTTGTAACGCTAGTATTTCTGTGCAACGTTTAGCGGTGGAAGCAGCGGTTACGGGTAATGACATGTTGCTCCGTCAGGCAATGATGATGGATCCCCTTGTGGGAGCAGTATGTAATCCACCGGAGATTTGGCAAATGGTAGATGATATGTTGATCGCTCAGGAAAAATGGTTGCCGCAATATGCAGAAGCCATTACACAGGCTAAAGAGCGGCAGGCTACCCTAAAGCGTATCTCTACTAATAAGGGTTACAAAGGTGCGGCTCGCCTACAAGAAAAAACGGTTGAAGAAATGATGGCAGATAATTAGGGGGGGAGGGACTTAACCTGAAAAAGAACTTGTCAATTAAAACTAANTTTACACTTTCAATATGCCTTGTATTTTTAGTGATTATTGCCGGCATTAGCACATTCCTGTTTCATAGCTCCAGTGACGTAATTAGTTCAAGTATTTCCCGGGAAGCACAGCTGGTTGCTGAATATAATGCTGATACAATATCCGAGTGGTTTAGATCAATTGAAAATGAGATGTTTCTGTTGTCGGAGGTGCCTGCGGTAAAGGCCTTTGAGATGGATAAAGTTAAAGTTTTAATGAACACTTTAATCTCTAAACGCCCCGATTATGGCGGCATCCTTGTTGCAGATAGGACAGGTACCGCCACAACCGTAGAAGGACATGTTATTGATATTGGTAGCCGAGATTATTTTATAAACGCTATCTCCACCGGGGGGCTTGTCTATTCTGATCCCATGGTTACCCAGGCAACAGATTTAGCAACAATTATGCTTGCACGGCCTATTTTTGATGATTCAGGGCGCCAAGTGGTTGGAGTTTTAGCAATCGCTGTAGCACTTGAGCAATTGCAAAAGATTGCTGCTGAAATGAACTTGACAGGACATGGTTTTGGTTGGTTAATTAATGACAATAAATTAGTTGTGGGTCACCCTGAACCGGAATTTCTGGGTAGCGACGAGTTATTCACCCGTGATGCAGAGCTTCGGCCAATTGTGGAAAAAATGATCCGTGGTAGTTCAGGTGTGGAAACTTATCGAAAGGGCGGTACTAATAGACTTGTTGCTTATTCGCCCATAGAACAAAACAATTGGTCCATAGCTTTAGAAGCAAACGAGCGTGATATAAATAATCCCTTAATTGTAATGAGAACCATAAGTTTGCTCGGGGCTATTGGTGCTATTTTGATTGCTATTATTATTTCGTATTTATTGGTGGCGTCTTTAACAAAACCAATAATCTCCTTAAAAGAAAGTGCGGAGCAAGTGGCAGCCGGCAATTTAAGGGCAACTTTTTCAACNGAAAGAAAAGATGAAATTGGTTTATTAGGTGCTGCTTTTAACCANATGGTTCAAAGCCTCAGGCATTTGATAGAAAACGTACAGTTGTCCGCGGATAGGGTGCTAGATACCTCAGTGCAATTATCAGGCGTAACAAGTGAGGCCGGCGCATCTATTCAAGAAATCGCCAGCGGCGCTAATGAGTTTTCTCAGACAGTGTCTGTAATGAACACCAGTGTAAGTGAGGTTTCCAGTTCTGCGACGCTGATNACCACGGATGCTTTAGATGGTGAAAAAGCACTTGAAAGAACTAGAGAACAAATGAAAGAACTCATGGTGAGTATTCAATCTCTATCGGGCATAATTGAAAGTCTTGATGCCAGCTCTTCGGAGATAGGACAAATCGTTGAAACCATATCGGATATTACGGAACAAACGAATTTGTTAGCACTAAATGCCGCCATTGAAGCAGCTAGAGCAGGTGATCACGGAAGAGGATTTGCGGTGGTTGCCGACGAGGTCCGTAAGCTTTCGGAGCAAAGTAATCAAGCGACGCAAGATATTAGTAAATTGATTATTGACATACAGCAAAGGACTAAACAAGCTGTTATGGGGATGCACGAGGGTGTGGCAAATGTAGAAGATACATCGCATGTTGTGGCTGAAAGTGCGGAACTCTTATCCACAATTATAGAATCGATTGGGAGTATCGGTGAGCGAATAGGTCTTATTGGTGACGATACAAGACAAATCGACATAGGCGGTCAAGAAATAGCAGCGGCAACTCAAGAGCAGTCCGCAACCATTCAAGAGGTAGCTAACTGGGCCCAAGAATTAAATAGGATGGCCGGAGAGCTTCGTAAACTCGTTGATGTATTTCAAATCGCCGAATAGGGGAAGTGTTCTTTAATAACATTTGTAAAAGACTCAAGGCCTTTGTAGCCCTTATTAAGGTGCCTACAAAGGCTTTGTTTTAATTGAAGTTGTTTCCCTTAGAACCTTGACAGTCATGGCGCACCATGTTAATATTTGATTAACATATGGGCATTTTTATCCATAAATAGAATACTGGCGTTTGAAGATAAAACGCAGGAATATAACTCGAGCTTATTGATAATCTATATCTATGAGTTCGGTTTTTGCTTTATCAGGGAGGCAATCATATTGTGAAGATCCGAAAGATATTTAATGATAATGCAATTTGCGTTCGTAACAAACAAGGTCAGAACATCTTAGCGGTAAGTAAGGGCCTTGGTTTTGGAAAGCGGATCGGAGACAAAGTGGGCGTCGAAGAAGCAATTAAGATATTTGAACCGGTTAACAAAGGATTAGTAGAAGAACTAAGCAAATTACTCAATAATATTCCAATAGAACATGTCTCTGCATGCAATAAGGTTATTTGCTTTGCCCGTCGTGAGCTTGAAGCCCTTTCAAATGAGATTTATTTAACATTAATAGATCATTTGTCTTATGCCATTGAACGCCATAATCAAGGATTAGATTTTGGACATGTTGCTTGGGCTGTACGCGAATTATACCCTAGGGAATATAGCGTAGCTTTAGATTCCCTAGATATTTTAGAACAATCTTTGGGAATTAGGATGCCGGAACCCGAAGCCGGTTTCATTGCAATACATTTTCTAAATGCTTCCGGAGTGAAGATAAGGGAAGTGCAAGATAATGTATTACTACTTGAAGGAATTATTGGAATTGTTAAGAAATATTCCGACTTTGATATCAGCAAAGAGACTGCCTCGGTTCGTCGCCTAGTGGCATATGCAGGGGTTTTGGTTTATTCTATTGCGGGCATTTCTCATCCGGAGGGACAAACCAAAAAGGATTGCGAGATGACAAATTCTCACGAGAATTTTATTATGGAAACGCATCTTTGTGTTGATGAGATCGCTACATATGTTGAGCAGCAATCAAATTACCGTTTAGCCCCAAATGAAAAGGAATATCTTTTAAACCTTATACACACTATGATGCAAGATAAATGCGGAGAATAAGGCAGTTGGTTTTTGAGGAAGGAATAAGATTAAAATTAGCGAAAGGCATAATACTCATTTAAGCTTTAGTCAATGGTTATACCATACATTTTGTTTTGCTTGAGCAAACTAATAATCATAAAAAGTCAGATGGAGGAGATGTATTTGTCAACAAACAAAAAAGCAACCATGATTATTGATCGAGATTTTCGGGTGGGAGAAGTGGATCCTAGACTGTATGGTTCTTTTGTGGAGCATCTAGGGCGGGCGGTTTATGGGGGAATTTATGAACCTGGCCATCCAACTGCCAATGCCCAAGGATTTCGTGAAGATGTGTTAGCTCTGGTTAAGGAATTGCAGGTTCCAATAGTCCGCTATCCCGGGGGAAATTTTGTATCAGGCTATGATTGGGAAGATGGAGTAGGTCCACGGGAAGAACGTCCTCGTCGTTTGGAATTGGCGTGGCGCACCATTGAGACAAATCAAGTAGGTGTTAATGAATTCGCTGATTGGGCCAAATTGGCTAATACAGAGGTAATGATGGCCGTTAATCTAGGTACCCGCGGTATTAATGAAGCCCGTGATCTTATTGAGTACTGTAATCATCCGGGCGGCTCATACCTAAGTGATCTCCGTAAATCACATGGTTACGAAGAACCCCATAACTTTAAAGTATGGTGTTTGGGCAATGAAATGGATGGTCCATGGCAATTAGGGGCAAAGACTGCAGAAGAGTACGGGCGTCTGGCTGAAGAGACAGCAAAAGTGATGAAAGCAGTTGACCCTAGCATAGAATTAGTAGCTTGCGGAAGCTCGGGTTTATTAATGCCAACTTTCGCTGAGTGGGAAGCGACGGTTTTAGATCACACGTACGAATACGTTGATTATGTTTCTTTGCACACCTATTATGGCAACCGAGATAATGATACACCAAATTACTTGGCCCAGTCTTTGGGAATGGATGAATTCATCAAATCCGTTATAGCCATCTGTGACTATGTTAAAGCGAAAAAACAAAGCAAAAAGACATTGAATTTATCCTTCGACGAATGGAATGTTTGGTTCCATTCCAACGAAGCCGATAGTAAGATGGAGCCATGGTCCATTGCACCTCCGCAGCTTGAGGATATTTATACCATGGAAGATGCTCTGTTGGTGGGAAGCATGTTGATTAGTTTGCTAAGACGCGCCGATCGTGTGAAAATGGCTTGTATGGCACAATTAGTAAATGTAATTGCTCCCATAATGACCGAGACGGGTGGTGCCGCTTGGCGTCAAACAATTTTCTATCCCTATATGCATGCTTCAGTCTTTGGTCGAGGTGTTGTCTTGAATCCATTGACAAAATCTGATCAATACGATTCTAAGGATTATACTGATGTACCTTATTTAGACTCGATTGCTGTTTATAACGAAGAAAGCGAAGAAATAACCATTTTTGCAGTTAACCGAAACCTCGAAGGTGGTCTTGAGTTTGAATGCTCCTTAAGAGGATTTTCTGACTATGAAGTAATTGAACAAATCTCCATGTCCAACGAAGATGTGAAAGCTACCAATACTGCGTTAAAGCCGAACAATGTAGCACCGCGCAGCGGCGGTAATGCCAAACTTGTAGACGGTACGCTAAATGCACTACTATCTAAAGCTTCTTGGAACGTGATTCGTTTGGCTAAGGTTGGTAAATAGGGTAAATAAAATAAAGAAGGTGCGAGTCTAGAAATTCAAACTAGATTCGCACCTTTTTCAATTAAAGGATTACTTTAGATAGCGTATTATTTTTCAATCTTCTTTTTTGTAGATTCACATTTTAAGATAAATCTAAGAACATTGAGGGCTATCCGTTGCATTTCGCCTAGGGTAATTCCATCCGGTTCGCCATAGGTGTCCAGTAGATGTCTTCCCACTTTTACTTTGTGGTCGTGTACATCGCNGCCCGGCATTAAAACGTCGACTTGAGCACGGACGCGGTAGGCATCATTGATCAAGTTCGGGAACTCAGGTGATGGGCTGGCTTGCATCCACCAATCCGTAAGGATTAAGCCGTCATAACCCCACTCATTGCGTAAAATCGTTGTTACCAGTTCATAACTGTAATGACTCCAAACGGCGTTAACTTTATTGTAACTAGTCATGATAGTTAAGGGATTGCTTTCTTCTATGGCAATCTCGAAGGGCTTGAGATAAATCTCTCTTAAAGCACGCTCACTAACACGGGAGTCATTTCTGTTCCTATTTGTCTCTTGGTTATTACAAGCAAAGTGCTTGGGACATGCNGCTACACCGTTTCTTTGTAAGCCGTTTATAACCGCTGCGGCCATTTTACCTGTGACTAAGGGATCTTCGGAGAAATACTCAAAGTTTCTACCACAAAGGGGATTACGATGAATATTCATACCGGGTGCTAACAAGATGTCTACTCCGTGATAAACCACTTCGGCTCCCAGCTCAGCATAAAGTTCAGTGACCAGATCTAGGTTAAAAGTACTTGCAAGTGCTGTGCCGTTAGGCAGTAGTGAACATGTACGTAATATTCGGATTCCGGAGGGACCATCTGCTGTGATAACCGGAGGGATACCCCTATCTCTAAGTGCTTCGGTTATGCCTCCGAGAGCACCGGCATTGCCCGGAGCCCCAAACGGCGAGTTCATTGGGCCTTCACCGTGGCTTATATCATCTAACTCTTCCGGCGAAAGCTGGGAAACGAATTCTTCTAACGTGTTATTGCCCTTCAGTACGTCACCCAGTTTAATGCCTTGATCGCCACTATACGGAATTTCCGCGGGAAGTTCGCTAAGAATGATTTCTTTTAGATCAGTGGTCTTAACGGGAACTTTTTCATAGACGGGTTCGCCGTTTTTATTTACTAATCTGTCGAAAGCATGATCCGGTTCAACTGCCATTACTTCGCTTAGTTGTTGGACTACTAATGTTTCGGGCAAATTATGCTGAAACACTAATTTGTTTTCGCGACTATCTGTACCTAAATAAATAGAATATTGCCCCGCTTCCAGAACGTATGCTGATTTATGACCCGTAATACCGCTATCATCATATGAAGCAAAAGAGGCTAAATCAAATTTAATTTCTAAGGATTGGGTTTCACCTGGTTCGAGCTTCTTGGTTTTATCAAAAGCCACTAATACTTTTGCCGGTTTGCCCAATAGCCCTTGAGGGGATGCTAAATAAACTTGAACAACTTCTTTACCTGCCGTTTCTCCGGTATTTTTCACAGAAACATTAAGGTTAACTTCAGTTCCACTGAGTTCATAGTCGCTTTCAATACTGAATGAGGTGTAAGAGAGACCATAACCAAATGGGAAAAGCACTTTTTCCGGTGCAAAGGTTTCGAAGTATCGGTATCCCACATAGATATCTTCAACGTAATTGTTATAGTCTTTATCCCCAAAATGCTTGGCGCTTGGTAAGGACTCGTACGAATCAGATACGGCAGCGGTTAGCTTACCGCTGGGATTAACAGCACCGGTTAGAACGTCTGCCACCGCATTTCCGCTTTCCATTCCCCCTTGCCACGCAAGTACAAGGGCTCCTAGTTTATCTTCATAGTCTTTTATCCAGCTTAGATCAATGAGGTTACCGCTGTTAAGAACAACTGCTACTCGCTGAAAATGTGTGGTGACTTGCTTTAGCATATCTTTTTCCACATCTGTAAGGTAATAGCTGCCCTCTTCTAATCTGTTTTCGCGATCCTCGCCCGCAGCTCTACCAATTACAACTAGAGCTAAATCGCTCTGCTCCGCGGCTTTTTTGACTACTGCCTCGGTTAATGGCATTTCCGGAAAGCTCATTGGCCATTTGCCCCATGAATCCCAAGAACCATCTTCGGGCAAATTTTCCGGTTTATCTGTCCAAGATTGATAAACATCATTAAGTTCTTGGTTAATTTGTACCCCACTATTGAGTAGTCCGTCTATTAAATTGATTAAATAGGGTCTCCGGACATCCCCACCACTACCATAACCAACCCCGAAATAATTGAGGGCGGTCCGTCCAAAGACGGCCACTTTATCCTTTTCGTTGATAGGCAGGGTGCTATTATCGTTTTTTAAGAGTACAATACCTTCTGCAGCAGTAGCCCTGGCTAAAGGTGTTACGGTTTTTACGGCGATTTCGCCACTGTCTCTTACCGTATCAAGTTGTTGCTCAAGTTCGCTGGCATAGGCTTTTTCAAAGCCAAAATAACGTGCTAGTTCTTCTAAGAAATGTTTCATGTTCCTACCTCCTATGGTTTATTTTTTATTTTAAGGTTGCCTAATGGGAAAAATCATGGGATCGAGGCTGTATAGACTATCTTTTCCAAAACGGGATATTGAGTAAAAAAAGGAGGAAAGTGTTTCTCGGACAGGAATTAGAACAGTATGATAAAATATTTTATCCTGAAAGGCATACCTTCGAAACAGACTCTTCCACACAAGATTGTATAAGTCCTTGCCCTAATAAAATAAATTTATTTGCTGAGGTATTACTCTCATTGTTGGCTTTGGGATTTCGGTGAGGCAGCACCCCTTAAAAATAATTATGGCAGAGTGGTATAGGTAATTTGAGGAGCCGGTTATGTTAAAAAAACAATTATACAATATCTTTATATTTTCACTCTTACTACCTATTTTGGTTATAGGATCAATACTCCTTTATAATAACTATAATCTGCTTTTTAACCATCATAAAGATATGATTATTTCTGATAACTTACGAGTTCGATCGGTTATGTTTGAGGTCACAACATTCACAACTAACTTATCTGATGCGATTTCCAAGGATAATAGTTTATACAACTTGGTTTCTACAGATTATCAAAGTCTTCAACACTCCGCTGAGGCGTTAATTAATTTTGATTTACTCAAAAACATTCATCGTATGTACACCCAAATCGCCTCGATTACATTATATACCAATAACCCAACACTTTCGGATTATGAATACATTGAAATTATCACAGATGATAATCGAACTTGGTTTGAGGAAATGGTCAATCGGCCCGGTTATCATTGGTCCACAGCTAATNTCACAAGCCAGTATGGTCTTCAATACCAAGAACTGCAACTTGTACGCCCCATATCATTATTTAACAGTAACTGGGATGCGGTTTTAGTGATTGCCATTAGCAATAATTATTTGAAAAACCTAATCGATACAAATAGTCTCGAAGTGGATATTACCGTTAATCACGACCCAATCTTCTATAGCTCGTGGGGTAACGCGAATGTTGTAATAGACTATGAGAATTACTACGAAGACGATTTTTTTAGGTATTCCGGTACAAGCACTTTTTTAGATACGAGGACATTGCTTGAGGCCTCGGCAATAAATCCGATTAAAACAGATGATACCATTTATATTTTTTCAAGCGATCCTTCGGCGTTGCCGGCAATTCGACGAATTATACTGGCGAATCTGTTGATTGTTCTGATCAGTATCGTAATACCATTTATTATTATAGTCAAATACACTGTCCAGTTAACTAATAGAGTCAATACACTAAAAACCGAAATGGCCCGCGTAACCCGGGGNGATTATAACATTGTCGAGCACTTTACCGGTCATGACGAGTTAGCCGATTTATTCAAATCCCTTCAAGACATGATTCATTCAATCAAAGCAAGGGATCAATTAATTTTTGATAACGAAATCAAGAAACAAAAATTGATTAACTACCAACAAAAAATAGAACTNCAGCTTTTATCGAGCAAAATTAATCCTCATTTTTTATTCAATACTTTGGAAACTTTTCGTATGNAGGCTGTAAGCTCTAAAAACTTAGAAGTGGCCGAATCAATCAAGCTATTAGGTCAATATATGAGATATAATCTCGAATCAACGGGAAGCCTCACCACACTAGCTAAGGAGATTCATTACATTAAGGTTTACTTAAAAATTCAAAACATGAGATTTTATAATCGCATTAGCTACCGTATCCATCTCGATGAGTCTTTGGATCCCCGTGAGGTTTGGATTTTACC
>JGI24708J26588_10001805_pt1 | contig 16654 bp, 17 predicted proteins | sample BioPla1DNA2_FD_26588 | JGI IMG/M metagenome (IMG submission 26588) | reverse complement strand
CATTTGCAGAGCAAATTCTTTATTATGGAGAGAGTATAAAGACAAGAGGAAGAGTTGATCATAAAAATAGTTTTTTAGATAATCATAGCATAGAAAAAGACAGGGGTATTACAGTATTTTCAGACCAAGGTATATTTAATTATAAAGGTTCTACCTATTATTTAATAGATACGCCAGGCCATATAGATTTTTCTTCAGAAATGGAGAGAGCAATCCAAGTGATGGACTATGGTATTCTCATTATAAATGGTGCTGAAGGTATACAAAGCCATACAGAAACTCTATGGCAATTACTTAGAAAATATAAAATACCTACTTTTTTCTTTATAAATAAAATAGATAGAGTAGGTGTAGAAATTCGTGGAGTATTAGAAGAAATTCATTCTAATTTAACAGAAGACTTTTGTTATATTACAGAATCATTTAATGAAAGAGATATGCCAGAGGAATTAATTGAGTTTATTGCAATACAAGATGAATATCTTTTGAATAAATATTTAGAAGGCGAATACGATGAAAGATTATGGTTAGATAGTATGAAAAACATGATTAAAGAAAACAAAATTTTCCCTTGTTTTAGTGGTTCTGCATTGCAGGATATTGGAATCCAGGATTTTTTAGATAAATTTCATATATTAACTTATACGGATTATTTAGATGAAGGCGATTTTAGCGGCTATGTTTACAAAATACGTTATGATGAACAAGGGACTAAAATAAGCCATATAAAGGCTCTTAGTGGTAGATTAAAGGTAAAAGACGAAATTGCCTATGGGGATGAGGAGAATAGAATTTATGAAAAAGTTAATGAAATTAGAATTTACAATGGAAACAAATTCACAATGAAAGAAGAAATTTTAGCAGGGGAACTTTTTGCAGTTCCCAGCTTAATTGAAACAAAAGTGGGACAATGGTTAGGGGCTTTAAACGAAAATTTTGAATATCAAATGGTGGCAACATTAAAATCCAAGGTGATATTTGATAGTAAATTAAACTCAGGAGAAGTTTTAAAATATTTTAGAATCCTGGAAGAAGAAGATCCAGTATTAAATGTTGTATGGGATGAAAATTTAGGAGAAATTCACCTGCATATTATTGGCACAATTCAGTTAGAAGTACTAAAAAAACTAGTAAAGGAGAGATTTAATTTAAATGTAGACTTTGGCCCCTGCGAAATATTCTATAAAGAAACTATTAATAAAGGGACAATAGGATATGGCCATTTTGAACCTATGGGTCATTATGCAGAAGTACATCTTAAACTAGAACCTGGAGAGAGAGGTAGTGGGATATTATTTGAAAGNCNNTGNNCCACTGANGANTTNTCTATAGGGCANCANAANCTTATTNGTTCNCANATTNANGAAAANGCNCATAGGGGAATCTTAACAGGCTCACCTATAACAGATATTAAAATCACCTTACTAACAGGCCGTGGAGATAAGGAGCATACTAGTGGAGGGGATTTTAGGGAGGCAAGTTATAGAGCATTAAGACAAGGATTAGAGAAAACGGAAAATGAACTATTGGAACCCTATTATAGTTTTAAAATAGAAGTAGAATTAGACTATATGGGAAGAATTATATCAGATATACAAAAATTACACGGTTCTTTTAATCCTCCTAAAACATTTAAGGATAAAGTCATAATAACAGGAAGGGGGCCAGTAGCTACTTTCATAGATTATACAACAGAACTTATTTCCTTTACAAAGGGAAAGGGGATTATTAATTTAAAATTTGATGGATATGATATTTGCCACAATAAAGATGAAATAATTAAAAAAAGAAATTATGATAAAGATTCAGATCCTAGCTATACATCCAATTCAATATTTTTTACAAAAGGCCAAGCCTATGTGGTAAAAGGTAGTGAAGCAGAAAAACATATGCATTGCTTATAGTATTTAAATCTATGGTTTATATAAGAAACTGTGCTATAATATTATGAAAGGAATGGCTTTCCTATCATTCCATTTTTGTTAAACTCAAATAGTAAGTATGGTCCTTACTGTTTGAAATTTTTAAAAAGGGGAAGAAGAAATGAAAAAACTAAATAAAAAATCAAAAATTGTATTAATATTTATGATAGGCCTACTTATATTTAGCTTAACTGGCTGTGCTGCAATTAGGGACAAGCTTAAAACTTTTAAAGGTGAATTAGTAGGTATACATTTTAATATTTCCGCTTATGACCATTATGCTAACAAAACTTTAGAAATGGAAGGAAGTAAAGTAACAGTGGGAGTATTAGAAAATGAGGCTAATATAGACCCTTCTTCTACAGGGTACCAATCAGGAGTATTGGAAATAACCGTAAATGGAAAGCAAATGTTTCAGGTAGGTAATACAGTTATATTTGCAGAAGATGGACTGGACATGGTAGAGGATTTTGAAGTTCCTGAAGATATTACTGTAGGTAGAGGTGGAGGATTTGTACCCATAGATAGATTTATTAATAATATTAAAAATAAGATCGGTAAAGAAAAAACCATTATTATATCTAGCCAAATGGGAATTCCCATAGCTGTTTATCAAGGGAAAAATGTCTATGTAACAGTTCCCGACGATTTACCTAAGATGACAAGACTTAATATTGATGGGAAATCTTTATATATTCATAGGGCTAATTATTTAATTTTAGATACAGAAATGATGAAGTAAAAAAGGATTCATACATAAGGGTTGCTTAAGCAACCCTTAATTTATGCTCCTTCGCCATACATTATAATTATAAATTCTAATCCTTCTTCTTCATCAGTCCAGAAACTATGGGAAACATTTTTATCTATATAATAAGCATCTCCATCTTCAAAATTATACTTTTCATCACCTATTTTAACTTTTCCCTTACCTTTAATTGCAATAACTAATGTTGGAAAAGGATTTGTTTGTTGATTTTCGTTTTCATTAATAATCATTCCTTTTTCAACTTTATACCATCCAGTCCGAAGCCCCTCATCGTAAACCATAGGAATAGCATATCCGCCATGGACAATTCTAGCATATTCTTTTTTCAATTTAATTTTCTCTGGTTGGTCTAAAATAAAATAGCTGAAGATGAATTTAAATATATTAATATTTTCTGGAATTTTTTCAGGATTTATAAAATCCAATGGGGTTTTGTCATCCCAATATTCCCTACCCATAGCTGTCATTGCTGTCATTTCTTTTGAATGTATTTTTTCCAAAGTGTTTATATCAGTAACAAAACTAAATATTTCTAGTGATTCACTAGATTGACTTATATGGAAGCTTCTATCTTTTTTAATATTTACTATGTAATAGCTTTCATTCACTTTAAAACCAAATTTAAAGTCAACTAAATTTTCTGTCTTTTCAATATAAGATTTAGTAAAATCACCTAAAATTTCCATAGTCCTATTAGTTTCTTTTTTCATTACAATTCTCCTTTCGCACCTAGATTCCATAGCTCACTTAAAGTAATATTTGCTTTTTTTGAAATTTGGTTCACTATTTTTTCATCCACCTCCTTTTCCATTACATGGACCATAATATCGTGTTGTAGCCACATGGTTATAGCCAATACCATGGCCATATTTTTAGTCCAAACACCAGTAGTGCTATTTTGTTTGACTTGAGCTAATAGGCATTCATTAGTATCCTTAACAATTGCAAACCATCGGCCATAAAGACAAATTTGCCTTTCTTGCAAAGAGCTTATATAATGGAAAAATTGTTTCTCTAAGCCTAAATCACAATATCCAAACTCTAGAGCAAATACTGTAATGCCTCTTTTTTCAGCAGATTGCAAAGATTCTTTTATAGGTAATAGTTCATTTTCAAATCCAGTAATCAATATGCTATTTTTAGCTTCTTTACACATTTCTTCTACTCGTAAAAATATTTGTTTATGGTTATTTAAATTTATAAAGGGTTCTTCTTCTTTTAGATTTTCTAGTTTTTCAAATTCAGTATTTAGTTTCAAAATTACTTCATTTACTTCATTTTTGTACCTAGAAAGAAGTAGTTCATAGGGTAAAGCTTGGTATATTTGTTTTTCAGGCTCATTTATTATTAAGGCTACTCCTTTTTCAACTAGACTTTCTAAAACCTCATATACTTTTCCTCTAGGTACTTGTGAATGTTTAGCTAACTCATAACCTGTAGAATTAGGATGACTGATTAATGCTTTGTAGACTTTTGCCTCATATAAAGTAAAACCTATTTTTTGTAAGGCTTTAATTGTATTCATAATGTTTTGCTCCTTTATTTAATTAATTTAAAACAAATCTAATTATAGTATACACNAAGGTGGTTACTAAAACAATATTTTAAAACAATTACTTTAATGGATAAAATTAAATCCTTTGGAAAAAATAAAATTGTCAGATAGATATTAAAATTAGGGGTGAAAATATGAAGGATAAAAAGAAAAGAAAACTTCAATTTCCAACAGCTTTTACAGTTTTATTTATTGTTTTAATATTAGCAGCAGCTCTTACTTATGTAGTACCAGCAGGGCTATATTCTAAATTAGTATATGATGGAGAATTAGATGCTTTTGTAATAGAGGACCATAAGGGTAATATTACTCAGGTGCCAGCTACTCAAAACACACTAAATAGCCTAAATATTAAAATGGATGTAAACAAATTTAAAGATGGTAGTATTAGAAAGCCTATTGCAATTCCAGACACATATCAACGAATAGCCCAATCCCCCCAAGGATTAATACCAATAATAATGTCTCCAGTTCAAGGGGTAATGGACACTGTAGATATTATGGTTTTTGTACTTATACTTGGTGGAATTATTGGTTTAATAAACAAAACTGGTACCTTTGATGCAGGTATTGCTGCATTATCTAAAAGAACTAAGGGAAAGGAATTTATATTAGTAATATTTATCTCTTTATTAATAGCTTTAGGTGGTACTACCTTTGGATTGGCAGAAGAAACCATTGCTCTATATCCCATACTAATGCCTATATTTATAGCCAGTGGCTATGATGCCATAGTCTGTATTGCAGCAATTTATATGGGTTCATCTATTGGAACTATGTTTTCGACGGTAAATCCATTTTCTGTAGTTATAGCCTCTAATGCAGCTGGTATATCCTTTAGTGAAGGTCTAACATTTAGGATTATAGCGTTGATCTTAGCTATGATAATTACTTTAATATATATTTACTATTATGCAAGAAAGGTTAAAAAGGACCCAAAGAACTCCCTAATATATGAAGATATGGACAAAATCGAAGAAAGGTTTNTAAAAGATTATGATCCAGATAATGTAGTTCCCTTTGATTGGAGAAGAATTTTAATTCTCATAATATTTTTAGCTGCCTTTCCAATTATGATTTGGGGTGTATCTTCTGGTGATTGGTGGTTTCCAGAAATGAGTGGTTTATTTTTAGCAGTAGCCATAATAATCATATTTTTATCAGGACTTTCTGAAAGGGAGGCTGTGAATACTTTTTTAGATGGAGCAGCAGATTTAATAGGAGTAGTATTAATTATTGGAGTTGCTAGAGCCATTAATATAGTAATGGATAATGGGATGATTTCTGATACATTATTATTTTATGCCTCTTCCATAATTAGAAATATGAATGCGGGGGTATTTGCAGCAGTTCAAATGGTACTCTTTAGTATTTTAGGTTTCTTTGTACCGTCTTCTTCAGGCTTAGCCACTTTATCTATGCCAATAATGGCCCCCTTAGCTGATACAGTAGGCATATCTAGAGCAGTTGTAGTTTCTGCCTATAATTGGGGTCAAGGCTGGATGGCTTTTATTACTCCTACTGGACTGATTCTTGCCACATTGGAGATGGTAGATGTAACCTATGATAAATGGCTTAAATTTATATTACCTTTAATGGGCATAACAGGGGTATTTTCCATAATAATGCTTGTTATTCATACCATATTATAATATTATTAATGTATATATTATTTGAAAGGGAGTTGTATAAATGGATAGAATTGTGGAACGATTTATTAAATACATTGGAATAGATACTAAATCTGATGAAAATTCCAATACTTGTCCAAGTACAAAGGGACAATTAGAATTGGGCGCAATTCTTGTGGAAGAATTAAAAGAATTAGGCCTTGAAGATGCTAAACAAGATGAACATGGCTATATATATGCTACTCTTAAATCTAATATAGATAAAAAAGTACCTACTATAGGGTTTATTTCTCACTTAGACACTAGTCCTGATTTAGATGGAAAATGTGTAAATCCAAATATTTTTATATATGAAGGTGGAGATATTAAACTTAATGAACAATATAGTATAAGGGAAAAAGAGTTTCCGTATTTAAAGGAATTAGTAGGGAAAGAGCTAATTACCACAGATGGAACCACATTATTAGGAGCTGATGATAAGGCGGGAATTGCAGCTATAATGGATGCTATGGAATATTTAATTAATCATCCTGAGATTAAACACGGAGATATTAAAATTGGCTTTACACCTGATGAGGAAATTGGTAGGGGAGCAGATAAATTTGATGTGGAAGGTTTTAATGCTGATTTTGCATATACTGTAGATGGTGGCCCTGTAGGGGAACTAGAATATGAAAATTTCAATGCCGCCTCTGTAAAAATAGAAATCCAAGGACAAAATGTTCATCCTGGTACAGCTAAAGGTATTATGGTTAATTCCCTAAGAGTAGCCATGGAAATTGAAAATATGTTGCCAGTAAATGAAAAACCAGAGTATACAGAAGGTTATGAGGGATTTTATTTATTAGATGATATTAATGGTAGTGTAGATTATACTACAATGAATTATATTATTAGAGACCATTCTATGGAAAAGTTTCAACAAAAGAAAAGCCATATTAAAAAGATTGTAGACTTTTTAAATGATAAATATGGAAATATTATTACCATAGAAATAGAAGATAGTTATTATAATATGAGGGAAAAAATAGAACCCCATATGGAAATCGTAGAACTAGCTAAAAAATCTATGATAGATTTGGGGATAGAACCTAATATAAAACCTATTAGGGGAGGCACTGATGGGGCTAGGCTTTCATATATGGGACTACCTTGTCCAAATCTATTTACAGGAGGATATAATTTCCATGGAAGATATGAGTTTATTCCAGTAGAATCGATGAAATTAGCCTCACAGCTAATTGTAAAAATTATAGAAAATAATGCAAAGTGATGAAAAGGCCCTGCACACCCAAGAAATAAGTTAAGGTAGGCTTTGCACACCCAAGAAATAAGTTAAGGTAGGCTTTGCACACCCAAGAAATAAGTTAAGGTAGATAATGGTTTAGTTTATTGGGAAAATTTAATTTGTCATTCTGAGCATAAGGGAAGTATCTAAATGGCAGAAGGTCAAGATTCTTCACTACGTTCAGGATGACAACCTGGACTTTTCGCCAGTCTCGAAGTCTCCCTATTATTTTTATATTATCCAAAAGATAGGCCTGGATAATTGTGGGTTTAAGCAGGGAACCAATCTTAGTGTAGGTTTTGATTTTGTGTTCATCCTTTAGTTTATTTATCTAGTGAATTGTGTATTGTGAATTGAATTGCTTGGGAGTGATAAGTTGTTTAAAAGATTAATTTTAACTTTAGTTAATGGCATTGCCCTTTTTTTATTATTAATACTCCATATTATAACCCCAAAGGTTAGTAAAAAAACCATACTATTTGGAGTAAAAGTACCAAAGGATGCTATATATTATCCAGAAGTACAAAAATTATACAAAGAATATGAAAGAATTAGCCAAAAGATAGGTGTTATTGTTTTAATAATTTTATCCCTATTAGTATTTTATTTTGATCACTTAGGATTTCAAGTATTATCTATATTTTTTTACATAGGAGTATTATTTATTATTTATTTAAGAACAAATTATAAGGCTAGAAAATTGAAAAAAGAAAATAATTGGGATAAAATAGGTAGCAAAGTAGTAATATTAGATAAAGAAGATTCTTTGGAAATTCAAACTAAAACTGAAGATGATTTATGGATACTAGGGAATACCATATATTGTAATTCCAAGGACTCATCCCTATTTGTAAAAAAACGTTATGGAACTGGATGGGTTATTAATTTGGGGAGGCCATTAGGTAAAATTTTATTTACAATTTTCCTAATTGGGTTAATTATTATTATATTTAAATTTATTAAAATATAGCTTATTTTGGACAAGCTAATATGAATAAAGTAGAGATGAGGGATATAATGGGTGAAATAAAATATGATAAAAAATTTTCTATAAAAACCACTGGTATAAAAGAGTGGCATCATGAGGTAATTCACTATAATCGTTGTGAACCTACACCATACCATGCATTGGACAGGCTTTTTAAGCATTATAAATTACATAAAACAGATAGATTAGTAGATTTTGGCTCAGGTAGAGGTCGAGTGGCTTTCTATATCCATAATCGTTTTCATATACCAGTAGTAGGGATTGAAGCCCAGGATGATGTTTATGATGAGGCTATTAAAAATAAAAAAAGATATAGACAAAGGGCAAAACATATAGAAGCTCCTATTTATTTTGAATATGGCTTAGCTGAAAACTATGAAATAGAACCAATGGATAATAGATTTTATTTTTTCAATCCTTTTTCTGCAGAAGTTTTTAAGAAGGTTGTAGATAATATTTTAATTTCCATAGAGGAAGTAAAACGAGAAGTAGATATTATTCTCTATTATCCAATGCCTAAATATAAAAAGATTTTAAAAAATAACACACCCTTCGAATTCTACAATAAAGTAAAAATACCAAATGCAAAGGATAAAAAGGAAAAATTTTTAATCTATAGATATACTTAAATATAATATTTACAAGGGGGTATAAAAATGGATTTACAAAGATTTGTGGATTTTAAAGAAAAAACCATAGAGAATGTATCAAAAGTCATAATTGGAAAGGATAAAGAAATAGAATTAATTATAGTATCTTTTCTAGCAGGAGGACATGTATTACTAGAGGATATACCAGGTACAGGAAAGACCATGATGGTAAAGGCTTTTTCCAAAACCTTGGATTTGCCCTTTAAAAGGATTCAATTTACACCAGATTTACTGCCATCAGATATTACAGGAATGAATTTCTACAATCAAAAAATTTCAGATTTCCAATTTCGTGAAGGTCCACTATTTTCTAATATAGTCCTGGCAGATGAAATAAATAGAGCAACTCCTAGGACACAATCTTCACTTTTAGAGGCTATGGAAGAAAAACAAATAACTTCCGATGGAGAAACTAGAAAATTAAATTTACCTTTTATGGTATTAGCCACTCAAAATCCTATAGAATCTTATGGTACCTTTCCCCTTCCTGAAGCTCAATTAGACAGATTCTTTATGCGATTAAAATTAGGTTATCCTACTAAGGAAGAGGAGAAGACTATAATAAATAAAAATATAGGCAACCCCTTAGACAATATAGGACCTATAATTAATCAGGAAGAATTAAATTATCTATTGGAAAATGTATCTCAGGTATCAATTAATGAAGATGTAATGGATTATTTAGTAGAAATAGTGAGAGAAACCAGAAACAAAAAGGAAATTGCTCTAGGAGTTAGTCCAAGAGGTTCCATTGCAGTTTTCAAAGCCTCCCAAGCCTATGCAGCTATTAATGGCAGAGATTACATATTGCCTGAAGATATAAAATATGTATCACCCTATGTATTAAATCATAGAATAATAGCCTCTGGTACAAAAAATATAGAGGATTCTATAGAACTAATTGAGGAAATAGTAGATGGTGTAAAAGTCCCCTTGGAGAGTGTTTAATTATGGCTTGGGCTTTAGCAGGGGTAATACTTTTAGTCTATTTAATTAACAAATGGACTTTATCCAGTGGATATATAAACTTAGATTATAAAATGGAAATAGAAAACAATGTGGCAGAAATAGGAGAGGAAATACAAATATATTCTATAATTGAAAACAATAAATTTATGGCAGTTCCTTTTTTAGAAGTATCTGAAAAATTTCCCAGAGGCTTTAATACTTTAGGAAATAGATATGCTATATTTATTATGCCCTATCAAAGAGTAAGAAGAGGCTATAAAATTACAGGAGAAAAAAGAGGTTTATATAATATAGAAGTTGTAAATTTTAGTTTAGGAGATTTTATTGGCTTTTCTTCTCATCAAAAATATTTGAATATGAAAAAAGAGATAATAATACTTCCTAAAAAAATAGATTTGCAAGAAGAATTAGCGCCAGCAGGAGCCTTATTAGGAGATATATCTGTTAGAAGGTGGATAGTAGACGATCCCCTAATGACCATTGGCATAAGAGAATATACAGGAAATGAACCTGAAAGATATATTCATTGGCCTTCTTCAATGAAACATAATAAATTAATGGTCAAAAACTTTGACTTCACCACCGACAATAGTGTATTAATAGCCTTAAATATTGAAACTATGAAACCTAGCTGGCAACCTATAGAGGAGGATTTAATAGAAAATTGTATATCAATTGCTAGAGGGGTCATGGAAGAATTAGAAAAAGAAAAAATCCCCTATGGCCTTATAACCAATGCCCATAATGATTTGTCTGTTTCTGAAAAGGGATACTACTATTATCCTGGTTTAGGGGGACATCATTTAGAAAATCTTATTGAAATACTAGGAAGATTAAGCTATAAATCTGATATGTTATTTGAAAACACCCTTAAAAGCATTATAAAGAAGCAGGGGAATTACACTACTGTAGTAATTATAACTTCCAGGATTTTAGACACTTATATAGAACCTATAAATAGACTAGATAGTATTGTAAGTAAAACAGTGGTTATATCCTTAGAGGATGAATACCTAGATAGTCTTCCAGGGCATATAATAAAATATAGGGGGGAAATAGAATGATAGAGATTGTTTTAATAGAATTAATATCTATAATTTCATTTATATATTCTCTATGGCTAATGTTTGCATTTTTTGCCCCTATTAATGAGATTTTTATAGTATTTATTTGGACAGTGGGGACTTCCCTAATCTTTGCCTTAGTTCAAAATAAGAAGAAAATATACAATCTTAGCATATTATTATTGCTACTTCCAATGTATTTTTATCGGAGCAAGGCCTCAATAGTCTTTATTTTGGTATATACCTTGATTATATTTTTATATATTAAAAGGTCCTTACTAAGGGGAAATCATTATTTATATGCAAATACTTTTAAAAAGATTCATATACTTTATATATTCGTGATTTATTTTAGATTACTATTAGATGGATTTGATGGCTCTGTTAGTCATGCTGCCCCTTTTATTATAATTTATATACTATCTTCTGTAATATTGACTAGAACCATTAGACATATAGATTCCAATATGGAAATGGAAAAGATTCGAAAGGATAATATTAAGCATTTAATATTTATTGCCCTAGTATTTATTATAGTAACCTTTGATAAATTGAGAAGTACTATTTGGACAGCTATTAGTACTTTTTTTGAAAAACTACTTTATATATTATTTTATCCCTTTTATTTAATAGCTCGAAATATTGTAGTAGAACCAGGCTCACCAGAGACAGAAATGGGGGAAGTAATTGATGACTCCTTCATAATAGTAGATTTAGAAAATTTAGAAAATGCAGAAGGATATGAAGAATTAGCCAGGAAATTTTTAAAATTGGTTTCCATTATGAAGACAATTTTAATAGTAATTTTAGCAGCCATTTTAATATATATTGTCTACAAAATAATTATTAAATTAGGCAGTAGAAATTATGTAGGAGAAGGGTTTACTGAAGAAAGAGAATATATTAAAAGGAAAAAGAAAAAAGGGGGATTATTTAATCGAGAAAAATATCCTAAGGAATTTAGGGAACAAATTAGATATTATTATAGACGTTATTTGGAAAAGCTTGAAAGATCAGATATAGAAATATTAGAAACGGATACTTCCCTTGAGGTAAATAAAAAAGCTGAAGAAATTTTTGATGAAGGAATTGAAGACATTAGAGAAATTTATATTAATACCCGCTATGGAGAAAAAAGTGTAGACGGAACCACAGTGGAAGAAATAAAAAGTCTATATAAAAGGCTTTAATGGAAAAACAAATATTAGGGATAGTTCTAAGAGTTTAAAATCAAGCAAAAAGCCTGTCTCTACTTCAATTTATTTAATGGGTGTGCAAAGCCTACCTTAATTTATTCAATGAGTGTGCAAAGCCTACCTTAATTTATTCAATGAGTGTGCAAAGCCTACATATATTACATTTGTTTAGAGGTGAAATAGATGGATAAGGGGAAGGTATTTAGTATAATTGGGGTCATTATAGTTTTAGGTATTTCTCTATTTTTCATCATTAGATATATATTGTATAAGTTAGTAGATAAGCGTATTGCCAACTATCAAGATGAACTTATGACAAAACATTATAATGAAATTGAAAATATATACAGGGAAATGAGAGGCTGGAAACACGATTATCATAATCATATCCAATTGATGAAGGCCTATTTAGAATTGGGAAAATACAAGGATATGGACAAATATTTAAATGATTTAGATAAGGATTTAACTAATATAGATACAGTATTAAAAACAGGAAATCTTATGGTAGATGCTATTTTAAATAGTAAACTATCATTAGCTATGAGGCAAGATATAGATATAAATGTAAAGGCTACAGTACCTGAAGAACTTCAAGTGGCAGATATAGATTTATGTGTTATTATTGGGAATTTAATGGATAATGCTATGGAAGCTGCAATTAAACTTCCAAATCCAAAAGATAGATTTATTAGGGTATACATAAGGGAAATGAAAGGGCAATTATATATTTCCATAACCAATTCCATGGAAGGTAAAGCTACAAAATCTGGTTTAGAATATATATCTACAAAACTAGGCAAAAACCATGGTTTTGGCTTAAAGAGGGTAGATAGTATTGTGAATAAATATGGTGGCTTTATCAATAGACAATCAGAAGAAGGAGTATTTGCAACGGAAATAACATTGCCCATATAGCACCATTGGTGATATTTTTATTATTTTTACTTCTAAACTATTTAGCTAAAAAGAGGAATTTTCCATACAATGTGGAATATTACAATATACTCCTAAAAGACAAATAGATGAAATTAAGAGGTGAAAAATATGTCTAATACAATTAATATGGCCATAGTAGATGATGAAAAAGTGCAAGTGGAATTATTAGAAAAGTACGTAAAAACCTGGGCAAATAAAAAAGCTATAAAGGTCCTAACAGAAGCTTTTTATAGTGGAGAAAGTTTTCAATTTAGCTGGAGTATGGATAAAACTTATGATGTGTTATTATTGGACATTGAAATGCCTGGTATAAATGGGGTAGAATTGGCTAAAAAAATAAGAAAAGAAGATAATTTAATAAATATTATATTTATAACTGCTATTCCCGATTATATAGGAGAGGGATATGATGTAGAGGCTATAAATTATTTAATTAAGCCTATAAATGAGGAAAAACTATATGAATGTTTAGATAAGGCTTTTGAAAAAACACCTAAGGAAGAAAAAACAATTTTAATAGAAGAACAAGGGGAAATTCACCGTATATTACAGAAGGATATTTTATACATAGAGTCCTTTGGCCATAATGTAGAAATAAATACCATAGATAAAAAATATACTATTCGAAAAAATATTGGGATTATGGAAAAAGAATTAGATGGAAATGATTTTGTACGATGCCATAGGTCTTATATTGTAGGATTACAACATGTAAACAGGATAGGAAAAAATGAATTAGAGTTAGACAGTGGAGAAATAATCCCTGTAAGTAGAAGACAGTATGTTAACACAAACAAAGCTTTTATTCAATATTATGGTGGTGAAGGATAGTAATACCATTCACGTCATAAAAATGACCATTGGTGATATTTTTATGTAAAAAATAGGATTAAATGCTATTATATATAAGGATATAAATGAAGGGCTGCCTTTGTATTGCTTTCATTTTTTAGCTTTTTCCCACTTTTGTCTAATTTTTTTACTGGAGTAATTACTAAAGATAAATCACCGTGGATGATAAAGCCTAATTTTCGTAAAAACTGGAGAATATATTTAATAGCAGCATTTTTACCTAGTACTTTAATATTTTTTGGTGCAATACTATACTTTTTAATATTTCCAAATCATCTAGATTTAAGTGGAGCAAAACTAGTAGAAACATATGGTAAGTTTGGATTTCCATTAAATCTACCTTATACCCTTGATTCTATTATTAAAATTGGAATTGTAGGAATTATAATTTCTCCGTTTATTATACCTGTAGCTATATTTGCCCTTGGTGAGGAAATAGGATGGCGTGGTTATTTACTGCCAATTTTAATGAAACTTATGAATAAGAAAAGAGCAATTTTATTAAATGGCATCCTTTGGGGATTAGCCCATGCTCCACTTATATATTTAGGGTTTAATTATGGCTTAGAGTACTGGGGTGCTCCCTATACTGGAATTATAATGATGATTTTGGTATGTGTAGTTCTAGATATATGGTTATCTTATGTAACCATAAAATCAAATAGTATAATTCCTGCAAGTATTCTACATGGTTCAATTAATGTAATAGGAGAGTGGCCAGCACTTGTGGCAGTTTCAGGGATAAACCCATTATGGGGGCCAGGTCCCACAGGAATTATTGGTATGGCAGGACTTTTGATTGGTGTGATTATTTTGTTATATTGGAAAAGTAAATAAGAGGGAGGAAAAATATGAAAAGAATTGCAAATAAACAATTATGGAATTATATTGGGAGATTTTCTGTTATCCATATGATTACTTATAGTATAATAGCCATGATATTTTTGTTTATACAAGACGTGTTACCTGTTTCAAATAGAGTAGCTTTGGAATTTTACAAACCCTATAGACCTTTGAATTTCATGGTGCTATTTTCACAAGGATTACGTGGTGTTGTTTTAGCTTTTGTTCTTTATCCATTTTATGATTGTATTGTTAAGGGTAATCGTGGAGGATTGATTCTTTTTGGAGCACTGTGGGGACTTGTAATTCTAGGATCAATTGAACCCTTACCTGGTTCAATTGAAGGGTTAATTTATACTGAAACTACTTTCGTGGAACATTTTATGGTACTACTAGCGGGGGGAGTTCAGGTTATGTTGTTTTCATGGTTATTTCTTCGTTGGGAGCATAGCATTAGGGAAGAGGTGGATTATTATGAGTAAAAGATGTGGAGGGTATTTTATTCGATTCATAATACTTCATGTTCTAACTTATACTGTTATAGGAGTGATTTTCTTTCAATTACAGGATTATGAGAGGGCATTTAAAGTTCAGGAATACTTTGAGCTTTTTCGACCACTAGATCATCCTCTTGTAATGTATTCCATGTTTATTCAAATATTACGGGGAGCTATTTTAGCAGCACTACTCTATCCATTTCAGAATATTTTTATGAAAGAGAAACAAGGATGGCTTTTGCTATTTACCATATTATTTGGTTTAACTGCACTTGGTTCATTAGTATCTATTCCAAATTTTATTGAGAGAATTACTGAAGTATCTTTTTTTCAAGCAGTTTTGGAAAACACTGTTGGGCTGCCAGAAATTATTGTACAGATATTACTTTTTTCTTGCTTATTTATAAGATGGGAAAAGAAAAGAAATAAAAAAACAAATGAGGGAGCAATTATGGAAAAATATTAGAGAAGGAGGGACAATATGAAAAATATAATTATAAGACAAGCAAATGATAATGATATAGACGCAATAAAAACTATTGTAAAAGAGGCATTTTATAGACCAGGTAAGGATGAGCTTTTTAACGAATGGGAATTTGCAGATAAGGTGAGGAATGATTTTGGCTTTATTCCTGAGCTAGGTTATAATTTACTATTAAAGGCCTTAGTAGGGAAAGAAGAAGGGTTAGCACTGGGACCAATAGCAGTTAAGCCTTCCTATCAGAATCGAGGAGTAGGCAAAAAACTTATGGAATATGGATTAAAAAAAGTTGAAGAAAGTGGTTTTAACTGGGTTGTACTTATTGGTGGAGACTACTATACTCAATTTGGTTTTGAACCTGGCTCAAAATACAATATAGTATTATCTCACAATCATCCTGAAAACATTCATGTAAAAATAAAGTTTTTTGGGTCTAATAGAGATGTATCTGGAGAAATAAAATATTGCGATTCTTTTTATAATGAAAATGGGGAGCTTCTATAATGTATAAATAAAATTATTAATCGGAGGTGGCCTATGAATTTAGAAGAATTACGTTTTAATTGTGCAATTGAACAAAAGAGAGGACTACATTTTATATTAGCATCTGTAATTATTTGGTTTTCTGTATTGATAGTTCATTTAACAACCCTACCTATTTTAAGTAAAAACCTAATTACATTTTGCTGCACAGCACCTTTAATGCCTTTAGCATTTTTCATATCAAAAATAATTAAAGTAGATTTTCGAAACAAAGAAAATCCATTGACTAATCTAGGTGTTTTATTTTCTGTAAATCAAATTTTGTATTTATTAATAGCTATGTGGGTGTATCCAACAGTACCTGAAAAAATGCTAATGGTAATAGCAATGATTTTTGGAGCACATTTATTGCCCTATGGCTGGTTGTATAAATCTAAATCATATACAGTGTTTGCCATTACGTGTACCATATTTTATTGGTAGCCCCAGCGTATTTATAAAGAACGGTATCTCCGATTCGAGATTTG
>JGI24708J26588_10001803_pt1 | contig 16660 bp, 12 predicted proteins | sample BioPla1DNA2_FD_26588 | JGI IMG/M metagenome (IMG submission 26588) | reverse complement strand
ATACGCCAATTAAAGGAAAAAATGCTGGTAAACTTACTCGATTTTACTACAAAGACAATAACCTTGTTGCTTGGCTTAAAGATGTAGTAGATACCGATGGTAAACTTATCTATAAATTAGATAATTTAGGTAATCTTTGGGATGATATTCAATACAATAACCTTACAAAAGAGGGTAATGTCCAATTCCCTAATGGTAAAAAACCAGAAAGTTTAGTGGGTAGAATTATAGAAATGTTGTCTGTTGACGGAGATATTGTACTAGATTCATTCTTGGGTTCCGGAACGACATCGGCAACAGCACATAAATTAAATAGGAAATGGATTGGAATAGAGCTAGGAGAACATTGTTATACACATTGCATACCACGTTTAAATGCTGTGATTGATGGAACAGATAATGGTGGTATTACTAAAGATGTGAATTGGCAAGGTGGTGGAGGATATAAGTTTTATGAACTTGCTCCTTCTCTTATTGAAAAAGATAAATACGGTAATCCTGTCATTTCAAGTAAGTATAACTCAAATATGCTCATAGCAGCTATTGCAAAATTGAATGGATATAATTACTCACCTGATCCAGATGTATTTTGGAAACAAGGTTATAGTCAAGACAAAAGCTATATCTATGTAACTACAAATTATATGGATTCAAAGATGCTTGATAGCATTTATTCAGACTTGGGAATGATGGAAACGCTACTTATTTGTGCTCCGGCTTTTGATATTGGACTTGATAAACGTTATGATAATATTCAAGTGAAAAAGATTCCACAATCTGTCCTTGATAAATGTGAATATGGAGTAGATAACTATAACCTTAATGTTGTTGATATTCCAATAATTGATGAGGAGGAATGGGAAGATGATTAAAGAATCCTATACCGAAAGATATTATACTTATCATTCTAAGTATATAAGTAATGTTCTTGCTCTGCGTCCGCCACAGGAACAGAGCTTAGATTACTTTGCGAAATTATGTGATATTATTAGTCTGCAAAAAAATCCTACAACAATGCAGCAGATTATTGAAGAAAACGAAGAAGAATATAATGCACTGCCTACCCTTGAAAAGAAAGCTAAATTTCTTCATGATAAGGCATCAACAATCGCTTCAGAGTTTTATGCAGACGATTTAAAGAATGCTCAAGAGTATTTTAAAACACTTGGTTCATTTGAAAGAGATTTCCCTTCTGTATGTTTTGCTTTAGCGACAGGTATTGGTAAAACAAGACTTATGGGTGCCTGTATTGCGTACCTTCGTTATGAAAAAGGCATTAAAAACTTTTTTGTAATGGCACCGAATCTTACAATTTATAGAAAACTCAAGGCAGACCTTGGAAATCCATCAAATCCTAAGTATGTATTTAAAGGATTAGATTTATTTGTTGATCCACCACGTATTGTAGATGGTGAAAACTATAATGATTTTAGGCAGATGCAGTCATTTGTTAATGATGTTACTATCAACGTATTTAATATTTCTAAGTTAAATTCAGATAGTAAAATTAAAGCTGGACAACCTGCAAGGATTAAGCGATTAAGCGAAGTGCTTGGAGAGTCGTATTTCTCATATCTTCAATCGCTTCCAGATTTATGTATATTCATGGATGAAAGTCACCACTATCATGCCGATAAAAGTTTTGATGTTATCAATGAACTTCGCCCTATTCTTGGTGTGGAATTGACTGCTACTCCACAGATTCAAAAGGGAGCGAAGAAAGTATCATTTAAGAATGTTATTTATGAATATTCTCTTGCACACGCATTGAATGATGAAAAATATGTTAAAGTTCCGGCTGTCTTTACTCGCAAGGATTTTAGACCAGAAGAATATACAGCGGAACAGCTTGACCATGAGAAGTTAAATGATGGTCTTCGTTTGCATGAAGATACTAAGAGTAAGCTTGAAATTTATGCTCGTACATTCGACAAACCTGTTGTAAAGCCTTTTGTTTTAGTAGTTGCTAGAGATACTGACCATTCTAAGGAAATAATGAAGTATATAAAATCAAACGATTTCTTTAATGGTTACTATGCAGATAAAGTTATGGAAATCAACTCTGCACAGCGAGGAGCTGAGAAGGACGAAAATATTGAACAGCTGTTGTCGTTAGAAAATCCGGAGAATAAGATTGAAATTGTTATTCATGTTAATATGCTGAAAGAAGGATGGGATGTAACAAACCTTTATACGATTATCCCATTGCGAGCATCAGCTTCTGAGACTTTAACAGAGCAGACAATTGGACGTGGACTTCGTCTTCCATATGGTGAACGCACTGGTGTTGATGAGGTTGACCGTTTATCTATTGTGAGTCACGATAAATACGAAGCTATTATAAATCTAGCAAATGATCCGGAATCTCTTGTTAGAAAAGTATATTATATTGATGAAACTGAGCAGCAAACAGAAGGTCCGAAAGAAACAATAGAAATGCCTACAACTTACGATTACATTGTTGAAGATGTAAGTTTTACAGAACAGCTAGCTATGACGTTAATGGAAACACCTACTTATTCTGTTACTACGGAACATGAAAAACCAAAAGTTGAAGAACAAGTAAAAGAAGTTGCTCAGTTTGTTGCTTCGTATACTTCAAAGAGTGTTACAGAGTTGAATCGTCAGATTAAGACTTTCAATGCCGTGAAGGATCCGGAAATAAGAGAAGCAATTCATAAGACTGTTGTTGCAGAAACTATAAAACAGTTCCCACATATGAATTTACAACCGGAAACATTAACATCGGTTGTAGAAAAAGCAATTGAAACTTGTGTTCAAGCATTAACCGATTGCGTTATTCCGATACCTCAAACTGTTGTTCAACCATTTAATGAAGTGAAACGAGGATTTGTAGACTTTGATTTAGAAACAAGAAACATGAATTGGCATCCTTCAAGTCAATCTATGGTCGGAACTGAACTTCGGGAAGGCGGAGAAACTTTCGAACATAACCCAGAAATTGCAGCAACCACAAGGGTGGATTCAGCTGAAAACGAGATAGTAAGACATATTATCGTTCATGAGAATGTAGATTATTCTACTTGTGCCGATTTACTTTATAAGCTTGTTGGTGAAGCAAAGTCTCATTTCTGTACTTATTTATCAGAAGAAGATGCAGTAGAAGTTATGTATCAGCGTCAAACAACTATTGCTGATTTAATTTATGCTCAAATGATGCAACACTTCTATACAAATGAAGTTAAGTATCGTGCTACAGAAATGAGACCATTCTCTCGTATTGAAACGGGTTTTGGTGGCAAAATTAAATCTGATGAAATATACGACTTAAGAGCAACCATGCCAGCAAGTGAAGTTCGTTCAAAGGTATTTAATGGCTTTAAGAAAGCTTGTCACACATTATATAAGTTTGATAGCGATACAGAACGTAAATTTGCAATCGTGCTTGAAAATGATACCGCAGTAGATAAATGGATGAGACCTTCACCAAAGCAGTTCGATATATATTACGGTCCGGGTGGTATGAGCAGATACGAACCTGACTTTATTGTGGAAACCGATAATGATATTTTTATGATTGAGACAAAAGCAAATAACGAGCTTAAGAGTAAAGATGTCATTGAAAAAGCAAAGGCTGCGAGAGAATATTGCAAAGCCGTTTCCGAATGGAATGCTGAAAATGAAGGTAAACCTTGGACTTATGTATTAATTTCACACGATGAAGTACGCTTGAATTCTAGTTTTAAATACTTAATTGATAATAGAGTTCAATATGAGCAAATGGAAATGTAAAACATCAATCGTCTTAAACAAAAAACATATAGAAGGAGGAGCCATATGATTGTTTCAAAATTGGAGCTCTACAATTTTAGACAGTTTAAATCATCGGGTGAATCACCGGGATTATCAGTTTCTTTTCACAAAGGATTAAATGCACTAATAGGTGAAAATGATTCGGGGAAAACAGCAATCATTGATTCCCTTAAACTTGTTCTGCTTACTCAAAGCAATGAATATGTTCGTCCGATGGATGAAGACTTTTACGTAGATGAAAATGGAAATTCTGTAAATGAATTTAAAATTAAATGTGTAATAGATAATTTTTCTCAAAATGAAGCGAAAAACTTTATTGAATATTTATGTTTTGAACATTGTGGAGAGAAAACTAATTATTCTATGCATCTCTGTTATCGTGCATGGAAAGATAAGAATAGAATCTATTCTGAATTAAGAGTAGGTTCTCTTGAAGACGGTATCGTTTTAGACGGAAAAGCAAAAGAATTACTTAAAGCCGTGTATTTAAAACCACTAAGAGATGCCGAACGAGAAATGAGATCTGGTAGAAACTCAAGATTAGCACAGATATTATCAGGACATTCTTTATTTGTTAACAAGGAAGAACATAAACTAAAAGACATTCTTTCAAAAGCTAATCAGGATATAGAAAACTATTTTACTAAAGAAGAAGGTAAAATGGTTTTGGATAACATAAAAAATAGTTTATCATCTTTCAATGTTCCTGATACTGCCTCGGAACCACAGGTAAAAGTTGCTGATATTCAATTAAAAAAAATATTAGAGAGTCTTTCATTAGTTGTTTCAGAAATAAATCCGGGATTAGGAGAACTGAATTTATTATTTATTGCAGCTGAGTTATTGTTGTTAAATTCTGACACTTCGGGAGGATTAAGATTAGCTTTAATTGAAGAATTAGAAGCTCATCTGCATCCACAAGCACAACTTAGATTAATAGATTATTTACAGAAAGAATATGATAGAACAGGTACACAAATTATCATATCTACTCATAGTACAATTCTTGCTTCAAAAATAAATCTAAAAAATGTGATATTACTTAAAAATAAAACAGGTTACGATATGTCATACGAGAATACTAAATTGGAAAAAGGAGATTATTTGTTTTTACAAAGATTTTTAGATGCTACTAAAGCAAACTTATTCTTTGCAAGAGGAATTTTAATGGTTGAAGGTGATGCTGAAAATCTTTTGCTCCCTGTTTTAGCTGAAGTTATAGATTGTCCACTTGAAAAACATGGTGTTTCTATAGTAAATGTGGGAAGTACGGCTTTTTTAAGATTTTCTAGGATTTTTTTAAGAAATAATGGCGAAAATATCAATGTTCCTATATCAGTTATTACCGATTGTGATATTAAACCTGAATATAAAAATGAAGGTGGAGAAGAGTTTTTTGATGAAAAAATAGAAGAATCAGAAGAAACGGTAGTCAGAAAAGAAAGTATATATACTATGGGTTCTGTAAGAGGTTATATTACACCGAGATGGACCTTGGAATATTGTTTGGCATTAAGCTGCCTTCAAGATGTATTTCATAAAGCAATTCGCTGTGGCAAAAAAATAAAAAATAGTGATAAATATACCCTTACTAAGGAAAAGCTTGCGGAAATAGAAAAAGAAATTGAGGATGATCAAAAGCAATGGGTTGGGTTAACACCGACAGAGAAGGCATATAAAATGTATCATTTGATGTTAGATAATACAGGAAAAAGCGGTTTAAAGGCAATAGTTGCCCAATGTTTAGCTGCTTTAATCAAAATGAATATTTCTATTCTTCCTGAAGGAGTCACAGAATTAGATATGTTTGATCTTGATTTATATCAATACAAAGTTGATGAGGTAAAAAAAGAAGAGTTAATGAATAAAATTGTAAAGGATCCTTATATTAAATACTTGGTGGATGCTATAGAATATTCAGTTAACAACGGTAGAAAGGAATGATGATTGAATGGGTGATATTCATATATCTGATGATGAAATAAAAGATATAGAAAAAATTTTGTTACCTAAATCATGTTATTTTCCTGAAGATGCAAGAAAAGTTATTCGTTGCTGGAAATCATCCGAAGTTGTAGCTTGCCCTGGAAGTGGTAAAACGACAGTACTACTTGCAAAGCTCAAGATATTAGCCGAAAGAATGCCTTTTCCTAATGGAACTGGGGTATGTGTTTTGTCACATACAAATGTTGCCGTTAATGAAATAAAAACAAAACTAAACAAATATGCCGATAAGCTAATGAGCTATCCTAATTATGTAGGAACAATACAAGCCTTTATTGATCAATATGTCACAAAACCGTATTTGAAGAATATATCAACAACTTCCATACAAGTTGTTGATGATGTCACCTATGCAAATCATTTTTATAATTTGATTTGGAGTGATAAGCGTAAAACTTCTCCATATCATAAATTGCGTTATTTTATAAAGTTTCAAGTTGAAAACGGTTCTAATAAATTTAGTAGCCAAGTAGACTATATTCAAAATTTATATTTTGATAATGATGGGTTGTTTGTTAGAGGGCAAAATCGAGCTATTGCAGGGAAAAATTCTGCTTCTGTAAGTCAATATATTCAAGCAAAAGAATCATTATTAAAAGAGGAAGGAATCATCACATATTCTGATGCATATAAATATGCAACGGAAGCAATTTCAAATTTGTCCTCAGAATATACGGACTTATTTGCTCAGAGGTTTCAATATGTATTTGTAGATGAATATCAAGATTGCGATTTACTACAACGACAAGTTTTAAATAAACTATTTGAAAAGAATAAAACTTGTGTATTTCACATCGGAGATCCGGATCAAGCTATATATAGCTCAGAAGATAGCAAAGAAATAGGATGGACTCGAGATGAAGATTGTATTGAAATGCTCTGTTCTAATAGATATGGACAAGAAATTGCTGATTTTTTGGTAAATCTAAGAACCGGTAATCGAGAAATAAAATCATCAAAGGGGTGCTTGAAGTATATCCCAACGTTGATTGTTTTTAATAATGATTCAAGGAATAAAGTTATTGAGACATTTATTAATGTGCTAAATCAATACAATTTATATGATTCAAATGGTGTCTATAAAGTTGTAGGGCTCGTAAAACGTGAAGAATTAAAAGGATTGAAAATTGGAGATTATTGGGATGGATTTGATTCGAAACAAAATATAAGAAATTTGAATAGATATTGGAATCATATTTATATGATTGCGAACGAATTAGAAAAAGGGAAGCTCTATTCAGTTGAAAAAGAAGTTCGAAAAATTTTATGTAAATTGTTTGATTTTATGGAGATAATGGATTCTGAATCAGATTCTAAATATACGATAATCTCTATAAGAAAGATACTCTTTGATAAGTATTGTGACATATATGCGGATTGCTTGATTAAGTTATCTAATATGCGAGATTGTAATATTGATGAAATAAATTATGCAATAGTTGACTTAGTAAATGAAATTATAGGTAAAGAATGCAATGAAACGGATGTGTTTTCAAAAATTCCTTCTTATTATTTGGACAAATCCATTCTAAAGACTGATTGTAAGTCACAGGATAATGTTATTTTTGATGAAACTTACAAGAGAAAAATTGTATTTGATACAGTTCATGGTGTTAAGGGTGAAACTCATGATGCAACATTATACGTGGAAACAGAGAAAAATCGTTCATCAGATATAAAACGTGTATTGCCATATTTAGGAGTTGGAACATTAGGTAAAGGAGCAGATGTAGAACGTAGTCGTAAGTGCGTTTATGTTGGTATGAGTCGCCCAAGTAAATTACTGTGTTTGGCGGTGCAAGAACCTACATACATAAAATCTAAGAATGCCTTCTCAAATTGGAATATAGTTGATTGCAGATGATAATAGAGTGTAGCAGAAAGTTGTATTTATAAATAAATATCGAAGCTTGATGAACACTATATGATCTATAAAACATTATCAAATAAAACAAAAGAAGCTCAGTGGCTGATGTTAAATACATCGCTGTCTGAGCTTCTTATCATTCGTACTGTAAATCATCATAGTCGCCTAAGTCGTCTTTCAGGAACCCAGATTTACGGACATACATCGGATTGAGCATTTCACCTTTTTCTTGAATCAAGGTGAATTTATAATCCAATAGTGCTGCCGGAACATAAAGTATTTTGGCGGTTTCAAAGAAAGAATGTTCAGAAAGACACTCTAAAACTTTCTCATCTTCGAGCAGAAGTTCTGCTGCAAAGAAATTGGCTTCATCTTCTTCTTGTGAACCACCGTCTAGAACTTCCATTTCTTGAAAGCCTTTCATCATCGCAATTTTTGTATGCAGTATTGCATGACCTAATTCGTGAGCAACCAGAATACGCTCAAGAACTTCATTTACATTACTATCGATAACAATATTCTTCTGTCTAGATTGATAAAAAAAGAATCCTTTTAATTTCTTTTCCATGTTGTAGTAGTGAATCTTAATTCCTAGCAGTTCACAAAGCTCATAAGGATCTCTGGAATGGTGTTTTTTAACCAACTTTCCTACCGTATCTATAATATGTTTTGCCGTTCTCACTTGTGTCACCTCCCAATTGAACACAGAAAACGAAAGTCTGTGAATAAGGAATTAGCACAGTCTATTCCCTATCTTTATGCTTTCTGTATTTTTTAGGTGTGAATTTTTCACGAGCATTTTTCTTGGAATCCATGTAAACTGCCATGACTGCTTGAAAAAATACATCTTTTGCTTCTTCGTCCAAATCACCACCGGCAAACAGAGAATTTACTCGTCCTAAAACATCTTGAGCTTCTTTTGCTCCTTTAGAGCCAAACTTTTCTCGTGCTTCCATAATGAACATATCGTTATCTATCTGGCTTTGCGTATCAGTTTCATCTTCATCAAGCAAATAGGATACAGAAATGTGCAGAGCTTCTGCAAGTTTTCTAATATTATTCTTTCGAGGGAGTGTTCCCAACTGTTCGTATGTGTAAAGAGATCTTTCGGAAATACCGGTTAGTTGGGCAAGCTCCGTCTGAGATAAGTTCATAGCTAAACGAGCTTCTTTTATTTTTTCACCAAAAGTCATAATCGTTCCGTCCTTTCTAAAAAATATTTTCGCAACTTCCGATTAGTTATTGACAAACTTCTGAAAATAGATATAATTAGTATTGAAACAGAAGTTTAACTTCGATTATATTATATGTCGGAAGTTTAAAGATGTCAAGAACTTCCGAATACAAACTTCTGATTTATTCCGAATATGAAAATAAACTTATCGAAAAAATCAATTCGCCTGTTTACAGTATTTGTTTCCCTTTAGCTGAATACAGGCTTAGAAAGGAATTTAAAATTATGTGATTGACATCTGAAAGGAGTCTCTTATGAGTAGAAACAATACACAGGCATTAAACAGTATTCGTATGCTGTGCAGAATGCAGCAGGTGGATGAGAAAGTTCTATATGAACGCTCTAAGCTGATTTTATCAATTTATAGAGATGTCTGCTGGTCAACAGTTGGTCGTGCAGACGAGGTACATGAAGATTTGATTTGTTACTGCGGTTCTAATTTGGACAATGCTTTAATTTATTTGGAAACCTTTGCTCCGGATGAAGCAAGAGAGCGTTTTGAGGAACGCATTCGCAGTTTGTTTGAAACCAAGTGGTTGATTGAGCTTGTGGATAGTACCATGCTTCGAGTAAGGGAATATCCATGCAGAGGAGATTTGTATTGTGAGATTTTATCGAAGTGTTACCTTACTCGTTTCAAATATAGAGAATCTGAATTACTTGAAATTTTGGATATGGAACGCAGCAGTTTTTATGATCGTAAGAAAGAAGCCATTATGTTATTTGGCTTATCCCTTTGGGGAAGCAGCCTTCCAAAATTAAAAAATTTCCTCATTGATACGAAGGAAGAATGTGAGGAATGGTATTACGGTTAGTCCGACTAAAATCCGACAAAAGTCCGACAGTTTCCCTACTGAAAGTCCGACTTATAAAGTGTTAAGCTTGGTATGCTGGGAGATAGCAGCATATTAAGAAAATTGTATATTATCTTATTGCCTCGTGCCAATAGCGGTGCGGGGCATTTTTTATGCCGTCTTCCAGACATTGCATAAACGGAAACCTGAAATTATTGGTTTCTGAGTTATGCCGTTAAGGAGGAAACGGTATGTATTACGATCAAAAAGAAAGTGGAAAAAGGATTGCCGAGCTTAGGAGAGTAAAGGGATATACGCAAGAAGAGCTTGCAGAACAGTTAAATATAGCTACAAGCTCTATCGGTAATATTGAGCGAGGTGTCAGAGGAATTTCTATTGATTTATTAGTAGAGATTGCTTGTTTATTTAATGTTTCAACAGATTATATTTTGCTTGGCAAGGATTTAAGAAACGATGAAGCGAAGAAAGACTTGCAAAAAGTAATCTCATTGATGATGAGTTTAGAAAAAAAGCTATAACCCATTCTCAGAGAATGGGTAATCCATTCTACGAGGTCATAAAAATCAGAAATGAAATCAGTTAAACTTTAGATGTACTCAAGAAAAGTACAAAAAACTTGGATCTTTGAAAATTGAATATCATTCATCAGGTACGTTCCTGTTGCCGGTGCGAAAACATCAGCCACGTCAGTGATACGCCATAACTGTACGAAGTAAATAAGTAAATTAAAAATATTATTTACAGGATTACACGAGCGAGTTTTATCAGCTAGTAAATATTGAGTAGCTCTCAATAAGGCAATGAAAGCAACAGGTACAATGATACTTCTCTACGGAGCTGGCGGAGAACCCGGCGGAGGGCAGAAACCCTATGGAACTGTTTCGCTAACAGTCATCTGATGATTTCCCAATAAAGATACTTTATCTCTCCCTAGGGGCGTTTAGAACAAATGTAGGGTTCACATATACGCATGGAAAAGCTGTAATTGCTTATTTTGCTGTTGCAGCTTTTCGGTACATACCCAAGAAAAAAGGAGGTCATTTTTATGATGAAAAAAGATTGGGCGTATCGTAGAGGCGATATATATTATGCTGATTTGAACCCTGTATGCGGCTCTGAACAAGGAGGAATGCGACCGGTGGTAGTCATTCAGAATAATACCGGTAATAAACACGCACCGACTTTGATCGTAGCTATGGTAACCACAAAAGTAGGAAATAAACCAAGTTTGCCAACACATTATTTAATTAGAAATAATGACGCATTAACAGAGCCATCTATTGTTTTACTTGAACAAATTAGAACGATAGATAAAAAGCGTATTAAATCATACTTAGGAAAGACAACAAAAAAAGAATTATTGGGAATTGATAAAGCACTTCTTAGAAGTCTATCTTTAAATTATTTGATTTCTGTCAAAGAACCAAGAATGGGGTGATAACGGATGAATGCAGAACAAATGAAAAATATAGATATTCGTACCGTTGACCCTAAAGAGCTTGTGGAGCGTCAATCGGTAAAGGTGAATATGAGCCTTCCACGAGAAGAAAGAATTAAAGAATATATCAAACAGATTAAAAATCCATATTGCTATCTTGATGGCGATGTGGTTGTAAAAGTCAGTTTTCAAGAGGAAGGAGTGACATTGGAACAGCGATTGGAAGCGTATATACGCAGTTTATAAATTTGTCAAGGGTGTCGGGAGCAGTCTCGACATCCTAAACAAATTACCGTAAAAAGGGTACTCTGCTGGTGAAAGGAGATGATTCATTATGGCAGAAAAAATATGGAATGTCGGAGCATATACGAGACTTTCTCGTGATGATGGCGATAAAGCTGAAAGTGAATCAATCGGAAGCCAGAAAGAGATTATCCGAGATTTTATTCAAAGTAAAAAAGATATGGTCATCATTAAAGAATATGTTGATGACGGTTATTCGGGAGTAAGTTTTGAAAGACCCGGATTTAAACAGATGATGGAAGATGTTAAAACAAAGAAAATCGACTGTATCATTTGTAAAGACTTATCCCGTTTTGCAAGAAACTACATAGACTCAGGTCGTTATCTTGAAAAGATATTCCCTTTTATGGGAGTAAGATTTATTGCAATCAATGATAACTATGATAGTGCCGGAGAAAAATCACAGTCAGATTCTCTAATCGTGCCATTTAAGAATTTAATCAATGACGCTTACTGTAAAGATATTTCCATGAAGATTCGCAGTCAGCTTGATATTAAAAGAAAGATGGGAGATTTCATCGGTGCTTTTGCAGTCTATGGATATAAGAAAGACCCTGAAAACAAGAATAAGCTTCTTGTTGATGAGCAGGCAGCACAGGTTGTGGAACTCATTTTTCGTTTAAGACTTCAAGGCATGAGTAATTCCGGTATCGCTGAAAAGCTTAATGATATGGGAGTGCTTAGTCCTATGGAATATAAACGCTCTAACGGAATGAGATATGAATCAGGGTTCAGAGCCAATGAAAGAGCGTTATGGACACCTGTTGCAGTTCTTAGGATTCTAACCAATGAGGCTTATCTTGGAACGCTCATTCAGCATAAGCGAGGGACACCGAATTATAAGGTAAAAAAGGAAATTCAATATAACCGAGAAGATTGGATTGTGATAGAAGAAAATCACGAAGCGATTGTTACAAAAATTGATTTTGATACAGTACAGTCATTACTTCAGCGTGATGTGCGAGTAGCACCGCAAGAAGAATCGGTTCACTTATTTTCCGGTTATGTCCATTGTGGAGATTGCGAGCATACAATGGTTCGCAAAGCTGTTCCAAGTAGAGGTAAGAAATATTATTACTATGTTTGTTCCACTCACAAAGCAAAGCTTGGTTGCAGCTCTCATAGCTTCAGCGAAAGCAAACTTAATAAGATTGTGTTGTCACTTGTACAAGACCATATTCAGCAGATATGCAGACTTGATGAAGTTTTGGATTACATAGCTTCACTTCCAGAAAGTCAAAGGGAGATATTCAATTACGATGCTCAACTGACAAAGCTAAATGAAGAAATTCAAAGGTTTCAAGATTTGAAGCTTAATCTTTATAGTGATATGGCAGATGGTGTCATAAGCAAGGAAGAATATATGGAGTTTCGTGCCGGCTATGACAGGAAAATTCAAGCAAGACAACAATCTCTTATTCAATTAAAAGAAGAGCGAGAACAGGCTGTGGAAAGTAATCAAAGAAGTGTTACTTGGATAGAGCTTTTCAAACAGTATGAAAATATTACAGAGCTTCAAAGGTCTGTGATTGTGAATTTGATTGAACGAATTATTATCTATGACTCAAAGCATATTGAAGTTGTTTTTCGTTACGAAGACCAGCTTCATAGTGCAATGCAGTATGTAGAAAGATTTTCAGAAATAATTGAGGAGGTTGTCTGATTATGGCAAGAAGAGTAAGAAGAACATATAAAGAAGCTGTTGAATCCATAAAGCCCGTTGTACCTGAACAAGTTTTGGAATGGCAGACAGCAATTTATGCAAGACTTTCCATTGAAAACAGTGGTAAAGATGATAAAGGCGAATCCATTGAGGGACAGATTGAAATCTGCAAGGAATATGTGGAAGAACATCCATATCTCCATTTGGTAGATGTTTACTGTGATAATGGTTGGACAGGCACGAATACGAATCGTCCTGAGTTTCAAAGGTTATTGAATGACATCAATAGAGGAAAGATTAAAGCACTTGTTATCAAGGACTTTTCAAGATTTTCTCGTGATTATATAGAAGCCGGAAATCTACTTGAAAATGTATTCCCTTTTATGGGAGTAAGATTTATTTCGGTAGCTGATAATTACGATAGCTTTGAAACAGACGGTTCGGCAGAAAGCTTGTTGATTCCATTAAAGAATCTAATTAACAGTTACTATTCAAAAGATATTTCAAAGAAAGTATCTACTGCGGTACATACGAAACAGCTTGCCGGAGAACATATCCCAAGTATGATTCCGTATGGATATATAAAATCAACCACAAGAGAATATCGTTTTGAGCCTGACCCTGAAACAGCGGCCAATGTAACACGAATCTTTCAGATGAGAATTGATAAAGTTCCACTTAATCATATTGCAAATACCTTTAATAATGAAGGTATTCCTTCTCCGGGAAAGCTTCGCTATCTCAGAGGACAGACAAGCGATAAACGATATGAAACATCAAAGTGGTCGGCACAACTTATAAAGCAGATTTTAAGAAATCCTACCTACTTAGGACATCTTGTATTTGGGAGAATGCCAACAGCTTTGTATTTGGGAAAACCCAATTATCAATATGAACCTGATGAAAGTAAATGGCGTGTGCTTGAGAATATGCATGAACCACTTGTTACTCAAGGAGTATTTGACAAGGCAAAAGAAATGGAAATTGAGGGTCGAAAAGCTTGGGAAGAAAGACTTGAAAAAAGCAAGGAATACAGAGAAAGTAATCCGCCTGTTCTGAAAGGCTTTGTTTACTGCGGTGAATGTGGAAGTAAAATGCGATACCACCGTTACCGTCCTGACCAAAAGCTATCCGGCACTTATGAATGCCCGAATTATAAATACAAAAAGTGTGGTGGCACACATTCTGTTTCACAAGATAAGCTCAAAGAGGTTGTATGGAATGTATTATCAGACCAGCTTCATATCTTCTGCGATTTTGATGAGCTGATTCAGAAGTTAAATCATTCCGATAGTGCTACAAAACAACAGGCTATCTATAAAGAAGAAATGCAGAGTATTTTGGTGAAAATCAAGAACAGGCAAGGAAAACGAGAAAGACTGTATGAAGATTTTACGGAAGGTATTTTGACACCGGAAGAATACCAATATATGAAGCAACAGTTCGACAACGAGTATCAGGAACTAAATGCTCAATATAATTCTTTACAGATAAAGCAACAGAGATTAAGAAAAGCTTTATCGGATAAAAATGAGTGGTATTTACATATGCAGATGATTCAGCAGTCAAAAGAAGTTGATGAAAGTGTTCTAAAAGCAATGGTGGATAAGATCATTATTCATCAGCCAGCTTTAAAGGAACGTAGAATCGAAGTGAAGCTAAAATATCAGGACGCATTAGCTGTTCTGCTATCTGCATATGAAGAATTGATGGGAGGCGAAGCAAAGTGAAACTATATTTATATATCAGATTATCAAGTGCTGATAGAGATATGAAGCATAAAACTGAAAGTGACAGTATAGCGAATCAGCGTTCACTTCTTCATCAATATTTGAATAGCCATAAGGAATTTCAATCTTATGAAGTACAAGAGTTTGTAGATGACGGTTATACAGGGACAAACGATCATCGTCCGGCTTTTGAAAATATGATTGAACATTTGAAAAATGGAGATTCTAAGCTTGTTATCTGTAAGGATTTTAGCCGTTTCTTTCGTGATTATGTTGAGATTGGCGATTATTTAGAGCGTATCTTCCCTTTCTTGGGAGTACGCTTTATCTCTGTTAATGACAATTACGATAGCAATAACTATATAGGAACAACAGGCGGTATAGATGTTGTTATGCAGTCTATCGTCTATTCCTTTTATAGTAAGGACTTGTCGCAAAAGATTAAAACAGTAATGAGAGCCAAAGCAAAGAAGGGACAGTATATAGGTGCATTTGCTCCTTATGGGTATATGAAAGACCCGGAGAATAAAAACCATTTACTTGTTGACCCTGAAACAGCTCCTATTGTACGAAGAATCTTCGATATGGCAATCGACGGTAAAATTGTTAGTGAGATAGCTACAGTACTAAATCGAGAAAAGATTGAAACACCGGCACAGTATTTTAGAAAAATGTTTCCTGATAAAAAGAAACATCGAAAAGTATCAAAAGGAAATAGTTGGGACAGTTCTAATATCCGAAGAATTATCCAACACAAGATTTATACAGGTGCTATAGTAAGTCAAACAAGGCAATGGAAAGGCATTGATGTTGAACATACTTTTATGCGTGATGAATCGGAATGGATTGTTGTTCCTAACTGCCATGAAGCGATAGTAAATAATGTGGAGTATGAAAAAGCTCAGGCTGCAATCAGAAAGATTGGACACTATGAGCGTGATAACAAAGAATATTTACTTCGTTCCCTAATTCGATGTGGGATATGTGGCAGAGCAATGTCAAGAAATCCAAGAGGAAAAGAAGTTGCTTATTATTGTGATAAGTCAAGATTTGTAGAAGATACAAAGTGCCCTGTTGGAGAAAGATTCATGGAAAAGGACTTGGAGAAAGTTGTTACGGATAACTTCATAAGTATGCTGAATCTAATTGTAGACCATGAAAAGAAACTGAAGGACGCTGTTAGTAAGACCAAAGGTACAGAAGCTAATCTGAAGCAATCCGTTCTAAGATTAGAAAAGAGTATCAAACAAAACAGTCAGGCAAAAGTAACTGCTTATGAAAGATACTCTGATGGTGCTATCAGCAGAAATGAGTTTATGGCAATTCGTGACCAGCTTGCAATGGAACTTGAACAGTACACCCAAGAAAAGCAAAATACTGAAAAACAATTATCTGAACTGCAAAGTGCTATTGATCCTGAACTAAATCAGTTAAGTGCAACTGCACATGAATTTTTAAATGCAGAGCAGATAACCAATCAAATGCTGTTGTTCTTCATTGACAGGATTTATGTTTACAGTGGTATGCGAATTGAGATTAGATACAAATTTAAAGACACATTAAAAGAAGTTTTAGAACCGTAAAAATGTGTCCTTGTTGGAGCTAAGATTGTCTGTTAAAATGTTTTATAAAGAAACAAATAAGACAATCATAAAATTAGCTCAGCAAGGGCATATTTTTTTAGTCCTAAGCTAACACGAGCAAATCCCCCATTCAACATAAGCGATTGGGGAGGCGAGCGTCTAATTGATGATCCACGTTGGGGGAAATACGGAATCCCTCCTGCAGGTAACGCTAACTACGCTTGGATTCTACATATGCTATATCACTTG
>JGI24708J26588_10001793_pt1 | contig 16716 bp, 18 predicted proteins | sample BioPla1DNA2_FD_26588 | JGI IMG/M metagenome (IMG submission 26588) | reverse complement strand
TAATATATAATAATATTACTATAATATATAATAATATTACTATAATAATTAGTAAAATTACTATATAATAACTATATGATAAAAGTACATGGATAAGAGGCAACATGTTAATATTTGTGTAATATAAAATATAAATTAGGAGTGAAGATACTATGAAGATGTCATTACGTTGGTACGGTAGCAATAACGACAGTGTAACTTTAGAACAGATTAGGCAAATACCTGGAGTTTCTGGAGTTATCTCTGCACTACATGATATCCCAGTAGGGGAAGTGTGGGAATTAGAAGATATTCTTAAATTGAAGAAAGAAGTAGAAGCCAGTGGACTTGAATTATTAGGTATTGAAAGTGTTAATGTTCATGAGGATATCAAGATTGGTTTGCCTTCCAGAGAAAAATATATTGAGAATTACAAAAAATCTCTTGAGAATCTGGGTAAGGCTGATATTCATTTAGTATGCTATAACTTTATGCCAATTTTCGATTGGACAAGAACTGATTTAGCCATGCCTCTTCCAGATGGATCTACAGCTCTTGCATATGATGAAGAGATTATAAAGGATATAAAACCTGAGACTATGTTTGAACGTATAGAAAAAGATAGTGGTGGTTTTATCCTACCTGGATGGGAACCTAATCGTAAAGACGAGATTATGGATCTTTTTGAGAAATATAAGGATATTAATGGAGAAAAATTAATGGAGAACTTGAAATATTTCCTAGATTCCATTATGCCTGTATGTGAGGAATATAAAATAAAGATGGCTATCCATCCTGATGATCCTGCTTGGAGTGTTTTTGGCTTACCAAGGATTGTGACCCATGAGCAGGCTTTAGAAGAAATAGCATCACTTAATGATAGTATTTATAATGGATTTGCACTTTGTACTGGATCCTTAGGAAGTAACTTAAATAATAACCTTCCAGAGATAATCCGTAATCCTAAAATTAGTAATAGAATTCATTTTACCCATGTTAGAAATATTAAATATGAACGTGAAGGTATGTTCCATGAAAGTTCACATCTATCTTCTGACGGAGATCTGGATATGTACGAGATTATGAAGGCCTTAAATGATATTAATTTTGAAGGTGTATTGCGCCCTGATCATGGAAGGATGATTTGGGGAGAGAAGGCAAGACCAGGATATGGTCTATATGACAGAGCTCTAGGTGTTGCTTATCTAAACGGTTTGTGGGAAGCTATTAATAAAAATAAAAAATAAATTATAAGTGTTTTATCGGCAAATCATAATATTATAATAAGAGAGGATCGAGAAAACTTGAAATTAGTAAATTATGATTCTTCATGGAAAGATAAGGGGTATGAGTTACCTGCTTATGATAGGGAACAGGTAAGAAGAGATACTCAGGAAAATCCCACATGGTTACATTTTGGTGCTGGTAATATCTTTAGAGGTTTCCCTGCTGCTTCACTACAAGAGATTTTGAACCAAGGAATATATAATAAGGGTGTAATTGTAACGGAAGGCTTCGATTATGAAATTATAGAAAAAGCCTATAAGCCTTTTGATGACCTTAGCCTTTTGGTTGTATTAAAATCTGATGGTAGTATGGAAAAGAAAGTAATTGCTAGTGTGGTTGAATCCTTAATGGCAGATAGTAACAATCAGCAAGATTGGAGCAGATTAAAAGAAATCTTTGTTAAGCCATCCCTACAAATGGTGAGTTTTACCATAACTGAAAAAGGCTATAGTTTGGTAGATTCTAAAGGAGATTATCTTGGGGCTGTACAGGAGGATTTTAAACTAGGATACAGCAAGCCAGCCAATGTTATGGGTAAAGTAACAGCTCTTTTATATGAAAGATATCTGAGTGGAAGAACACCTATTGCAATGGTTAGTATGGACAATTGCTCTCATAATGGAGATAAGCTATATGCCGCTGTCAAGACATATGCTGAAAGATGGATAGAGAAGGGATTTATGGAAGAGGGCTTTATGGATTATATCAGCAACCCTCAACTAGTGTCCTTCCCATGGAGTATGATTGATAAAATTACCCCAAGACCTGATGATAAGGTGAGAAAGATGCTGGAGGAAGATGGGTTTGTTGATAATGAGGTTATTATTACAAATCGTAATACATACACAGCAGCTTTTGTCAATGCAGAAGAGACAGAATATTTAGTAATTGAAGATTCTTTCCCCAATGGAAGACCTCCCCTTGATAAGTCAGGGATTATATTTACAGATAGGGAAACAGTTGATAAAGTAGAGACCATGAAGGTATGTACCTGCCTTAATCCATTACACACGGCCCTAGCTATATTTGGCTGTCTACTATCCTTTGAAACTATTTGGGAAGAGATGAAGGATCCTGAACTTAGTAAATTAGTTCATGGGATTGGGTATACAGAAGGAATGCCAGTGGTGGTTGATCCCGGGGTACTAAATCCTAGGGACTTTATAAAAGCAGTCTTGGAAGTTAGATTACCTAATTCCTTTATGCCAGATACCCCTCAGAGAATAGCTACTGACACTTCTCAGAAATTACCCATACGATTTGGCGAGACTATAAAGGCTTATGTGAAGAGTGATAACTTAAAGGTAACAGATTTAACTTTAATACCTTTAACAATTGCAGGTTGGTGTAGATATCTTATGGGTATCAATGATGAGGGAGAGGAATTCACTCCTAGTCCTGATCCCCTTCTTGATGAGATGCAGGGATACTTAAAGGATGTATCTCTTGGGCAAAAGGAATTACCTAAGGATGTTCTGAAGCCAATTTTATCAAATGAGAAAATTTTTGCTCTTAATCTATATGAAGTAGGCCTAGGTGAGAAGATAGAGGGTATGTTCCAAGAGATGATAGCAGGAGCAGGCGCTGTAAGAGCAACTTTGAAGAAATATCTAAGTTAATTTTATTATTTAATTATATTTTATGTTTTTTTAATAAAAAGGTTCTATTGTAAATGTTAAGGTGATAACACTTTAATAGCATTTACTTTAGAACCTTTTATAATCTAATTAACAATATAATAAGAAATGGATTACTTATCTGTTAACTTAAAATTGACTATAAGATAGTTGCCATCTTTACGTCAGCTAGTTTATTACAGGGGGCGGCGCAGGAATAATTTTGGCACACATAATAGGTTGTTTTATCATTGATCATATGATAATCCTTGGTGTACTCGGCGATATACTGCAATTCATCGGCATTTTCCTCTGTCTTAATTAAGGCAATGGTATTGGGCTCGTAATGATTAGTTAGATAATATTTTAAATCTTCAATATCCTCCTTATCTTTGGCTACACATACAATCTCTTTAGGAGGATAGAGAGCCTGGGACATGGCCAGTAATGTAAAGCTATGAATTGAAGGATATTCTATGGCTTGGCCAGCAATAAATTTTAATTGCTTATCTGCATATTCCTGATAAATAGGTTTTCCAGTAATATGGGCTATCTTACATAGTACATATCCAGCTACTGAGTTACCAGAAGGGATGGCTCCATCATATACTTCCTTAGGTCGGTGTATCAGTTGTTCAGCATCTTCTGCATAAAGGTAAAAACCCCCATTGTTCTTATCCCAAAATAATTCAATCATCTTATCTGTCATTGAGACAGCTTGCTTTAGATAATCTATATCAAAAGATGCTTCATATACTGCTAGCAGTGCCATTGTGAAAAAAGCATAATCATCGATAAGACCCTGGTGAGCAGCATCTTCATCCCTATAGCGTATATAGAGTCTTCCATATTCATCGGTTAAATTCCTATTTATGAATTCTACTGCCTTAGTTGCTGCATCTAGATATTCCTGCTTATTTAATATCTTAGCCGCAGTGGCATAGGCTGTAATCATTAAAGAATTCCATGAAGTAAGGATCTTATCATCGGTAAAAAGCTTGTTGCGATTTGAACGATAGGAGTAGACTCTCTCACAGAGTTTTGTTACCCTTTCATTTTCTGGATGTAGTTCAGTGGCTTTAATCCGATTGGGGATGGATGAACCCTCAAAATTACCTTCCCAGGTAATATCAAAATAATTATTAAAGAATCCAGCATCATCATTCTTTAATAATTTAGTTATCTCATCTGGTTTAAATAGGTAGTACTTGCCTTCAACGCCTTCAATATCTGCATCTTGTGAGGAATAAAATCCCCCTTCTGGATCAGTCATATCCCTATTTATATAATGAAGGATTTGCTCAGCAATGATCCTATAGAAAGGTTTCTTAGTATATTGGTAGGTTTCTAAGTAAACCATGGATAATAAAGCATTGTCATATAACATTTTCTCAAAGTGGGGTACCAGCCATCTTGCATCCGTGGAATACCTAGAGAAACCATATCCTATATGGTCATAAATGCCTCCACGGTACATATGCTCCAAGGTGGTTTCTACCATATATAAGGTTTTTTCGTCATTGTTATGATAAGCATAATTTAGTAAGAACATTAGATTATGTGGGGTTGGAAATTTTGGCTCATTGCCAAAACCTCCATAATCATGATCAAATCTTTGAGTAAATTGTGTCACAGCCAGGGAAAGAATATCCTTAGTAACAGCACCTTCATAATTTTTGTTATAGGAGTTTTTAATAATTTCTGCTACTTGGTTACCAGTTCGGACCATGTCTTCACGATTACTTACCCATTGATTATAAACTTCAGTTAAAATATCAACTAAACCAGGTATACCATAATTGGCATGTTTGGGAATATAGGTAGCAGCATAGAAAGGTTTCTGGTCTGGTGGAATAACCTATACTAAGAAAAATTGGTTTGTTTTCTTTTTTGGCAAGTTCGAAAGCTTCTTCACACCAGGGATACCAATTTACAGGATTATATAAATGCTGCAAAAGATATGGGGATTTTTCATTTGCTAATTTGTTTGGTATTCTAGTGGTTCCTTGGCCTTTATTAGTTACATGTTCAGTTGTCGTTATCATTTCCTACACTCCTTATTGGAATAATATTTGTATTTTGCTTAAAATTTTATTTATTTAATTATTATGTCAATAAGTAGCGAAGATTATTGATACCTTTAAAAATTGTATCAAGTAATAATAGTTATTGCAGTTGATAGGATATTTTATAATCTATATTAAGATAATAATATCATTAGAAACTAATTAAAATGAGATTATCATTATTGTTTATATTAGCTTCATACTATATAATATAAATATATCAGTAATGCAAAAGGGGGATTGAACGATGGTTCAAAAAAGAAATATCGCAACTTGTATTATACTGTCACTAATAACCTGTGGTATTTACGGTATTTACTGGTTCATATGTCTGGCGGATGATGTTAACACAGTTGCAGAGGTACAAGATACCAGTGGTGGTATGGTCTTTTTATTAACACTGGTTACCTGTGGGATATATGGGTTTTACTGGGCTTTTAGATGCGGTGAAAAGATTGATAGGGCGAAGCAAAATCGTGGTATACCAGCAAGCAATGGAGGAATTCTTTATTTGCTTTTGTATTTATTTGGAGGAATAATTGCCTATGCTCTTATTCAACATGAAATCAATCAATTGGCATATTAAATTGGATAAAGTGCAATTGGATAGAGCTAAGAAAATGATTAAAACTAATAGTCTTATCCTGTTAATCGGTACCATATATCTTATATGGTGCCGATTGACTGGTATTGGTATACCTTGTATGTTTAAATCAATAACAAATCTATACTGTCCTGGATGCGGCATCACTAGAATGTTTTTATCCCTATTTCAATTAGATTTTACAAAAGCTTTTTATAGTAATCCTCTTATTTTTACTCTTCTGCCATATGGTGTCTTTGCTTATCTAAGACATAGTCTATATATATTAAAGGGTAAATCTTATCCTTATAAGGAATATCATAGATACATTTTAATAGTTATCTTAGTAATAACTATAGCTTTCGGTGTAGTCAGAAATCTTCCATATTTTCATTTCTTAAGACCAGAAATATAGATGGTTTAATAAAAATTTTATTATTTCTTGCTTGTAACTTGCCAATAATTTTATATACTGGTAATAGATATGGTTGTTATTAAAGAGGTTATTTAATTACTTCCTATGCCTAATTTGGGCTAAAACAATATAATTAGGTAATGCAATAAACATTATAAAATAATTATTATATATGAGGACCATTAGTTTATTGATATTAAGTTGTGGTTACTTTTAGTGAAATAAATTACACTTGATGGATAAAACTCTATAAAAATGGGATAGAATATAGAAGGGTTGTAAAGTGGTAATAGCAGTTTAATGTATTGTATTTAAGGCAGGAAGCCCCTTACTAATAGGGTATACCACTTTAATAATATTCAATTGAAATTTATTTAAGGAGGTAATTAAAATGGCAGTAAAGAATGTTATGACATCAGATTTTTTACATTCAGCTTACGGCGGAGAAAGTTTAGCCCACATGAGATATTTATATTGGGGAGAGATAGCAAACAAGGAAGGCTTCCCCAATATTGCAAAATTATTTAAGGCTATTGCTTATGCAGAGTTAGTACATGCTAATAACCATTTCCGCGTAATTGGTGGAGAAACGACTGATTATACTGTAACAGCCGGTGGAGTATTTGGGGATGGTAAGACTGTAGATAATCTTCAAGGGGCCATAAACGGGGAATTACATGAAATAGATCAAATGTATCCAGTATATCTAAATGCCGCCGAATTCCAAGGAGAAGATGGAGCTAAAAGATCCTTCCACTATGCGTTGGAGGCAGAAAAGATTCATGCCGATTTATTTGCTCAAGCTCAAGCAGCAGCCAGGGAAGGTAAGGATTTTGAATTAAAATCAGTTCATATTTGCCCAGTTTGTGGACATACAGTACTGGATGAAGCTCCAGATAAATGTCCAGTTTGTGGAGCAAAGAAAGAGTTATATAAGGAATTCTAACTAATTAAAGAGGTTTCATACAAAGTTATAAATTGGCTTAGGCAGCCCTTAATATCTATTATTAATGGGCAGGTCTAAGCCCTTTGATTTTCTATACACCATATTAATAAACCATAATATATTAAATAGATAGAATTTTTTTAAAAAGTACAATGGTAATGTGATAATGTCACTGTTTACCCTTTAGGATTGTGCTATATTAAGGCTAAAGATAAATATTTGTATATTATTAAGTAGCGTTACATTGAACTTGATATTATGTATTGATAGGAGGAATTTGTATGGCAACAATAGAGATAACAAAAAATAATTTTACACAAGAGGTATTAAATTCAAAAGAACCTGTTTTATTAGATTTTTGGGCTTCCTGGTGTGGTCCTTGTAGGATGGTTGCACCTACAGTGGAGGAAATAGCCAAAGAGGTGAAGGGTACAGCTAAGGTTGGTAAGATAAATGTGGATGAAGAAGCGGAATTAGCATCCAAGTTTAATATAATGAGTATCCCAACCTTAATGGTAGTTAAGGATGGAAAAGTATCAGCCACATCGATTGGTGTTAAGCCTAAGAATGAGATTTTAAGAATGTTAGAAATTTAAGGTACTAACATAGACCCCACAATTTAGCAATATTAAAATTTTTAAAATATTTTTACTTCTACATGCAGGATATGGATTCATTCTATATCCTGCATTTTTGAGTATAAGGTTAATTTCAAGTATACCTCTGATTACTCTTTTTCTTTACGAAAAATAGGTATTGTATTATACTATTTATATAATAATACTTTAATTATAACATAAACTGTTACATATAATCATTTAAAATATAAACCATTCCAATAGTAGGTATTGGGCTTTAAGGTTAGATCTGGATCTATCAGAAAGAAGGTAAACCGATGGTACGAAATGATAGTATAGCATTATTAAAAGAGCATTTAAGTTTTTGGAAGGAATTAACTAGAGAACAACAAAAGAACTTAGAGCAGTCCATATTAAAAAAGAATTTTTCTAAAGGAGAAATTATGAGTGGAGGATCAGAGAATTGTGCTGGGTTGTTTCTAATTCTCAGTGGCCAGGTTCGTGCATATATTGTTTCTGAAAGTGGAAGAGAAATAACCTTATATCGTTTATTTGATAGGGATGTGTGTCTATTCTCTGCCTCCTGTATGTTAAAAGATATTACATTTGATATTTATAATGAGGTGGAAAAAGACACTGAAGCATATCTGATACCAACAGCTGTAGTTAGAAGACTGGCTAAGGAAGCTGTGGCAGTTCAATCTTTTATGAATCAGCTAATGGCTTCGAGATTCTCTGAAGTTATGTGGATATTGGAGCAAGCTCTTTTTACCAGTGTTGATAAGAGATTGGCAAGCTACTTATTGGAACAGATTAATATACAGCAAACTAATGCAATAAAGGTGACCCATGAGAAAATTGCCAATGATTTAGGTACTGCTAGGGAAGTTGTAACTAGAATGCTTAAATACTTCCAAAATGAATTTATGGTATCACTTAGCAGAGGAGTTGTTGAGGTTATAAATAAGGATAAGATAGAAAAACTATTATCGTAGTTATGTTTTAGTGCAATACTGATTAGATAGATGATATATTAAGTTATCAGTGGGATAATATAGAAAGGCATGGTACAGATGAGTTGTAATTGTAAAGAATGTGGTACAGCCAATTGCATAACAATGGTTCCTATATTTAATAGTCTAACCGATGAGGAAATGATGGAAGTGGCCTCAATCACTACTGGTAAAAAATACGATAAGGGTGAATTGGTTTATCAAGCAGGAGATAAGCACCAAAAACTCTATGTGATTCATATAGGCAGGATAAAGATATATCGTATTAGTCCTACTGGTAAGGAGCAGGTAATTCGTGTCTTGGGGCCAGGGGAATTTATGGGAGAACTTTCTCTCTTTAGTTCTATGCCCACTACTGATTATGCAGAGGTTATTGAGCCTTGCAATATGTGTATGATTGACGGTACTAAATTAAAGGAATTGATGAAACGCTTTCCGATTATATCCTTTAAAGTTATGGAGGAACTAAGTAAGAGATTGGAACAAGCTGAGAATCTTATAGAGGATATTAGTTTGCATTCAGTTGAACAAAGGTTGGCACAAGTTCTGCTCAAATTAGCCGATAGTAATGGTCAAGTAATTTTAAGTATGAAAAAAGGCGACTTTGCTTCTCAATTGGGAATGACTCAAGAGACCTTAAGCAGAAAGTTGACTTTGTTCCAAGATATGGGACTAATTAGGCAAGAGGGCCAAAGAATTATTAAGATCTTAGATTTAGATAGACTAAACGATATACATATGAATTGAGGGAAAATACAAGATAATGAAGATAAAGCAATATTCACATGATCTAATTTCATTGATTGAAAATATAAATAATAGTTCTTCTTTTATAGAAACATTAAATTTTATAAACCAGACTTTCTCTGCTTTTATTCCCTATTCTTATATTGGAATTGCTTTACTGGATGATGATAAGAGATTCATTAAGGCATCCTATGGGGTATCCGATGGCTCAATTAAAGGCCTTCCAGAGAATATCATAGGGAAGTTTTGGGAATTAAAACAAACAAGCTTATGGGAACTAGTGGCTACAGGAAAACCAAGAATAATCAATGATTTAGAAGCATATACCCAGGGAAAGCCCATAACAGCCTACAATAAAATAATTATGGATGCAGGAATTAAGGCGTCTATAACATTGCCCTTGATGCTTTCCCAGGAACCAGTTGGTATTATATTCTTCTCCAGTAATCAGAAGAATGTTTATACCAAGGAGCATATAGAGATACTACAAACTCTGGCTACAAGTATTGCAATTAGTTTTAAGCAAAATATAATTATAGAAAATCTTATATACAGTAGTATTATGGCCATGGCGAAACTCTCGGAGGCAAGGGATGAGGATACAGGAAAGCACCTTGGAAGAATACAAGAATATTCTAGATTTATAGCCGAATTATTAATGGAGGAAGAGCAGTATCCAGCGGAGATTGATCTGAAATTTGTTGATGAAATAGAGAAATTTAGCCCTCTTCATGATATTGGGAAAGTGGGTATTCGTGATGGGATACTTTTAAAACCAGCAAAACTTACAGCAGATGAATTTGAGGAAATGAAAAAGCATCCTCTATATGGTGCTGAAGTATTGGAAGCAGTGGAAGAGAATATAGCAAAAAAGGGGAAAAGCATATTTCGAATGGCAATAGATATAGCTAAGGGGCATCATGAGAAATGGGACGGTACTGGCTATCCTTATGGTAAAAAGGGGGAAGACATACCTTTATCCGCCAGAATTGTAGCTGTTGCTGATGTATTTGATGCCTTAACCAGCAAACGTCCGTATAAGGAAGCATTTTCCTTTGATGCTTCCCTAGATATTATTAGGAAGGACAGTGGTAAACATTTTGATCCTACCATAGTAGAGATTGTACTTAAACATAAGGAGCGTTTGAAAAAATTATATAAAACCTTGATGTAAGATAAATACAACTTCAAGGGTTCTCTTGGTTTGATGGAAGACAGCATCTTTAACATCTTCAATCATATTGCCATCCTGGCCTTGTGAAACACTGGTTCCATATGGGTTACCGCCAGCTTTAAAGATTGCTCCGTCGGTGAAACCTGGTGCTGCGATGATTGCTCCCCAATGAAACATAGTTGTATATAGGCTCAGTATCTATATTAACCAAATATGGCGTATAGTATTTATAATTATTGCAACCATATTGGCTTGCATAGATTGTTTTTTAATATTTTTTCTTAAAATCTACTAAATTAAGGGGCAAGTGATTGTCATTAATATAAGCCTTAAGATTTGCTTCAAATATGGCGAATAACCTTTTGTTAAAATGTTTGGACCTGCCAGATATATGGGGGGTTATAAGAATATCATCCCGGTGCCAGAGGGGACTGTCAGGGGAAAGGGGTTCCTCCTCAAAGACATCCAAGGCTGCAAAAGCAAGTTTACCCTGATCAAGAGCCCTGATAAGATCCTCAGTATTAACAGTTAGGCCCCGTCCTACATTGATAAATAGGCTACCTTCTTTTACCTTATCAAATATAGTTTTATTAAAGAAGTATTTGGTCAAATCAGTTAAAGGTAGGATATCGATTATGATGTCCGTATCCTTAAGGTAATCAATAATATCTTCTTGTTTTATACTTATATCCATATATTCTGAACTATGACCGCTCTGGGTAACCCCTATGGTATGCATTCCAAATGCTTTAGAAATCTTACCTACTTGAGTTCCAATTTTGCCAGCTCCTACAATCATTATGGTACTATTATGTAACTCAGAGAATTGATAATTTCTATTCCAGTTACCTTGAAGTTGATTGCGTAAAGAGAAGCCAATACCCCTGGTATAGGCCAAGAGCATCCCAAATACACTCTCTGCAATTGGAATGGAGAATATACCACTGCCACTGGTCAGTAAAATATTTTTTTCTTGTAAAATTGATAAATTAATTGAATCAACCCCTGCGGACCTGGTTTGTATCCATTTAAGCTTACTATTATTGTTGTTTAATAATAAGTTCACCTTATCCTTATGCCAACCATATATTATCTCAATATCTTCTAAAGGAAAGTTAGGTTCATCCTCATCCCAGCCTATTATTAGCTCGTATTCAGGAGCAATTTCTTTAAGAGTTTCAAGCTGCTCTGGGCTTGTTTCTTGTATTAGCCAGATACCCTTTTGTTTCATTTAGAACCTCCTACAATATTTTTTTGAAACTATTCTTACTATTATAATACTGGTCTATAAAAAGTATTTCTAAAAATAATAAATATTATTTACAAAAATAAAATGAAATAATTAAATGAATCTATTTCATAAGTATACTTAAACTCAGTACTACCACGGTTTCTCCTTGCATACAATGTAACAATAATGATAATAAGGGGGAATGCGCTCTGTTCACAGAGAATGGCGCGCAGAAACTATGAAGGGCTATATAGAGGAGCGGGCGGTCGAAATCGCTAATTATATTATTGAAAATAATGCAACTGTAAGGCAGACCGCTAAACAGTTTGGGATTTCGAAATCAACAGTGCACAAAGATGTAACAGAACGACTGGCACAGATTAATCCATCCCTTGCAAATCAGGCGCGGGTAGTGTTGGATCGCAATAAGTCAGAGCGCCATATTAGAGGTGGCATGGCAACAAAGGAGAAGTATCTACATAAATCAAAATATAATCAAACATATTAATTACAAATTAGCACACCATAGACAGGTATCCCATGGAATTCATTCTCCTTGGGATACCTTGTTTATTGTTTTATAGGAAAGTCTTTCGAATTTCTATACAATAAAAAGCCCTCTAATAAAGTGAACTCTGTTCACATTGTGGAAAAATAGTATTCTGGAGCTGGATAGTCAAAAATTTAACAAGTAAAAAGGTCTAAACCTTGTCGATTTTTACATGATATGCCATATATTTTATAAAAAGCTGTTATTTTAGACTGAAAATAAAATTGACAGTATAAAAAATAAAAAGTTTATGTTATAATAAAATTTGTGTGCCTAAAAACAGTTATTTTGTTTGTTTTTTAACATTGTTTAATATTATCTAATGAAAGAGGGAAAAGTTTATGGGTAGGTCAACATTTTTAGGAGGTATCCATCCTTATGAAGGTAAGGAATTAACTATGGATAAACCTATTACTGAATTGTTACCAAAAGGTGAATTAGTATATCCTATGTCACAGCATATTGGAAGTAATGCAAAACCCATAGTCGCTAAAGGCGATCAGGTGCTGGTTGGCCAAAAGATTGGTGAAGCTGATGGATTCGTATCATCTAATGTCATCAGCTCAGTTTCTGGAACTGTTAAAGCCGTAGAAAAGAGGCTGACAATAACTGGTGAAATGGTTGAATCAGTAATCATAGAGAATGATAATGAATATCGAACTGTAGATGGTTTTGGTAAAGCCCGTGATTATAATAAATTATCTAAAGATCAAATAAGAGAGATAATAAAAGAAGCGGGTATTGTAGGTATGGGAGGAGCGGGTTACCCTACCCATGCTAAGCTTACACCAGAAGATGATAATAAGATTGAATATGTCATAATTAACGGAGCAGAGTGCGAGCCATATTTAACTTCGGATTACCGTATTATGATGGAACAACCTGAGAAAGTAATAGAAGGTTTAAAAATTATTCTTAAGCTTTTTGATAAGGCTAAAGGTATTATAGTAATAGAAGATAATAAGCCCAAAGCTATACAAAAGCTCCAAGGATTAGTAGCAAAGGAAAAAAATATTGAGATTAAAGTTGCTAAAACAAAATATCCTCAGGGTGGGGAGCGTCAGATTGTATATGTAGCTACTGGTAGAAAGTTAAACTTCTCTTTACATCCCGCCGATGTAGGATGTATTGTAAATAATGTTTATACTGTTACTTCTATATATAATGCAGTAGCCTTAAATACTCCTCTAATTACTAGGATTGTGACTGTTACCGGTGATGCTATTAAAGAACCAGGTAATTATAGTGTCAGATTAGGTACAAGTTATAGGGATATTATTGAGGGGGTAGGGGGCTTTACTAGTCAACCTGAGAAGGTAATATCTGGAGGCCCTATGATGGGGATCTCAATGTTCTCCTTGGATGTTCCTTTAACAAAGCTTACAGCAGAAATATTGGCTTATAGGAAAGATGAGGCGGCAGTTGAGGAAGGCCCATGTATTCGTTGTGGTAAATGTGTTGAAGTATGCCCTTTGAAGCTGCTTCCGAATAAACTGGCAATGCTGGCTAACCATTCCGATAAAGAAGCCTTCCAGAAATTCTATGGAATGGAATGCTGTGGCTGCGGTGCATGTTCATATATCTGTCCTGCAAGAAAGAACCTTACATCCGTGATAATGCAAACTCGAGCAAGTATTATTGAGGATATGAAAAAGACAGAAGGTAACTAGATTTAAATTAAGTACTTATATTTATCTGAAAAATCAGAAAGAGGTGTAAAATTTGAGCGATTTGTTTCATGTGTCAGCCGCCCCTCATACTAGAGGACAGCTTACCACTAAAACTATAATGCAGGATGTTGTTATTGCTCTAATTCCTGCTAGCTTATTTGGCGTATATAATTTTGGATTAAGAGCATTAGTAGTTATCTTAACAACAATTTTAGCTTGTACTATAACGGAGTATGTCTATTGCAAATTTATGAAAATGCCAGTTAATCCATGGGATTATAGTGATGTAGTAACAGGCTTGATTTTGGCCCTTAACCTACCAGTGTCAATACCACTTTGGATGGCAGTCCTTGGTGGAGTATTTGCAATTCTTATTGTTAAGATGTTATACGGTGGTTTGGGACAAAACTTTATGAATCCTGCTATGGCTGCCCGGGTCTTTTTATTAATAAGCTTTCCATCTAGGATGGCTAATTTTGCAGTGGAGAAAATTGCAAGTCCTGGAATCAATGATTTTATCCAGCATGGAGCTATAGCCATTGACGGTGTCAGTGGAGCAACACCACTGTCAGCTATAAAAGCTGGAGAAAGTGTTAAGTTATGGGATATGTTTGTTGGTAGTATCGGAGGAACCATTGGAGAGACTAGCGCATTGGCTCTTCTTATAGGTGCTGGCTACCTTGTATATAGAAAGGTAATAACCTTAAGAATTCCTCTGTCTTATATTATTTCCTTTATAATATTTATTATACTATTTGGTGGGAAAGGATTCGATTCTAATTTTATTATGGGTCATCTACTAGGTGGTGGTTTAATTTTAGGAGCATTTTTTATGGCAACAGATTATGTGACCAGCCCTATTTCTGCCCGAGGTCAGATAGTATTTGGTGTTTTCTTAGGTATCATGACAGGTTTATTTAGATTATTTACAAACAATCCTGAAGGTGTATCCTATGCAATTTTGCTTGGAAATATTGTAGCTCCACTGATTGATAAAGTGACAGTTCCTAAAGCCTTTGGAAGGGAGCGTGCTAAGAATGGAAAATAAATCATCAATAATAAAAGATGCTCTAGCACTCTTTATAGTAACACTGGCATCTGCATTAGCTCTTAGTTTTGCATATGAGATTACTAAGGAGCCTATCTATCGCCAGGAAATGGATAAGAAACTAGCTGGATATAAGGTGGTGTATCCAGAAGCAGTTTCCTTAGTAGAGGATGAAGAATTAATGCAGTTGGTAGCAGAAACAGATTTAACTGCACTGGATGCTTCCTACAAAGATGTAACTATAGATGAAATTAATAAAGCTTATGATAATAATGATAATTTAATAGGCTATATCTTGAAGGTGACTTCTAAGGGATATGCTGCTCCCATATCCTTGGCTGTTGGTTATTCAATTGATGGAGTGGTAAAGGGTATTGAGACCTTATCAATCAATGAAACAGCAGGCCTTGGTATGAACGCTGCGGAACCATCCTTTAAGAAACAATTTGCCAATAAACAGGTAGAGCAGTTTGAAACAACAAAGTCTGGAGCAACTGAAGAACATCAGATTAATGTAATAAGCAGTGCAACCATTACAACCGATGCTGTAGTATATGGAGTCAATGCAGGTATCGGCTTTATTCAGGAATATGCTTCTGATTTAGGAGGTGGAGCTAATGAATAAATACTTTGATCGACTTTATAACGGTATAATAAAGGAAAATCCAACTTTTGTGATGATGCTGGGAATGTGTCCTACATTAGCGGTTACCACATCTGCTATTAATGGAGCTGGCATGGGACTTTCAACTACAGTAGTATTAGCGGCAGCCAATTTGCTTATAGCTGCTCTTCGTAAATTTATACCAGAGAGGGTTAGAATTCCTTATTTTATTGTTGTGGTAGCTTCCCTGGTTACTATTGTTCAACTTTTATTAAAGGCTCAATTTCCAAGTATAGATGAAGCTTTAGGTATCTATATACCATTGATTGTTGTAAACTGCATAATTCTCGGTCGTGTAGAGGCCTATGCTGCCAAGAACTCTGTAGGCTTATCTTTCTTGGACGGTATAGGTATGGGACTTGGTTTCACCATAGCCCTAGTTCTAATTGGTTCATTCCGTGAGCTATTGGGGGCTGGAACTGTATTTGGTTTTTCTGTTATGCCAGCATCCTATGAGCCTATTTCAATCTTTATACAAGCTCCTGGAGCATTCCTGGTTCTAGCAATGCTAACAGCTCTACAGAACAAATTGCGTCTGCCTTCAGCAACTAATGGGGAAGGTAGAAAGTCCAGTCTTGCTTGTCATGGAAATTGTGCAAGTTGTAGTGGAGAAACCTTCATTGCTAACCATAATGGGATAGAAGAAGCTAAGGCAGTTGCTGCAAAAGTAGAAGCTGCTAATAAAGCTAAGAAAGGGAAGGAGGATTAATCAATGAATTCTGATTATTTTGTAAACCTATTGATTATTATGATAAGTGCTTCGTTAATTAATAACGTAGTACTAAACCAGTTCCTTGGAATCTGTCCTTTCCTTGGGATATCTAATAAAATTAAAACTGCAACAGGTATGGGTTTTGCAGTAACATTTGTAATAACTATATCATCAATAATATGTAGCTTAATTTATGATTATATTCTATTTCCATTGAACTTGGAATACTTACAAACCATTGTATTTATTCTGATTATTGCTTGCTTAGTTCAGTTTGTGGAGATGGTTATTAAGAAGTTTAGCCCAGCTCTGTATGATGCCCTTGGCGTATATCTTCCTTTAATAACAACCAACTGTGCTGTGCTTGGTGTGGCTTTAATTAATGTTACCGATGGTTTTGATCTGGTAGAAAGTATAGTTAATGGTTTGGGTACTGC
>JGI24708J26588_10001788_pt1 | contig 16750 bp, 13 predicted proteins | sample BioPla1DNA2_FD_26588 | JGI IMG/M metagenome (IMG submission 26588) | reverse complement strand
ACCTGCCATATGGTGCTCGGTACTGAGGAGAAGATGGTACCAGGCATGTGCGGCGTGGTGGAAGACGGTATAATACCCGGATTCCTGGGATATGAAGCCGGGCAGTCCTGTGTCGGTGACCATTTCGAGTGGTTCATCGAAAACTGTCTGCCAGCCTCGTATAAAGACGAAGCGAAGCAGAAGGGNATCAATATCCATAAGCTGCTGAGGGAAAAGGCAAAGAAACAGAAGCCGGGCGAAAGCGGACTCATCGCTCTGGACTGGTGGAACGGCAACAGGTCAGTGCTGGTCGATGCAGACCTGACAGGGGTACTCATCGGCTGCACCCTCAATACCAGGCCTGAGGAGATATACAGAGCACTGATCGAAGCTACTGCCTACGGCACCAATATGATAATCGAAACCTTTGAAAACAGCGGAGTTCCGATAAATGAGCTGTATGCGTGCGGCGGCATAGCTGAGAAGGACGAATTCATGATGCAGATTTATGCTGATGTGACCAACAGGGAAATAAGGATATCCGCATCACCGCAGACTGTGGCGCTGGGCTCGGCCATGTTCGGGGCAGTGGCTGCCGGCAGCGGAAAAGGCGGTTATGATTCCATATTCGAGGCGGCTAAGTACATGTCGAAGGTAAAAGAGGAATATTACAAGCCGAACCCGGAAAATGTGGAAATATACAAGAAGCTTTATGCAGAGTACAAGCTGCTGCATGACTATTTTGGAAGAGGAGCCAATGATGTGATGAAGCGGCTTAAGGAGATAAAAAGGANGGTATCAGGGAAGTAGGAGACAGGTTTTTGTGAGACAGACAGTGCTGACGGAAATATGCGGACAGCAGATCAGCCTTGCATCCGATGAAGCCTGAACCAGTTGAAAAACAGGGAGGGAGACCATGCTTGAAGCATTGAAGCAAGAAGTTCTGAAGGCGAATCTCGATCTGGTCAGACATGGACTGGTCACATTCACATGGGGAAATGTCAGCGGTATCGACAGAGAGCAGGGGCTTGTAGTCATAAAGCCCAGCGGAGTGCCTTATGATGAAATGAGGCCTGAACACATGGCTGTAGTGGATCTTGACGGCAGGCAGGNCGAAGGGGAGCTGAAGCCTTCCTCCGATACACCGACACATATAGCCATATATAAGGCATTTCCCGGAGTTGGAGGAGTGGTGCACACCCATTCCACCATGGCCACGAGCTGGGCCCAGGCCGGAAGGAGCATCCCCGCGCTGGGAACGACACATGCTGACCATTTTTACGGAAAGATACCCTGCACCAGAAAGCTTACCAGGGAAGAGATCGAAGGCGAATATGAAGCCAATACTGGAAAGGTGATAGTCGAAGCATTCAAAGATATTGACGCCCTTCATGTGCCCGGAGTCCTGGTAAGCGGCCATGGTCCCTTCAGTTGGGGCAAGGACGCCCATGACGCTGTCGTCAATGCCGTTGTCATGGAGGAAGTCGCAAAGATGGCATTCAATACATTTGCCCTCAGTCCGGATATCGGGCCAATAGACGGCTACCTGCTTGACAGGCATTTTCTGAGGAAGCATGGGCCCAATGCCTATTACGGCCAGAATAAACAAAGACATAACAGTTGATGAGCTGAACGACGTTATCAGTACTGAAGATATCGAAGACTTTGGAGATACCGAATACCTGGAGCTTTGAAAATTCGGAAGGTCTGGAAGAGTCTGAAGATTTCGATGACTCAGAAAACACCGGAGACAGCAGTCTGACACTGTGGAATGAGCCGCCGGCATAAATGCGGATGCCGGCGGCTTTTTGGCGTGCGCAGTCCAGCAAAAACTGTGCAAAAAAACCCTTATGACATATCCAAACAACATTAGTCCATATCTGCAGACAGTTTCGTGTGTTATATTATAAGTATATGGGTAAAAATTGGACGTACCATGTGGTTCGCCTGTCGGGGCCGGCGGATGGCGTCCGGGCTTACCGCCTTTTCCAGATTTATTCAAGTGGAGGGAACGATCTATGATCAAAAAACTGTTCAATGACGGATGGAAATTCTCAAAGCAGAAACTTGACACGCCGCCTGAAATGTTGGATCAGGACGGGATCGAGTGGTTGGACATCGATCTGCCGCACGACTGGCTGATCTATGATACCAACAATCTGTACGAGGCGAGCGAAGGCTGGTATAAGAAAACCTTCGTTCCTGAGAGTATCGGGGATAAAGTAATAAGCATACGATTCGAAGGCGTGTACATGGATTCCACGGTTTTTGTCAACGGAAAGAAGGCGGGTGAGTGGAAGTATGGCTACTCCACTTTCGAATTCGATATAACGGAACACCTGGTGCCCGGTGAAAATGAGATAAAGGTGAGGGTAGTCTACCGCAGTCCCAACAGCCGCTGGTATTCCGGTGCGGGTATTTACCGCAATGTGTGGCTGATCGCCACCGAGCCTGCTCATTTCGTTTCTGACGGCATCTATATTTCAGCCAAAAAAGGAGCAGAGGGCTGGAAGGTGGAGGTGGATGCTGAAATCATAGACGAATCCGACAAATACGGCGATGTTGCAGGCGAAAACCAGGATGCCGTCGTCAGGCATACGATCATTGACGCCGATGGCAATGTGACTGCCGTATGCGAGCAAAAGGCGGCTCTGCGCCATGATACTGTTGTCGACAGCCAGGTGCTCACTGTCGGGGATCCACGCTTGTGGAGTCTTGAAGATCCGTACCTGTACAAGCTGAAATCTGAACTGATAGTTGAGGGACAGGTGAAAGATACCGTTCTCCAGAATTTTGGCTTCAGAACGTTGCGTTTTGACTGCAATGAGGGATTCTTCCTGAACGATGTCCATGTAAAACTCCATGGGACATGCGAGCATCATGATCTGGGTGCCCTTGGTGCAGCGATGAACAAGACGGCACTGAGACGCCAGATAACAATGCTGAAGGAAATGGGGGTAAATTCCATAAGAACTTCTCACAATATGCCGGCGGTGGAACTGATGGATCTGGCCGATGAGATGGGTGTGCTGATCGTATCCGAAGCCTTCGACATGTGGGAGAGAAGCAAGACGGAATATGACTATGCCAGATTCTTCAATGAGTGGTGCGAAAGAGATGTGGCCAGTTGGGTCCGGAGGGACAGGAACCACCCGAGCATNATCATGTGGAGTATCGGCAATGAGATATATGACACCCACGCTGATGAAAGAGGGCTCGAGATCACGAAGATGCTGAGGGATCTGGTGAAGAAGCATGATCCCAAACAGAACGGTTATGTAACCATCGGTTCCAATTATATGAGATGGGATAATGCGCAAAGGTGCATGGAAGAGGTGGAAGTGGCCGGGTATAATTATGCGGAGTCACTCTATCACGAGCACCACAAGAAGTACCCGCACTGGGTCATTTACGGCAGCGAAACTGCATCGACCCTTCAGAGCAGAGGTATATACCATTTCCCTGCGGATGTGGTGGTCATGACCCATGAAGATGAGCAGTGCTCCTCCCTGGACAACTGCACCACAGCCTGGGGCGCAAAGAATGCACAGTACAATATCATCGAGGACAGGGATGCGAAGTTCTGCCTGGGACAGTACATATGGACCGGTTTCGACTATATCGGCGAACCCACACCTTATTTTACGAAAAATTCATATTTCGGGCAGATCGATACTGCGGGCTTCAGAAAAGACAATTTCTATCTGTACCAGTCAGCATGGACCGACTATAAGACAAACCCGATGGTCCACATCCTGCCTTACTGGGACTTCAATGAAGGGCAGTTGATAGATGTCATAGTNTATTCCAATGCGCCGAAGGTGGAGTTGTTTTTCAACGATGGATCCCTGGGCACGGCAGAAATAGATCATGTCAAAGGGAAACAGCTTAGTGGCAAATGGAGGATCCCGTATCGCAAGGGTGTCCTGAAGGCTGTAGCGTACGATGAAGACGGCAGGATCATTGCCACTGATACTCAAAGCTCTTTCGGTGACGCTGCCCGAATAGTGCTCAGTCCGGATAAGACCGTTATGAAAGCTGATGGCCTGGATATGATATTCGTCGAGATATCCATGGCTGACAAGGATGGCATCCCCGTTGCAAATGCAAATAACCGGGTCGAGGTCACTGTGAGCGGTGCAGGACGCCTGGTCGGACTGGACAACGGGGACAGCACTGATTTCGATCAGTACAAGGGCACCAGCAGGAGGCTTTTCTCAGGCAAGCTGCTGGCCATGGTAGCTGCAAAGCAGGAGCCCGGTCAGATCAGGTTCAGTGTCTCTTCACCGGGACTCGGGACTGAGGAGTTGGTTTTTGAAGCGGTACCATGCGAGAAGATACCCGGTGTCTCAGCATTTACTGAGAACAAAAAATCCGAGCCGGTCAACGAGATACCGATAAGAAAGATCGAGCTGTTCAACCATGGAAAGAACCATCTTGACAAGGACAATCCGACGACAAGAGTAACTGCAGTATTGCGGCCCGGGAATGCTACTTATGATGAGATAGAGTGGAAGGCAGTGACGTCGCATGGTATCGTCACGAATATAGCGAAGGTGGAGACCAGCGGGAAGGAAGCTGTGGTAACGGCACTGGCAGATGGCGAATTCCGACTGCGCTGTATTGCCCGGAACGGGCGCAAACTGCCGCAGGTCATTTCTGAGCTTGAATTTGAAATAAGCGGCTTTGGGGATACCGTGATGGATCCCTATGAGTTCATCCCTGCCGGACTTTATAATGCGAGTACAACAACGTTCAAGAGCGGTTTGCTCGGTGGGGTCCAGATAGCTGATGAGGAAATCGCATATGTGGGCTTCAGAGGGATCGATTTCGGTGAGTACGGTTCTGATGAGATTACGATACCGATCTATTTCCTCGGCGATGACAGGATTCCGATAGAGATATGGGAGGGTGTTCCCGGAGAAGAAGATGCGGAACTGCTTCTCAGGACCACTTACCAGAAAAAGTGCATCTATCTCACATATCAGGCAGAAACCTACAAGCTCCCCAGGAGACTGAAGGGGATCACGACACTGAGCATTGGCGGCAAGGATATGGTGAATATACAGGGTTTCCGGTTCACCCGGTATGAAAAGGCATATCAGAAGCTGTATGCCATTGAAAACAACAGGATATATGGCGATTCCTACACGCTGACTGAAGATGCCGTTGAGAAGATAGGCAACAACGTGGCACTGGAATTCGAAAATATGGATTTCGGCGAAGAAGGCTTCAGCAAGCTGGTGATATGCGGAAGGTCGCGTAATGATGTGAACACCATCAACATCCATTTCGTCAGCGGGGATGAGGACATTGTCCAGATCGTCGAAGTGCCGTATTCGGATGACTGCATCGAGCACGAGTTCAACCTTGACAGCGTAAAAGGCGTGAGGAAGGTGAGCTTTACATTCCTGCCCGGCAGCAATTTTGACTTCAGATGGTTCCGTTTTGTGAAATAGTTATTGGAACGCAACAAGTGTCGTGCCGGCCACGACACTTGTTTGCCGCCGGAGTTGATGAACGATCGATGTGCCGGTGACAACACTTATTTGGGAGGCGAACTGAATGAACAAGAACAGTTATGCGCTTACACCGCCGATGGGGTGGAACAGTTATGACTATTATGACACGACTGTTACCGAAGACCGGGTAAAGGCGAATGCAGATGTGATGGCGGCCCGTCTGAAGCAGTACGGATGGGAATATGTCGTGGTCGATATCCAGTGGTATGCATATGATACCGGATCGAAACGGGACAAATATCAGTATATACCTTTCGGGAAGGTGGAGATCGATGAGTACTCGAGACTGCTTCCCTGTCCCGACAGGTTCCCTTCGGCAGCAGGAGGCCAGGGCTTCAGGCCGCTGGCTGATTATGTCCACAGCCTTGGTCTTAAGTTCGGGATACATATGATGCGGGGCATCCCCAGGATCGCAGCACACAACCATATGAAGATCAAAGGCACCACCGCAACAGCCGGCGAAATAGCTGATCCGTATTCTATTTGCCGCTGGAATCCGGATATGTATGGGCTGGATGTAAAAGCCGATGGAGCGCAGCAGTATTATGATTCGCTGTTCGAGCTTTATGCCCGGTGGGGTGTTGATTTTGTGAAGGTCGATGATATCTGCAGACATGACATGCCGTCGGCTAAGATTGAAACAGAGATGATCCATAAAGCCATAAAGCGCTGTGGGCGGCCGATGGTCCTGAGCTTGTCACCCGGGCCTGCGCTGGTCGATCAGGCCTGGCATTATAAGAAGCATGCGAACATGTGGAGGATAACGGATGATTTCTGGGATAACTGGCCGCTACTGAAGAACATGTTCGAGCGGTGCGAAATGTGGCAGGATCATGTCGCGCCGGGATGCTGGCCCGACTGTGATATGCTTCCGCTGGGGTATATAGGGAAAGGGTTCGGTCAGGAGCGATATACAAATTTCTCAAGAGATGAACAGATCACCATGATGACTCTGTGGTGCATGTTCAGATCGCCGATGATGCTCGGTGCTGAGCTTACAAGGCTCGATGAATGGACTGAGTCTCTTATCACGAACAGCAGGGTGCTCAGACTCCTGTCCCATTCCTGCGGAGCAAGGCAGATCATGAGAGATGATCAGCAGGCGGTGTGGATATCTGATGATACAGATGGCAGGAATATCTATGTGGCAGTTTTCAATTTGAGTGAAGAAGAACGCAGCATCACAGTCCGTACTGAGGAATTGGAACTGGCAGACATAGATTCATTTATGGGTTACAGAGTTGAGGAATTGTGGAGCGGCGACACCGCAGTGTGCAGGGATGCAGATCTTGAGGCTGTTGTGCCCTCACATGGGGCGAAGCTTTTCAGGATCGACTTGACAGCTTGACCTGACTCCTGCGCACATTGACAAAAAGATGACAATGTGGTATGCTAATTATGCTGAGTCCCGAGAATTACATGATCAGGGATAACATGAGAATTATAGCAAGCCCGGAAGCATGCTGAAGAATCCCGTTCATACAGGATTCCGATTTTTCAGGATCCCGGCCTTACAGAATCCCGGCCTTACAGAATCTCAATCATACAGGATCCCGATCATACAGGTTTCTAAAGCATTTCTCCGGACGAAGCACATACAGATAAACAATAAAAACAGCGACTGACGCCGAATAGAGGTTTTGGGTGAGGAGATCCCGGCGGGATACCGGAATGATCCGGTAAATCCCTGNAAAGAAGATCCTTTCCGGANCCAATGTATCATGAGGCGAAAGGCACAGCGATAATACAGTGATCATCATACTTAGTATAATTGCGCGCCTTTCGGGGCGCTTTTTCAGTATATATGGTTTTTCAGTGAATATAAAAGGAAATCTGTCACACCGGCATTGGCTGCGGAAGCGGGCAAAGGCGCAGGGAAGCAGTGACAAAGCAAATTATCCGGAGGTATCTGAACATGGAAACCAGAGTGGCTATAATCGGCATCATTGTCGAGGATCGTGGTTCGACGGCCAGGCTCAATGCGATACTGCATGAATATGCCGACTATATCATCGGCAGGATGGGACTTCCCTACAGGGAAAAGGGCATCAGCATAATCAGTATCGCCGTCGATGCTCCCAATGATGTTATAAGTGCCATGTCCGGGAAGATAGGAAGGTTGCCGGGCATAAGCGCGAAGACCGCCTATTCGAAGCTGTCTTTTGGAACAGCAGACGAGTAACCAGTTTATATTCATTTTTGGACAACAGATGACAAGAGTTTTGCCTTTTGAAATAGCAGATGATTGGACAATTCATAGAAAATGGATCAGGAAACGAGGTCAGCAAATGAAGCAACTAATCGATAAACTCTACCATACGGGCAGGCTTCTGCCGGATGAATTCAGGGCGCTGCTGAGCAACCGCAATGACGAACTGTACGGATATCTGTCTGAAAAGGCCAGAGAGGCCCGTGTCAGGAACTATGGTCATGATGTGTATATCCGCGGCCTTATAGAGTTCACCAACTACTGCAGGAACGACTGTTTATATTGCGGTATCCGGAAAAGCAACAGCAGTGCGCAGCGTTATCGTCTGACTGAAAGTCAGATACTTGAATGCTGCCGTACGGGATATGACCTCGGCTTCAGGACATTCGTGCTGCAGGGNGGCGAAGACGGTTATTATACCGTTGAAAAGATGACCGCAATAATACGTTCCATTAAAGAAGAATTCCCGGACTGTGCTGTTACGCTGTCNATCGGGGAGAGGAGCTATGAGGAATACAAGGCTTTTTACGATGCCGGTGCGGACCGCTATCTGCTGCGCCATGAAACTGCTGATGAAGCTCATTTTGCCAGACTGCATCCTGACAGGATGTCCCTGAGAAACAGAAAAAAATGCCTGTATGAGTTGAAACAAATCGGGTTCCAGGTCGGATGCGGATTCATGGTCGGATCGCCATTCCAGACCGTGGACCATATCGTTGAAGATCTGCTGTTCATCAAGGAACTCGAGCCCCACATGGTCGGCATAGGACCATTCATTCCTCATCATGCGACACCTTTTGCCGGTATGGAGGCAGGGACACTGGAACTGACACTGTATCTGCTTGCTGTCATCCGCCTGATGCTCCCGACTGTACTGCTGCCTGCGACCACCGCATTGGGGACTATAGACCCGCAGGGCCGTGAACTGGGTATCCTGGCAGGTGCCAATGTTGTGATGCCGAACCTGTCGCCGACCAGTGTCAGGCAGAAATACATGCTCTATGACAACAAGATCTGCACAGGGGATGAGGCTGCTGAATGCNGGCACTGCCTTGAAAAAAGGATCGAAAGCATCGGCTGCCGCATAGCAGTGTCCAGGGGAGATCATAGGGCTTACACCACCAGCACAGCATAGCAGTGTCCAATGAAGATCACAGGGCTGCATCACCAGCAAGCATAGCCACCTGCGAGCGGTCAGCCCAATACTACCGGAGATAGCACGACATATAACTCCGGAAACAGCAGGCTTATATACACCGGAAGCGGCACAGCCGTATATCCGTGGTGAATATGGAGAGATCCTTTGAAGTACCGGCTGGAGCGGCCGGTCCGGATCCCGATACTGAAGGGAAAGAAAGCGCCGGAAACCTGAAGGGCTTCTGACCCGAAAAAGAAAGGGGATTATCATGTACGATCCAAAATCATTGAAGGCTTCAGAATTCATTTCACATCAGGAGGTTCTCGACACGCTTGAATATGCGTCAGAGAACAGGCGAAATGCCGAGCTCATCGACAGTATAATACAAAAGGCAAGGCAGCGCAGAGGATTGTCACACAGAGAAGCAGCAGTTCTGCTCGACTGCGAGCTGGAGGACAGGAATCAGGAGATATATGCACTTGCCGAACAGATCAAGAAGGACTTTTACGGCAACAGGATTGTGCTTTTTGCACCACTGTATCTGTCAAACTACTGTGTCAACGGATGTGTCTACTGTCCATACCACTATAAAAATAAGAACATCACAAGAAAGAAGATGACCCAGGAGGAGATCCGCAGGGAAGTCACAGCGCTTCAGGATATGGGGCACAAAAGGCTTGCCATAGAAGCAGGAGAGGATCCTGTAAACAACCCGATAGAGTATATTTTGGAGAGCATTGACACCATATACAGCATTAAGCACAAAAACGGAGCCATACGGCGGGTGAATGTCAACATCGCTGCAACTACTGTCGAGGATTACAGAAAACTGAAGGATGCCGGGATAGGCACGTATATCCTGTTCCAGGAGACCTACCATAAGGAGAGCTACGAACGGCTCCATCCGACAGGACCCAAGCACGATTATGCATTTCATACAGAGGCCATGGACAGGGCTATGCAGGCGGGGATCGACGATGTGGGCCTTGGCGTGCTGTTCGGGCTTGAATTGTACCGCTATGAGTTCGCAGCGCTGCTGATGCATGCAGAGCACCTGGAAGCGGTATACGGCGTTGGGCCTCATACCATCAGCGTTCCGAGGATCAAGCCTGCAGAAGGCATTGACCCGTCGAAGTTCGACAACGGGATCGATGATGACACTTTTGCAAAAATAGTGGCATGCATACGCATATCGGTACCGTATACCGGTATTATCGTATCGACCAGAGAGAGCAAGGAGTGCAGGGAGCGCCTGCTGCACCTGGGAGTCTCACAAATCAGCGGCGCCTCAAGGACCAGTGTTGGAGGCTATTGTGAGCCGGAGGAGGAAGATCAGAATTCTGAGCAGTTTGACGTAAGTGACAGAAGGACACTGGATGAGGTAGTCAGATGGCTTATCGAGTTGGGCTATATCCCGAGCTTTTGCACAGCCTGTTACAGGGAGGGCAGGACCGGCGACAGGTTCATGAGCCTGTGCAAAAGTGGCCAGATACTGAATTGTTGCCATCCCAACGCACTGATGACGCTGATGGAATATCTTGAGGATTATGCTTCTGCAGAAACCAGGGCAGTCGGTGAGATGCTCATTAAAAAGGAATTGAACAATATCCCCAATGAGAAGGTCAGGGAAATCGCCATAAAAAATATTGACAGTATCCGGAAGGGGAGTCGGGACTTCAGATTCTGACGGCTGCATGACAGGTGGCGACCGGAGCCTGAAGAGCCTGCATCGATCAGTATTTCCCCGGATGGGTCGGGTCAGCTGTCCGGTGCGATCGGCAGGTTCGTTGCAACTGGCAGGTCCGATGGCAAACTGAAAGATTTCACCTGCAGTGTTGGAAAACAGAGAACTGGCAGAAGAAGCAAAAGGCAGGGAGGTATGTATATGAGTCTGAANGCTGCGCCATCATCGGAGCGTATCCATATAGGTTTTTTCGGAAGGCGTAATTCCGGAAAATCGAGTATAGTGAATGCTGTGACCGGGCAGGAGCTTTCGGTGGTTTCGGATGTGAAGGGAACCACCACTGACCCGGTATTCAAAGCAATGGAGCTGCCACCGGCTGGTCCCGTCGTTATTATAGACACTCCGGGTTTTGATGATGACGGTACGCTGGGCGAACTGCGGGTCAGAAAAACCCGCCAGGTACTGAACAGGACAGATCTGGCCGTATTGGTCGTCGACTCGGCTGTTGGCATCACTCGGCATGATGAAGAGCTTATAGGTCTTTTCAAAGAAAGGGGCATAGATTATCTGATCGTCTGGAACAAGACCGACCTGGTGGGATACAGAGAGGATGCGGTATCGGATACCGGTACCGGGCAGAACGGCCTGGAAGGCAAGGCAGACAGGGATCAGGCGAAATGTCGGGAAATACATGTCAGTGCCAGAACAGGCTGGAATATAGATGAACTGAAGAAAATGATAACAGCCCTGGCAGTCAGACAGGAGCCGAAGCGCAGGCTGGTCGGCGATATTATAAGACCTCATGATTTTGTGGTGCTGGTGGTCCCCATAGATGATGCGGCTCCGAAGGGGAGACTTATCCTGCCGCAGCAGCAGACGATTCGGGATATACTGGATACCGGGGCTGCAGCCATCGTTGNAAAGGATACGGAGCTGCAGGAGACACTGGCCGGGCTTGGCAAAAAGCCGGATCTTGTAATAACCGACAGTCAGGTCTTTGACAAAGTGTCATCGATCGTACCCGAAGNTATACCGCTTACCTCGTTTTCCATTCTTTTTGCCAGGTACAGGGGAGGACTGGAATCAGCGGTCAGTGGTGCAAAAGCGCTGAATGATCTTGAGGAAGGCGATACCATACTTATTTCAGAAGGATGCACCCACCACAGGCAATGCGAAGACATCGGGACTGTAAAACTGCCCCGCTGGATAACGGAATTCACAGGCAAGCGTTTCGATTTCAGATTCACCTCCGGAACGGCGTTTCCTGATNATCTTTCAGGAGTCAGGCTGGTCGTACATTGCGGAGGCTGCATGCTCAACGAAAGGGAGATGGGATACAGACGAAAGAGTGCACAGGAACAGCATGTACCAATGACCAACTACGGTGTGCTCATTGCATACATGCGGGGCATACTCGACAGATGCAGCTTTTTGGTGAGTAGCTGAAAAGTTGAACAGGGTGGCTGACAAAAATACAGTTAAAGTCCTGGATATAGTTTCAATATTGAAAGCCTTCAATGAAAGCTGTAAAGAAAGCCATCAAAGAAAGCCTTCAATATAGCCTTCATCGAAAGGCTTTAAAGGAACGCTTTATCAGAAGCCTTGAATGAAAGAGCTCAATTTTCCTCAGCGCTTAAACTGTCAGCCGTTCTTTTTATAGTCCCTGTAAAGGTTTTCGATAGACCTGTCATATGTTTTCTCGCCGGCAGCAGAGAANAAACAGCCGGGAACTTCTCCGTTTCTGCGGTGATAGGCTACACATTCGCAGCATTTGCCGCGCCTCGGACAAGGATATGAGCAGGTGCATTTAACAGTAGATTCACAAGCCATTTTGAAACCTCCTCCATAATATTGAACAAAACCAATTCAATGACAGATCAACAACTGTACCGGTGCGTCCCGGCATTTTTTTGAAAGATGCCCTGTCAGAAGTGCAAGAACATCAAAAGGACAAAAACAATTCAGACAAATGCATGTCTGGCGAAACATCCCGGGCAAATATATTACGGACAAATATATTATAGATAAAGCAGCCCGGTTTTGCAATCACAGCGGAGAGCAGTATCCCTCCGATTATTCCGTTCCTGTCCGACTGTTCTGTACCCGACCGTACATTCTATACCTGTCCGACTGTTCAGTACTCACCGATTATTCAGCACCCGATCAACTATTCTGTGTTCTCCGGCTATTCTTTACTCTTATGTATGATCGCATGGTTTCTGATCAAAATGTCTCTGCCCCGCCAACTGAATGACCTGTTGCCGTATTTCCGCCTGAACTCCCTGTTTGACAGCTGTCTGAGCTCATCGATATCGATACTGGGCAGCAGATTCTTTTTAAACTCCTCCATTGGAGTGGTTTGAACATTTTTATTATGGGGACAGACATCCTGGCACACATCGCATCCCCAGATAAGGCCGGTCTTTTTCAGTATTTCGATATCCTCTGCAGTCAGTTCGCCTTTTTTCTGCGTTATATAAGACTTGCACTTCTGAGGGTCTATCGTGAAATCACCCATGATACATTGCCCCGGGCAACTCCTGACGCATCTGAAGCACCGGAGACAGGTCCTGTCCTGCGGGGCGTCAGGCTCAAAGGGGTAGTTGTTCAGTATATATCCGATAAAGACATAGGAACCGTATTGGTCTGTGATTATATGATTGNTTATGCCCCAGAAGCCAAGACCGGCTTTCCAGGCCAGATACCTGTCGCTGAAGGGCCCGTTGTCCACGAAGGCCATGTAACGAAAGTCGTTGATACTGCTTTCCAGGAACCTTCCTATGCTGTTGAGCTTTTCAGTGACAATGAGGTGGTAGTCAATGCTGAATGCGGATTTTGAGATGTTTGCATTCTCACCGGGCCCCGAATAATACGGGAAAAGGCAGACGATCACTGAGCGCGCACCCTGGAGGGTCAGCTCCGGAAAGACTCTTTTTGCAAGGTCCTTTTCTTCAAAACCGCTTATNCGGCCTTTAGCGATCTGGCTGCGCCAGATTTTTTCAAAATCCCTGTAAGACTCAGCGGGAGCGATGCCGATATGTTCAATATCCAGCGATCTGCAGTACTCGGTAAGCTTATTTTTCATACTTTCTTTGCAGTTATTATAATCTGTCATCATTATTATATGTTGTCATCATCATCTGACATCATTATCAGATATGTGACATCTCCGCTTTGGCGTTGTTTTTGCTTTATTCACTACTATTATAGCACTTGATATAACCTGGCAACACATGATTTCCACTGCTGTATCTTCTGTCAGGTGGAGCCGTGGCATGCAGATGGAGGATAGCGGGTTTTGGCCGACAGATTGTCGTATCTCCTGCCTGGCGGGAGCAGGAGATGCTGCAGCTGGTCAGGAACGGCAGTATCTGACTCATTGTTGACTATATTTCATGGATAGATTATATTTACAATATGAAATATAATCAACATTCCAGGCATGATTTGTTGAGGAGGCAATTATGGCTACGGACAGACGTGTAAAATATACAAAGATGGTTCTGCGGGAAAGCCTTATAAAACTGCTGCAGACGAAGCCCATATCCAGGATAACCGTGAAGGAATTGTGCGAGCTGGCTGATATCAACCGTGCAACCTTTTACACCCACTATACGGACCAGTTCGATCTTCTGAGAAAAATCTCCGATGAGCTCATAGCCGACATAACCTCCTATCTGGACAGCGGTCTGAAAGCCGATGAGACCGGCCTGTTGGAGATGCTCACGATGATTTTTGAATACATAGACAAAAACAGTGAGCTGTGTCGTGTGCTGCTTGGAATGAACGTTGATATAGACTTCCAGACCTATGTCATGCAGATAATAAAAGATCGCATAGTGCTGGAGTGGCGGAAAAAGAAATCCGTAGACCAATCCACGGTGGATTATATCTATACTTACGTTGCCACGGGCTGCATAGGCGTGATACGCAAGTGGCTCTTTGACAGCGATCCACGGACGCCGGGGGAAATGGCAGTATTGATCACACGCCTCGCGAATGAAGCGGTGGGCGAATTTATTTGATCCGCGGATGCTAATGATATCGGCTGCGATACCTCTGTTACTGGCAGTGAGACCTCTGCTGCCGCAACACACTTCTGCTCACGGCAACTATGTCTCTGCCCCTGACAGTGTTACTTCTGCTCCGGGCAGCGACACATCTGCTACCATANCGATGCCTCTGCACCCGGTACTGATACTTCTGTTATCAAAAAAGATGAAAGCTGATTATTATCATTCCCACTCAATTGTTGCAGGTGGTTTAGGACTAATATCGTAGACTACCCGGTTAATTCCCCTCACTTCTTCCATCACACGGCTGCTAATTGTGGCTAAAACATCATATGGCATACGATACCAATCAGCGGTCATGGCATCAATACTCGTTACAAAACGAAGCGCAGCCACATAATCATACGTACGTTCACCTTGGTATACGCCTACGGTGCGAGTGTTAGTCAACACTACTAAGGCCTGCCAAATTTCNCTATAAAGTCCGGCTTTTTTTATTTCTTCCATGGCAATGGCATCTGCTTTGCGCAAGATCGTAAGTTTTTCTTTTGTAATTTCACCTAACACACGAATGGCAAGACCCGGTCCGGGAAATGGATGACGCCAAATAAGTTCATCTGCCAAATCAAGTTCCTTCGCTAAAGCCCTAACTTCATCTTTAAATAATGTGGCCAATGGTTCAATTAACCCAAAATTTAAATCATCAGGCAAGCCACCTACATTATGGTGCGATTTGACTAAGGTACCTTCTGCGGACCCACTTTCCAAAACATCCGCATAAAGCGTTCCTTGCACTAAATATGAAGCATCTCCAATTTTTGCCGCTTCTTCCTCAAAAACCCGAATAAACTCATTACCAATAATTTTACGTTTTTCTTCCGGATCAGCGACGCCTTTGAGCTTGCTTAGAAAACGCTCTTCTGCTTGCACATATACAAGCGGTATTCCAAGTTTATTTTTAAAAGTGTCTACTACCCATTCACTTTCACCCTCACGCATGAATCCATGATCAACATATATGCAAGTNAGCTGGGAGCCTATGGCACGATGAACTAAAATTGCGGCAACTGAAGAGTCAACACCACCACTTAAACCGCAAATTACCTTACCGTCACCAACCTTAGCTTTAATGCTTTTGGTTGCATCCTCCAAAACGCGGGCCATAGTCCAATCCCGTTTGCATTCGGCATTATCCAAAAAAGATTCTAAGTCATCGTCAGCTGGATCGTTTGCGCCCAAATGCCAAACCGGGAATGCTTTTGATGTGAGAATGCTTGGTAATTCAGGTGGAATTTTTCCGGTTAAAATCACACCATTAAAATCATCTTCGGCTAAAATTTGATCCATCTTTCTTTGGGGAACAATCTCGCTATAAACATTTTTTGCCCGTATTTTCCTGGCAACATCCTGCACTTTCACAAACCCATAATCAATCACTAAGATCTTATCCAAAAAACAACCCTCCGCTTCAGCTAGTTACCACGCCTATATAGGGCAACTCCCTAAATTTATGATTATAATCAATACCATATCCGATCACAAATTTATCAGGAACTGTAAACCCCACGTAATCCGGGACATACTCGATTTTTCGACGATCCGGTTTGTCTAAAAGTACCGCCGTTTGCACGCTGTTAGGCTTTCGTGATCTAAGTAACTCCGTTAAGTAAGAAAGGGTTAGCCCAGTATCGATTATATCCTCAACAATCAAAACATCCCTTCCTTCCACCGGGGTATCCAGATCCTTTAGCATTTTAACAACGCCGGAGGATTGTGTGGAAGCACCATAACTCGAGATGGCCATAAAATCCATCTCTAAGGGAACGGCTATTTCCCTAATTAAGTCACTCACAAAAACCACTGCACCCTTTAGAATTCCCACTACAAAAAGATCCTTTTCGGCGTAATCACGACTTATTTGTACCGCCAATTCGGAAACCCGTTTCTTAATCTCTTCTTCACTAATTAAGACTNTTACTTGCAAACCGATCACACCCAATTGTGATTTATTAGTATTACTACCTTCTCCATAGCCTCAATGATCCCTTGTAAATCAGGTGTTAACTAAATTCATCATAAATTTAAAAGAGACCCTACTAGGGTAGGATCCCATATGGTCTAAAAAGGATTTACCTACATTAGTAAGGTCTTGTATTTAAGATTTTTTATGCATTACATCATTCCCGGCATTCCGCCCATGCCACC
>JGI24708J26588_10001787_pt1 | contig 16750 bp, 13 predicted proteins | sample BioPla1DNA2_FD_26588 | JGI IMG/M metagenome (IMG submission 26588) | reverse complement strand
CAAAGCTGACATATCTTAATCACGAATCAATGTTAAGTCTCCGATGCCGATAGTGAGCGAATAAGCCTGTGACGGTAACGGCCTTGTCCAGCCAAATTGACGTATATTCGTGCGCTTTACTAACGGGGAAATATGGACTTTCTGAATAATAAGCAGAAAGAAATGACAATTATAGTATCATTCCAAATAAAATGGAGGAAAATTTGCAACAAGGAATCGGCTGCGCAGGATCAGGAGCTAAGAGGCAAATCCCATCGCCGTGAGGAAACGACAAGCGTCGGCCGCATTTGTGATAGCGCTGTGCCCGGCACAGACAGGCAAATCATCCGGCATCTTGGAAAGAATGCGATACAACCGCATGAGCGAGTCGCGCATCAGCGTATCATCTCCCGTCGTAAAGTCTGTACGTCCCCAACCGCGGTCGAAGAGGGTATCACCGGTAATCATCGCCAACGGCACAGTATTATCACTGTCGCGACGAAAGATCATAAAACAGGAAGAACCCATCGTATGACCCGGCGTATTAATCACATCAAGGTAGTACTGCCCGTCAAGCTCAATGATGTCTCCGTCCTTTAAGATACGATCGGGTTTGACATACGATTCAGGACGTCCAAAATAGATGGAAGCGTTCAGCATGGTATCATCCAGCATCACGAGATCGCCGCCGTGCATCAAAAACGGCACATCGGGATACTCTTCCTTCCACTTGTTGACCATACCGATATGATCGTAATGCGCATGTGTTGCGATCAGCTTGGAGATCGGGCGTTTTTGCTCAATAGAGTCTGGACTGAGTGACGGGTCAAACAGGATCTCGCTGTCGAAACACGTTAAGACATAAACATTACAGCTGCGGAACGCCTCGCGATAATAGCGGAGTTCGTCAGTTATCTGATATGATTTTTTAATCATGAACGAACCAGCTCGCGCCAATCGAGATCGCCCCTGCTGATGGCGAGAATGAGAATTTCTGCCGTTGCCGTATTCGTCGCATAAGGAATGCTGTTCGTGTCACACGCCTGGAACATCCGATGTTGTGAATCAGGCACGGGAATGCTGGGATCCCTCAAACAAATCAAAGCGTCAATTTCGTTATAGAGAGCAATGGAGGCAAGCTGACTGTATACGCTGAACGCGTCGGCCGAAAAGCGTTCCAGTTTCAATGAAGTCGCCTCCTCTATCAGGCGAGCCGTGTTAATCGGTGATACGAGTTCATGCTTAGCCAGAATCTGTTGATAGGCTATGCAAAAATTAACAAGCAATTCGTTTCTCGATGTGTCAGCCAGTAAAATAATCTTCATCTTTGTACCTTCAGGGTATCTTCGCAAATGAACGCGAAATCCCTCCTCTCCGTCAACGAAAAGTATAGTTCCGCAATATATACATTGTATACAAATTCATTGACCGATACAAGCGATTTATCGTATTATCGCCCTCTATAAGTGTCAAAATTGCCCATTCGCGCGTGTGTAGGCTCAACTCCGAAGTATTCACATAATATGCGATAGGAGATATCGGAAGAATACTGACCGTACGCACCGTCGGAAATAGCATGCGCGATCACAATTTCAGGATCATCCGCTGGTGCAAAGCAGACGAAAACGGAATTCGAGATCGGCTCCAACTTTTCATTGAATCCTTCCGCCGTTCCGGTCTTACACGCAACGCGATACGGAAAGTCATGCAACAGACGACCGGTGCGGTTTCCCATGTCCTTCGACAAGGCGACCATGGCCTCACGAAGCATGTTCATGCTCTGATCTTTAAATCCGACGGGCACACGCTCGATTTTTTCAGGAACGAGTACAGTGCCGTCAGGCGAAGTAATCTCTTTAAAAAAGTGGGGAGTCACCAGATAATTCGTCGCAAGCCCCGTCACACCGCGCGCCATCTCCATCATTGTATAACTGTTATAAAACTGGCCGATTGAAGTCTGACAAGTGTCAGCGATAAACCACCGCTGGTCTTCAGGTCTCGAATTCAGTTGTTTCTTAACGGCACGCGACGGCCTAATTCCCGTAACGGCGCCGCCGATGTCCAAGTTAGTATTCTCTCCAAGCCCGACTCGACGCGCCGTCTCACTGATCGTGTCAATACCCGTCTCCACGGCATTTTGGAAAAAATACAAGTTACAACTCGTCGCCATTCCCTGTGCGAAAGTGAGATCGCCATGCCCCCATGCCCTGTAACATGCCCATTTGATTCCGCCTATTTCCTGTTGACCGTGACATGTACGAATCTGATCGTTCGGCGTCACCACACCTGCCTCCAATGCAGCCATACCGGAAAAAGGTTTGAAAGTGGAGCCCGGCGTATACCGCTCGGCGATCGCGCGATGGAAAAGCGGGCGGTATGTCGTATCATTCAACATATCGCTTAAGCGTTTAGCCGCATCGGGATCGCGTGACTGATTGACAAAATCGGCGGGGTCGTAGCAGGGATAATTCGCGTCGACAAGTATGGCACCCGTTTTTGCGTCGAGCACGACGACACAGCCGCCGGGAGCTTCCATTATCCGCCCCTTATGCGTACTCCCGCGAAATTCATGTACCTTGCGCTCCAGCTCTTCGAGCGCACATTTTTGCAATTTCATATCGATCGTCATCTTCACTTCGTTCCCTGCGACAGGAAGCGAATTGATCTCGCCGGGGAACGAAACGGGCGATGTCGACTGATCATATTGCCATGTTTGAAATGTCGCCAGACCGTTTACGCCCCTCAAGTAACGATCAGCAGCCTGTTCAACACCCGTTTTGCCGATCATATCATTGAGCCCGTAACCGACTGATCGCAGTTTCGCGTATTCGTTCGATGAGATCGTACCGACATACCCCAGAGCATGACCGACATATCGACTGTCATCAGTGTAGCGACGGACATATTGTTGCGATACGATGAGTCCCGGATAACGGTGGTTCTGTTCAATGAGGCGAGCAGACATCGACGCGGGAACCGACTCGGACAGTGTAATCGGCTGGCGATTTGAAAAAAGCCAGTTGTTCTCGAGTATCAGATAGCGCAGCTGCATAATGAGAAACGCTTCCCCGTCTGAATATAGCCTGCCACCGGATGCGCGATCAGGCTCTATTTGGAAATAGTCGTAAAGAAGATAGTCGAATAACTCATCGGGTTTTTCCCGGGCGACACGTCTCTTCTGTCGAGCAGTCGCAGCTTTTTCAGGATCGACAAGATTCAGGACGTTAGGATCTGTCTGCCAGCGCAAAACATCTTCCAAGGGCTGACGGAATACGAAACGAAGCGACTGATCGCTCTTCAACAAGTTTTCATCGCGCATTTCGGACGGCACATCGAGCCATTTGAGCAACGGGCTCTGAAAAGTACAACCGAACTCTTCGAAAAGAACGGCAACATCGAGAAGAAAGCGATTCAACTGCGCGCTCGTCATACCGGTTGAAATAAGTGAAACGCGATAAACGGCGTCGCTGACGGCAAGAGGCAGACCGTTGCGATCGACAATGTCGCCGCGCTGTGCCTCAAGTACCAATTCTCCCGCGCTGCCGCTCGTTTCCGGAATACTGATCTCGCGGCTGCTAAAGATCTGCAAAGAGCTTGTCCTTAAAAGAATAACGAGAAGAATAATGACGATAACTGCCGCCAACAAGGCAAAACGGTTTCCACCGGAAAATGAAACACGCGATTGACCCTTGCGTGCGCGTTTGATCGACGTATTCTGCGAAAGCGTGGATGATTCAGGCATTCTATCGTTCGCATTACGCAAGTGATTCACCGCCTCTCATCTCTTCCAATCTGTCATTTTTTTCACGTTTCGTCTTGCGCCTATAAAATGCGAGCCAGAAATAACAAGTCAACGCGAGGGCGCCGATGATGTTGGAAAGCAATTTTGCAGGGAAATGAGAAAGCGCGACACGCCAAAGCGGGCCAAGCGGCGTTCTCACATCTCCCATCGGGATAAGCCAGACGAAAAATGACATCGTCATATCATAGATAAACGTCGTCACGAGCACTAGGATACCGCCGCGAAGTGCATACCTTTGCCATCCCTCAGCGGCGAGTCTGCCTGCGATCAGCCCAACGAACATTCCCGCCAGCATCCCGACGCCATACCCTCTGCCCGCCATGTAGTCACGCAAAAAACCGGCAGCCAAACCGAAGGCGAAACCGTCATATCCGCCTGTCCAGAGACCGGCTATCAGCGGAAACAATATAAGAAAATCAGGCGAAACCAGGCGACCAGTCGAGCCGGGCAATGTTTGTAAAAACGCTGCGAATAGCAAGCCGGGCAGGTAGACGGCTAAACGTCTCCAAATCGTCGCATCACGGTTCATGTTCATGCTCCAAGATAACGAATACATGCTGAAGAGCATCGAAGTCACATGCCGGTTTAATGACGCACGTCACGACCTTCCCGTCCTCGCTTGAGCTGAGTGAGACGACTTCACCGATAGGGATACCTCCGGGAAAAATGCCTCCCTCACCCGATGTGACGATGTGATCACCAACTTTTATAGGTGCGCCCTCAGGAATACTGTCGCCAAGGCATAGCCCCTCTTCACCGAGCGCAACGTCGCCGCGCACGCGAAATGACGCGCGATACGACCCGTCTACACGCGCACTCACTGAAAATGCCTCATGCAACAACGACATTACCTTGCTTGAATATGTTTCCGACGAGTGCACGCGTCCGACAAGCGCGGAATTTTGATCAACAACGGGATAAGAGATGTTACCCCCTGCGTCAAGTCCGTGTTTCCGCCCCGCTTTAATCCGCATAAGATCAAAATACGGACCGATCTCCTCATTAAGAACGACGGAACCGAGCACCTTAGAATCATCAAATCTTGTGATAAGATTCAGAGCCTCCTTGAGCTCATCGTAAGCTCTTACTTTTTCCTGATTCTCAATGATTTCACGGTTGAGCTTTCCTACTTCCTCTTCAAGTTCCGCAACGCGAATTTTCAGATCGCGATTGTCTCCGACCGCGGTAAAAAATCCGCTCACGCCGTCGATCGCTTTTTGAAAGGCCGATGTGAGAGGGTCGAAGACGCGCCCGAAAAAATCTCCGAGACGCGAGCGAGTCGCTCCCGGAAGCGCCGTCAATATAAATAAAGCGAGCAACGCGACGGTGACGAGCACAATCACCATCACGCGCGGTACGCGGCGTTTCATTACATTCAACCTCTCAATAAATCAGAGCAATCTATCAGCACGAAGCGGACGTAAACACTACCATCACTATCGGCGTCTTTTTATGCAGTAAAAGCATTATATCACTCCCGCAATCCTTAACTTTGAATTTATCAGGACACAGATTGACCTTACGTAATTCAAACCGGTCATGCTGAGACAAACTCAGCAGTCACATCAGAATAGACCGAGCTGCTTGAAACTTGAAGACGATTCAGCGCCGACAATTATATGATCAAGTACGGGAATACCCATCATGTTCCCAAGTTTCGTAAATTTTCGCGTCGACTCCACATCGGCTCTCGATGGAGCCGAGTCACCGCTCGGATGATTATGAACGAGTACGATGGCTGCCGCATTCGCTTTGACCGCCTCGCGAAAAATGTCGCGAGGGTGAATGACGGCGGAAGTAAGACCGCCTTGAGAGATCCTGACCGATTTGATGATGCGATTTCTTGTATCCAACAGCAAAACATGGAATTCCTCACGCGGCAAATATCGCATGCTTGCTTCGACATAACCGATCACTTCGTCCGGCCCGCCTGCCGTGGCGCGCATCTCTGCCTGCCTCTCCGATACAGCTCGCTGACCAAGCTCGACGGCAGCTAAGATGCGAATCGATTTAACACGGCCGATTCCCGGCACTTCCTGCAGCTCTTCAAGACTCGTATCGAGAAGCCCAGAGAGGCCTCCGCTCATGACAAGTGCTTTCTGTGCCGTCTGGACGGCCGTTTCGCCGGCACGTCCTGTTGAGAGCAAAACGGCGACCAGCTCCGCATTAGTCAACGTTCGCACACCGCCGCTCTCCGCCTTCTCGTACGGCCGCTCAGACTCGGGAAGATCTTTCATCGTCAGCGGAGCGTCAAGCAATCGACTGTCGCGTATCAAAGAGTCCGCAGAGCCGAACATATCAATCCTGTTGTCGTCTTCCATCGAATCGTCCCCACCGCCAAGTATCAGCCCGTTTCACACGCGCGAACAACAACGACGGTCACGGCATCCTGATCGTCTATCCTGCCGGTTTTGATCGCAAGATCGGCCTGATAGCAACCTTCCAGCATGCTCTCCAGCTTTTCCATGGAAAATCGCCTTGCCTGATTCACCAGTTTGCGCGCATAAAACGAGCTCTTCGTCACACCGGACCCTATGACCCGCTCAATATCGCTGACCTCTTTTGCGATCATCAGATCGCGCGACTGACGTGCCAACATAGCCAGAATGTAAAGGGGCGCTTCACGTCTCTCTCGAAAAATATCAATCATGCGCAACGCTTCGTCAATCTTGCGCTCCGCGATCGCGTCCGTCAGATCGAATATTTTCCCTGTCATATCTTCTCTGCAAAGAAAGTCAATGTCCTCGGGACGGATGTGCTTTTTTCCTGTGTATTGATAATAAAGAAAGACAGTTGACAGATCGCTCATGAGGTCGGACATGGAAAACTCACAACGCAAAATCAAAGATTCAGCGGCCTCTCTAGTGATACGTAAGTTTTCTCTATTGCAGAGTCCCGCAACCCATCGCGTCAAATCGGTCATGTTCTGCTTATCAAGTTTTGCCGATAGGGCGCCCGCTTCCCGCATACGGCGAAGAAGTCTGTTATTATAAATGACCGTCTCTTCGACAAAAATTACGCAGCAAAAATCCGGGATGTGAGTCAGCAGCTCTTCCAGTTCTTCCGCTTCGCGTCCGCTACCGAGGGCTGAGGAAAATAATCCGGTCTTTGCAAGAGCGATCACCTTTTTCGATGAGAGAAAAGGCGGTGTCTCGATCTCGGCCATAACGCGTTTCCAATCAATCGAGCGCATGTTACCGTCGCCGACAATACTGACTTGATCAAGCGATTCGGATCCCGGTGTGCTGAGCTCTTCGAGCAGACGTTGTCGAATCTGTCGCACAAGATATGTTTCTTCACCGCAAAGAATGTAAGCGGGGCGATCCATGGCGCGCACGAGGTCAGCCGTGAGCTCCCTGTAATTCATGTGTTTGTTCACGACCGGTCTCACTCTTCCTCCCTTATACACGGCGTTATCCACTCTGTCATCGTACCCTTTCCCTCCCGGATGTTCAAGATAAGCGCCCCCGACCGATCTGTCCTGAAGACGTCTGAACCGATATCACGGAGCCTTTGCAACACACATACATGCGGATGTGAAAAGCGATTATCTCGTCCGACTGAAATGACCGACATTCTCGGCGATACCGACTCGAGAAACGCCATAGAACTCGAACTTTTTGAACCGTGGTGAGGCACATGGAGGACATCGGCGGAGAGATCGATTGACCTGCTGAGCAACTGTCGCTCACCTGTTTCCGTCACATCACCTGTGAAGAGAATCTTGAATCCGCCTATTTCACATCGCAGTACGAGTGAATCATCATTCAAGTCGCGGTTATCGCGCTCCTCTTCCGGATAAAAGACATCGATCAAAAGTGAGCCAAGCTCCAAGCGATCGCCAGCCTTCAGCGCAACACAATAAACTCCTCCCTCATCCGCTAACATAAGGAGCGTCTCCGTCAAGTCGACTTCCCAATCCTCTTCTCCTGATGATCTAGACTCGCGATGCGATACGACAGGCATGCAGAGACGCTCGATCATACGACATTCGAGAAGTTCCGCGATTCCCGTGGCGTGATCTCCATGCGCATGTGTCACGATGGCGATATCAATCCTGCGAAGCGAGAACAGCCGGACGACGGGAAGAATCGTGTAGAAACCGTGACCGCGATCGCCTCCGTCGATGAGACATGTGTAGCCCTCCGGAGAGATGATTAACGTTGCATCTCCCTGATCGACATCGAGAAAAATGACACGCCAATCCTTTCTCTCCCTTGTTATCCATAAGATCGACACCGCAAGCCCTATCGTAACGATAATGACGGCGAAACGCTTTATGATTGCAGAACGTGTATTCAATTGAAAAATGACATAGCCAAGAAGCGCGACGAACAAAATCATAACAAGCCATTCGATCGGTATAAAAGTCAATCTGACTGTTGCCGACCACCGCGCTAATTTATGAAAAAGACCTGCCAAAGGATTGATCAGAGAAGCAAGAAAAGTCCCTGCTCTCATCAAACGGCAACTATCAACCGGTATCAGCGAGAGCACCACCACAGATACGTAGGCGAACGCAGTCAAACACGAAGCGAGCGGCATCGCGAGAGTGTTTGTGAGCGGCGAGAGCAGCTGGAACCCGGCAGAGGTCATCAATGTATAAGGCAAGACGGCAACCTGAGCCGTCAAAGATATGAGGAAGATACGCTTCAGCGAGTAAACCGCACGATTTAGGAAACAGCCTGTTCTCGACTTGACGCGCAAATTCTTCTCTGTTTGTTTTTTTCCGTCAGCGGGATATTCAGCTATGCGGCTTCGTCGTCCATTGACGGAAGTCGACACGAAACGAATCGAACCGGCAGCGGCTAGACTCATCCAAAACGACTGACATCGAATCGCAAACGGATTGAGTGCCAGAAGACAAGTCGCCACAAACAACAATAGATTGATCGGATCACGCCGCCGCCCGAAAACGGTGTCGAGCCGTAACAAGAATACGGACAGTGAAGCGCNGGCGATACCGCTCTTCCAGCCGCACAGCATACCCGGAACGAGCGTCAACACAAAGAGCATTCTCTGCTTTCCGCGCCGCGTTCTCTTCATTCTCCGTGCCAAATTTTGAAACGGAACGAGAAAAAAATAGAGGTGTGTCCCCGACACGCTCGTCAGATGTGATAGACCGGATACTCGCAAATGATAGCGCTCGATGTCACTCAATAGACCTGTATCACCTAATGTGAAGGACGCCAGAAGAGCACCGCTTTCTGTGCTTTCCCAGAAAGATGGAACGTGAAAACGCACCCTGTCGCGCAATAAATCCGGCAAACGTCGAATCGTCCACATAATATGATCGACACGCTCAATATCACACCTGACAAGATACCCGGCATGCGCAACGCCATTCGATCGGGACATGAGTCGTGTCGAATATCCTCCGGGATTTCTCATGCCCTCTCCGCATTTGAACGACGCGATCCCCGTGACACGATCTCCCAGTCTCGCCGCATCGTTCATCCAAAGCATTACGGGCACACCGTTTGACAAACGGACAATCTGCCAACGCCCTCTCTCACGGTTTGCCGGCATACCGACGCCGGCATCAATAACAATTCCTGAAAATGAATGAACGCCGCTTGCCTGCCGACGCTCCCAAACGAGAAGCATCTTCTCCGTCACTGCAAAAGAAAAAATCGCAACGAAAAGAAACAGAAAGAGAGGATAGCGAATGTACCTACTATGCACGTCAGTCGTTTGAATTGTCTCTGTGAGCATACTTAAGATTTTGAGACATAAAAAAGAGCCTCGTCGGCTCCTTTCACCGCAAAAACAGCCTTTGCAGGCTAAATTGACGATCTGTTTAGACAGTTCAATGCTTGTTCAGATCAGTGACGGCTACTTATCCTTCTTATCATCAACAATATTGAAGATGCGTTTCTCAAGAGATTGCACGGCTGCGTCTCTCGGAGAAGGACCGGCAGCAACGGAAATGGGTGTATACGCTTGTTGACCATACTCACTTGCGTACTTTTCAATTGTCGCCATCGCTTCGCGCTCAGCCTGCACGATGGATTGACGCGACAGCTTATCGGCCTTTGTCAACACGATCTGCCACGGTATACGAAAATGGCAGAGATAGTCGAGCATCTGCAGATCGAGTTCGCCAAACCCGCGCCGTATATCGATGAGCAACAGCACGACATCGATCTTCCTTCCGGACTTGAAGTAATCATCCGTCACGCGCGAAAATGACGCCAACTCGTCTCGTGAAGCCTTCGCATAGCCATATCCCGGCAGATCGACGTAGTAAAGATCGGGCCTCTCCGTCTCATAGAAAAAAACCAATCTCGTTTTACCCGGCGTTTTGCTCGTGCGTGCGAGATTTTTTCTCTTGCTCAACGCATTGATAAGCGTGGATTTACCGACATTGGAGCGCCCCGCAAAAGCCACCTCACGTCGAGACGGAGAAGGAAACTGCTGCGCCCTCGCCGCTGCGATGTATCCTAGTGATCTTTGTTTGTTCTTGCCTTTTGCCCGTTGATTCATTCCATTCACCTGCTGTCTATCTGTTATACTATACACACTGGAGGGATACACATGCAAAGTCTCACTTTTCCGGCTGACCAATCCGTCAAGAACCTTTTCGGTGATGAACCGGAACTCGAGTCATACGGTCCCATTGCCTTAATCGTTCATCAAATCGACCCGCCGCTTGCGGAACGCATCAATCACCAGTTGGCATCTCGGCGAAAGGCGCTCGCAAAAATCAAACCTGAAATACTCAAAATTCCCGGTTATGTCCGCAATGATTATCGCATCGAAGCTGATCTGTCGCGGTTCAGTTCCGGCGAAGGAAAGGCGCGCGTTATCGATACGGTGAGAGGACACGACGTTTTTATTTTAACTGATGTACTCAACTATGGCACGTCGTATAAACGGTACGGAGTAGATGTCTCCATGACGCCCGACGAGCATTTTCTCGATCTCACGCGCCTCATCCTCTGTACCCGCGACTCAGCGACTCGTATCCATGTGATCATGCCGTTTCTCTACGAAGGTCGCCGTTATAGAAAATCTGACAGGGAATCGCTTGATTGCGGCGCCATGCTGCGCTCACTTTTTAACCTCGGCATTAACAACTTTATCACCTTTGACGCACACGATTCACGTGTCGCCAATGCCGTTCCGCGATCGAACTTTGAATCATTCCCCACTTCTTATCAGAGTATAAGGACGATCCTCAGGACAGTTCCCGATCTTCGCGTCGACCGTGATCACATGATGATTGTCAGCCCGGACGAAGCCAACATCAGCCGATCCATTTTCTATGCATCGGCTATGAAATTGCCTCTCGGTATTTTCTATCATCGACGAGATTTCAAATACGTTGATGATGTGCTGACTCAAACGACGTCCAAAACTTTTCTCGGCGAAAGTGTTCAAGGAAAAGATGTCATTATCGTCGCCGATTTGCTCGACAGCGGTGACGATTTCATCTATTGTGCAAGCGCATTGAAATCGAGAGGTGCGAACAGGGTGCTTTGCACGGCATCGTTTGCGCAATTTACGGAAGGAATCACACGACTGAGACAAGCCTGGGAGAGCGGTATCATCGAACGCGTCTTTTCGACCGACATGGCATACAGGCCTCCCGAAGTGCTTTCATCACCATGGTATACGGATATCCCGATGGCGGATGATCTCGCCCTTTTGATCTCCGCTCTCAATCACGACGCCTCGCTGTCGAGACTGATGGCGCCGGCCAAGCGGATTGACGCGCTCCTCGAGTCACTCGGTCATAAGGACAACGCATCACGTCGTCAATTAAGCTTCGACGATCTCGCAAAAATGAACTGATATCAGGAGGTTGACACAGAATGCCGCAAAATATCGGAAGAGTCACGAGCAGAAACGATAGCAATTATTACAAATACGACCAGTACGGCAACAATCCGATGCAGCCGTTTGCCCCCGTAGGGCTCATCGCCATGCGCGGTGCGGCGGAGCTTTCAAAGGAGATCAACAGAGCGCTTGTCGATCGAAGAAAAGCTTACCTCATTGAAGAGGTGCCCGACGAAATCAGTCCCGGGTTCCTGCGAGACGATTTCCATATTCCCGTCAACACGTTCCGTTTCTCATCGGGTGAAGGTAAAGCCGTCATCGAACGCACAGTGCGTGGACACGATCTGTATATCATCTGTGACGTGACGAACTATTCCGTCACGTATAACATGCGCGGTCGTCAAAACATGATGAGTCCCGATGACCATTATCAGGATCTTAAGCGCATCATTCTGGCCGCCTCCGGAAAAGCGAGGCGCCTCAACGTCATCATGCCCTACCTGTATGAGGGTCGGCAGCATCGACGCAACGCACGTGAATCGCTCGACTGCGCGCACATGCTTGAAGAGCTGGATCAGCTCGGCGTCGATAATTTTATTACGTTTGACGCCCACGACGACAGGGTCGCGAACGCCGTTCCGACCTCCGGTTTTGAAAACGTGCCGACGACTTACCAAGTACTCGAGCGTTTGATTCGCGCGTACCCCGACATTGACTTTAATAATCGGGAGATGGTGATGATCAGCCCCGATGAGGGTGCGATTTTCCGTACTGTGTATTACGCTTCCGTCCTCGGGCTGCCGCTCGGGACGTTCTACAAGAGGCGCGACTACACGGTCGTCAAAAATGGCCGCAACCCTATCATCGCCCATGAATTCTTGGGTGAACCGATTGACGGGCGCGATGTCATGATCGTCGACGACATGATATCTTCAGGCGAATCGATGCTCGAGATCGCAAGGACGCTCAAAGCCGGCAACGCGCGCAAGATCTTCTGCGCGGCGACGTTCGGACTTTTCACTGACGGTCTTGACGCTTTCAACAAGGCATACGAGGACGGCATCATCGATGCCGTATTTTGCACGAACTTGATCTACCGCTCGCCGGAATTGCTCGCGGCTAAATGGTATAAAGACGTCAACGCGTCGCGTTTCGTCGCCTTGATCATTGATGCTTTGAACCATAACGCATCCTTGTCGACGCTTCTCGATCCGACGACAAAGATCAGGAAGCTTTTACAGGCGATGGAAGTTAACAGACAGAGTCCGAACGGCGAAGTCGACAAGGATTAAAAGCGCACAAGTCACGCTCCGACCGATTCCCGTCGCTCGTTTCAATAGAACAATAATTAGCGGCGACTCGCAAACCACGGACGCGAGTCGCCGCTTTCATTAAAAATCAGTTATGCGAAGATACTTCGCCGCTACACAATCTTCGTTCCGAGGGAACGCCCGCCAATCAGGTGAAAATGCGTGTGCATGACAGATTGACCTGCCGACACGCCGCAATTGTTGATAAGGCGAAACCCCTTTTCCTCGAGACCGACAAGACGCACTATTTCGGGCAGTGCCTGAAAGATCGCGTTTAGCGCCTCGAGGCCTTCGCACGATGTTGACATCATATGAAGATTGTCGAAATGAACTTTCGGAATGATCAACACGTGAACCGGCGACACAGGATGGAGATCCTTGAACACCAAAACATTGTCGTCTTCATATATTTTCGTCGAAGGGATCTCACCGCGAACAATTTTACAAAAAATACAATTCTCCATTTATCTCTTCCTCTCTCATGAAATGGATGACAAGTGAGCGCGAACTGCCTCCATCGCATCTTCAATTTTCGTGACATCACGACCGCCGGCCTGCGCCATATCGGGGCGACCTCCGCCTCCACCGCCCGTGATTCTAGCTGCGATACGCGCAAGATCACCCGATTTAGCGCCGTCCGCAACCGCTTTCGCTCCCGCCATCGCCAGCCAAAGAACCTTGTCGCCGTCGTCCGATGGTGAAGCAAGCAGAATAACGCCATGATCGCCTATTTTGTCACGGAATCTGTCGCCTGCCTCACGGAGCATCGCCGCATCATAGTTCGGCAACACGGCCATCAATGTCTTGAAAGGGCCAATCGCCTGTTCGTCCGTCACATGATCCGCGACGGATCCGCTGAGCTTCTCGCGTTGCAGGCGTTTAATGTCATCTTGCTGACTCTTAACACGCGCCTCGAGCGCATCAAGGCGAGAGACCATCTCATCTCGATTAGCGTGAAGACGATCCGACAACTCCTTCAGAATCTCTGCGTCTTTAAATGTCTCATCCATCGCGCCCCTGCCCGTTACAGCTTCGATGCGCCGGATACCCGCCGCGATGCCGCTTTCAGACAAAATACGGAAGAGAAGGAGCTCACCGGTAGACTTTACATGTGTTCCGCCACATAGCTCACGCGACCATTCTCCACACGAAACGACACGGACGCTGTCGGAATATTTCTCACCGAAGAGAGCCGTTACACCTTGCGCCTTGGCATCTTCCAAACTCATCACTTCCGTCATGACTGGCAAATTCTCCAGAATCTTCGCGTTGACAAGCCTCTCCACTTCGCGCAACCGCTCGTAAGAAACGGAACCGTCATGAACGAAATCAAAGCGCAGACGATCCGGCGCGACGAGCGATCCTTTCTGATCGGTACCCTCCCCGAACGCGCGATGCAATGCGGCATGCAGCAAATGCGTCGCCGTATGATTGCGAGCAGTCGAAAGCCTAAGCACCCTGTCGACATGGAACACGATGTCGTGATCGGCGTGCAATGTCCCCGCCCTGACTTTTCCTCGGTGCAACACGATCCCGTCACCCGATGAATCGGCTGTGAATATATCGACAAGTGTCTCGCCTTGTGTCATTGTGCCGCGGTCACTTGTCTGACCGCCACCGAGCGTATAGAACGGCGTCCCGTCTGTGATCAAGACGATTTCTTCACCCTCCGACGCGCTCGTCACCTCAACAAAAGCACGTTCATCATCAGATAGCTTGAGGATATGAAGGAGTTTTACGGCAGAATCGAGACGGTCGTAACCATAAAAAGGTGTCGGTTCAAGCGCACGGATATGATCGGGAAGCGAGATAGTCCCCCATGCCGTAGACGTTTTTTCGAGAAAATCTCTACGCGCACGCTCGCGCTGCGCATTCATGAGCTCTGTGAATGACTCCATGTCAACGCTCATACCGTCTTCCGCCGCAATCTCGACGGTCAATTCAATGGGGAATCCGTAAGTATCGTGCAACAGGAAACAGATATCGCCCGATAATGTATCCGATCCCTCGGTACGTTTACGCTCAATCGTCTCTTTCAATTGAGTCAAACCCTGCTCGATCGTCCGGTTGAAGCGCTTTTCCTCCGTTTCGAGCACGCGTATAATCCTCTCCTCGTCTTCAAGTTCAGGATAATGTTCCTTCGATTGTGCGATCGCGACGCGCATAACGGGAGCGAGAATCGGCTCGTTCACTCCGAGCAGACGCCCCTGTCTGGCTGCACGCCTGATTAGTCGGCGAAGGACATAGCCTCGCCCTTCATTACCGGGAAGTACGCCATCGGCGATCATCATCATGGACGAACGGACGTGATCTGTGATGATGCGGATAGAAATATCTTTCGACTCATCTTCACCGTATTCCGTTCCCGTAACTTCGCATGCTTTGTCCACAATCGCTCGTATCGTGTCGACGTCCAGAAGAGTAGGAACGTTTTGCACAATGGATGCGATGCGCTCCAGACCCGCGCCCGTGTCGATGTTTTTCTTTTCGAGCGGAACATACGTACCATCCTCTAACCGATCAAACTGCGTAAAGACCAAATTCCAGTACTCAACATAGCGATCACACTCGCAGCCAACGGTACAATTCGGATCGCCACATCCATACTCCTCGCCCCTGTCGTAAAACATTTCGGAACAAGGCCCGCACGGACCGACCCCGTGTTCCCAGAAATTATCTTCGTCAAATCTGAAAATGCGCTCCTCAGGAAAACCGATGGCACGCCAATGCTCATAGGCTTCATCGTCATCCAGATGAATCGAAACGTAGATCCGATCCGGATCAAGTTTCAACACATCGACAGAGAATTCCCATCCCCAGAGGATCGCCTCTTTCTTAAAGTAATCTCCGAATGAAAAGTTACCCAACATTTCAAAGAACGTACCGTGACGTCCCGACTTGCCCACGTTATCAATGTCCGGCGTGCGAATACACTTCTGACACGTCGCGACGCGTTTGGACGGAGGAGTTTTCGCGCCGGTAAACCAAGGTTTCATAGGCGTCATACCGGCGTTAATCAATAGAACGGAGGGATCATCCTCCGGGATAAGCGAAAAACTTGGCAAAATAAGATGGCCGCGCTCCTCGAAAAACTCCAAAAACAACTTTCGAACTTCGTTCAAACTCAATGCTTTCACGAGGTACCCCCTCAGAATCAATAACAGTATTTGAAAAGCCCGGGGAAACCGGGCTCCTCGATTGTAATCCCTTATTCAAGGGAATCCTAGTCCATCGCCCTCAATGTCTCAATCGGAGGCAGTTTGATTTCCTGTCCGACCTGGAGAGGCTCGTTCGGTCCACTCAGACCGTTGTAGCGAGCCAATTTGTCCAAACCTTTTTGGCTCAATCCTTTTTCATAAAATTTCATAGAAATCGACCAGAGAGAATCGCCTTTTTGCACTGTATAGATCGTATCGCCCGAAGTATCGGGTGCCGTCGTCGTCGTTTCACTGGGCGGTACCGTCGTCGTCGTTACTTCAGGAACAATGACGGGCTCCGTCTGTGTCGTTGAAGTCGTCGTATCGTCGGAAGGTTTATCCGAACCGCCGCCCGCCAACAGTTTAATCAGAGCGACAATGCTGACTATGATAATGGCGATCAAGATGATGTAGAATGCGATGCGTCTTGTGCGATCTGAGGCACGCGGTCTCCTCTCATAACCGAGATCGTCATACTCGTCATCGCTATACGGATCATAAACGCTTTCATCATCCAGCTCATCGCCCGCATCCCACGCTTCATGTTGTCTGTAATCATCGTATTGCGCTTTCCGCCGTCTTTGGGCTTCAGAATTGTACGCAAAGACAGGCAGATGGCCTGAAGGCTCACTCTCTTGTTTATAGTCGGCATAACCGTCGTCGTCGTCAAATGGCAGGTT
>JGI24708J26588_10001786_pt1 | contig 16752 bp, 15 predicted proteins | sample BioPla1DNA2_FD_26588 | JGI IMG/M metagenome (IMG submission 26588) | reverse complement strand
GCAGCAACTATTCTCTGGCAGCTATGCGGATTTAGCTCATCTGGTAGAGCGCCACCTTGCCAAGGTGGAGGTAGCGAGTTCGAGCCTCGTAATCCGCTCCAAATAAATTCGTCGTGGAAGTATTCACGGCGTTTTTTATGCAAATTTTTCATTATTTTAAAAGTCATAAAAAAATTAATCTTTTAGCTATTGACAAAGACAGTTTAATGTTATATAATATTAAACGTGCTGATTTATGCACAAATTTTTGATGTTCCTGTTAAAGGATTGTTTATAGCAACACTGTAAATTATCTTTTGATTTTTAGGATAGATTCATTTTGAAGAAGGGGGTGCGAACAATGGCTGTTCCAAAGAAACGTGTTTCCCGTGCAAGACGTGATAAGAGGCGTTCTCAGGTTTGGAAACTCTCTGCACCTGCTCTCTCACGTTGTACTCAGTGCGGTGAGCTTAAGGCTCCTCACAGAGTATGCGGCAATTGTGGCTACTATAAGGGCAAGGAAGTTATTGCTAAAGAGGCTTAATTGCTTTTATAGTGTTTTTACTTGCTTTATGATTGCTTGAGAGGCATATACCTTGATAGAAACCAGTTGAAAGCGTGTATCGCAGAAAAAGGGTTTGGCTTTCGCCAAGCCCTTTTTAAGCAAGAGAATATATTTTTAGCTTAAGCTTTAAAAAGAAAAGGAATACTATGAAATACGTTGCTATTGTAGGTAGGCCAAATGTTGGTAAATCTACTTTGTTTAATAAATTAATAGGTCAAAGGTTGTCTATTGTCGATGATACCCCCGGTGTAACTCGTGATAGAATTTACAGTAAGTGTGAGTGGCAAGGAAGAGAATTTATGCTTGTCGATACCGGAGGAATTGAAACACGTGCTGATGATATCATTCTTTCTCAGATGCGTAGTCAGGCTGAGCTTGCTATCGACAAAGCTGATGTAATCATCTTTGTCGGTGATGTTCGCACCGGTGTAACAGCCAATGACTATGATGTAGCTACAATGCTGTTGAAAAGTGGAAAGCCTGTTGTACTTTGTGTAAATAAATGTGATACTCTGGGGAAAACGCTCCCCGATGTATATGAATTTTATAATCTGGGTTTAGGTGACCCTTTTTCAGTATCTTCAGTACATGGCCATGGCACAGGAGATTTACTTGATAAGGTCGTTGAGTTGCTTGGTGATGAGGGGGAAGAGCCATATTCTGATGAATATATAAAAGTGGCGATTATCGGAAAACCTAATGTGGGTAAATCATCTCTTATAAATTATATTCTCGGCGAAAATAGAATGATTGTTTCAAACATAGCTGGTACAACAAGGGATGCGGTTGATTCAGTTATTGAATACAAGAGTGATAAGTATGTTTTAACTGATACTGCCGGAATTAGACGGAAATCTAGAGTAAATGATAATATAGAGAAATACAGTGTATTAAGGGCATATATGGCTGTGGATAGAGCGGATGTGTGCGTAATTATGATAGATGCGAATGAAGGCTTTACTGAGCAGGATAGTAAAGTAGCTGGTTATGCACATGAGCAGGGTAAGGCTTCGGTAATTGCGATTAATAAATGGGATTCAATTGAAAAAGACCATAAAACAATGCAGGAGTTTACTGAAAGCTTGAAAAGAGATTTGGCATTTATGACGTATGCACCTTTTGTTTTTATTTCGGCTAAAACAGGGCAAAGAATTGATAAGCTATTTGAACTGATAAAATATACTAACGAACAAAATAATAGAAGAATTAGTACGGGTACTCTCAATGATTTATTAGCATATGCTACCTCAAGAGTGCAGCCACCGTCTGATAAGGGTAGGAGATTGAAAATTTATTATATGACTCAGGCAGCTACAAAGCCACCAACCTTTGTTGTATTCTGCAACAGCTATGAGCTGTTTCATTATTCATATCAAAGGTATCTTGAAAATCAGATTCGTGAGGCATTTGGGCTTGACGGTACGCCTATAAGACTTAAGATAAGGGAAAGAAATGAAAAGGGTTAGTGGTGAGTTATGATAGTTTTAGCTTTTGCATTGACAATAGTTATTGCATACTTTTTAGGTGGAGTAAATTCAGCAATAATTGTTACAAAAATACGTAGTGGAAATGATATACGTGATGTCGGCAGTGGAAATGCAGGACTCACTAATACCTTAAGGACGCAAGGTAAGCTTTCTGCACTCTATGTCTTAATTGGAGATGTATCCAAGGGTTTGCTTGCTGTTTTTATTGCTAAAATAATTTTTTATATCTTTACCGGACTAAATATAGCCGATGTTAGCAATGGCTTGTATTATGCACATTATGTTGCTGTTACAGCCTGCACTTTAGGACATATTTTCCCACCGCTATATAGCTTTAAAGGAGGGAAGGGCATTTTAGTTACAGCTTCAGCTCTGTTAGTAGCTGAGCCTTTTTCTGCAATAATCCTTATTTTAATTTTTATTGCTTTGGTTTCCTTAACGAAATATGTTTCAGTAGGCTCTTTAGCCGCAGCTTTTTGCTTGCCGATTACTACAACTTTATATAGCTGGGCAAAGGGTGATCAAACACTATATACAAACTTGATTATAACCGTACTTTTAGGTGGATTGGTAATATTTATGCATAGAGGAAATATCAAAAGACTTATAGCAGGAAATGAAAAAAAATTAGGGCAAAAGGAATAGATTATGGCGAAAATTGCGATTTTAGGTTTAGGTTTTGGTACTGCTCTGGCAGTGCATTGGGATAAGTATGGGCATGAAATAGTTGCATGGTCAAAGTTTAAAGATGAAGTAGATACTATTTTAAATGACGGACAGCATAAAAAGCTTTTGCCGGGCGTTATTGTTCCACCGACTATTTCACTTGAAACTGATTTACGCTATATTAAAGATAGTGATTTTGTTGTTTTTGCTATTCCCTCAAAATTCGTCAGGGAAGTAGCACGACTTGCAAAGCCTTATATTAAAGAAGGTGCGGTAATAGTCAATATGGGTAAGGGTTTTGAGGAGAGCAGTAAAAAGAGGCTTTCTCAGGTACTTTCCGAGGAAATTCCAGACCGTGAGATTGTTGTGCTTACCGGTCCTTCTCATGCTGAAGAAATAGGTAGATTTCAGCCTACTACTATTGTAGCATCAAGTGAAAATCCAGAAAGTGCTGTCCTTGTACAAAAGATTTTGCAAACTGATTTTCTTAGAATATATGTAAATGATGATTTAATCGGTTGTGAGTTAGGTGGTGCTTTAAAAAATTCAATAGCTCTATGCTGTGGAATTATTGAAGGAATGGGACTTGGCGATAATACCTTAGCTGCTGTAATGACTAGGGGAATAGCTGAAATTTCAAGGCTNGGTGTCGCTATGGGNGCTAATTGGAAAACATTTGCGGGCCTTACGGGCATTGGAGATTTAATTGTTACTTGCACTTCTACTCATTCTAGAAATCACAGAGCAGGAATTTTGATAGGCAAGGGTATGAAGGCAGATGAGGCTGTTTCAAAGGTAGGTACTGTTGAGGGCTATGGAAATACAAAAACAGCATTGGAATTAGCAAAGGAATATAGTGTTGAAGTTCCTATTATAGAGGAGTTATATAAGGTGTGTTATGAGGGGCTTGACCCGAGAATTTCCGTGCCTAATCTAATGAATAGGCCGAGNAGAAATGAGCGGGAAAAATTCTGGCTGGATGAATAGAGTGGTATAGCCTTATGAATAACAAAATCTTAGTATCAACAGGTGCATATCTTGGTAAAGTGAATAATTTTGACCATTCTCTTATAAAAAAGCTCTCTTCTCGAATTTACTGTGATGGATATGAGCTTATGATTTATAAAATGCTTTATGATGATGAAAGGTCTTATTCTAAAACTATCGTTGAAAGTGGCGTTAATTTCCATACCGTTCATCTAGATAAGCTTTTGGGTGATTATTTAAGCAGAAATAAAGATGGTGATAAGGAATTTGTTTTATCTTGCTTTGAGAAGAACATTTTGCTTGCAAAAAAAATAGGTGTCAATAAAGGTGTCTTGCATTTATGGGGTGGGCTTCCCTCAGATCAAAACATAAGTGTTAATATTGATTTTTTTGATAATCTATACAATTTAGCGAAATCACATAGCTTTTTACTTATGGTAGAAAATATTCCGTGCAATAAAAGCTACAATCCTTTTCAGCATTGGGAAACACTGTATAAAGAATATGGGGATAAAGTAAGGTTTACTTTGGATACTAGATTTATTGAGTTTCATGGGTTATGGGATTATTTTTACAATGCAGATTGGCTATGGCAGAATAATCTGATTGAACATGTGCATATCAGCGATTACAAAGGTAATGTAAATCAGTGGGAGTGCCTTCACAAGGCTTTACCAATTGGGCAGGGACAGATTGATTTTATTAGATTTTTAAAGCATATTGTGAGCAAGGGCTATAAAAATGCCATTACTATTGAGTGTTCGGCACGTGTTGATAATAGAATAGACACAGATTTACTGAATCATTGTATACATTATGTAAGAGAAAGCATTAAATGATTAATTTAATAATATTAGGATAAAAATTAAAGCTTGTCGAGTTTTCGACAAGCTTTTTTATTTATCAAACTTCAAGCTCTGCTGTTAAGTAATAGCTGTCAGCTCTATAATACCCTTGAAAAAATTCTCCCTTTTTATCATCCTTATCATAAGAAATTCTTTCAATGTATATTAATGGTGAACCTTCATCAATATCAAGTATTTTAGCCATTTTTTTATCTGCCAAGATAGCATAGATTTTTTGGCTTGCTCTTTTCCATACAATATTATAGTTGGATTCTAAAAAAAGACGGAGCGAATTTTTCGAAAAATCTTTTCCTACAACATCAGGACATTTTTCGTATAGGAGAAAAGCACTTTCAAGGCAAATAGGCACCTTGTTTAAATGTCTTAGACGATTTACATGGATGAGAGGCTCTTTTTCCATTATACCAAGCTCACTTGCAATATGCTTGTTAGCTGGAATTTTTTCATTTGCAAGCATTTTTGTAGAAAATTCCTGTCCTCGCTTTTCCATTTCNCTGGAAAAATGTACAACCTTATTTATAGTTTGGTCCATTTTAGGNGGCTTTACAATAGTTCCATAGCCTCTTTTTCGAGAAATAAGCCCCTCATTATATAATAAATCCATAGCCTTGCGAACAGTAATACGACTAACCTTATATTTTTGTACTAAATCATTTTCTGTTGGCAGCATATCACCCGGTGCATACTCTCCACTTTTAATTTTTGCACATAATATATCAAATAGCTGATAATATAATTGTGTTCTGCCGCTGAAATCAAGTTTTTCCTGCACAAAAGCACCTCCTGTTTTTAAATGTATCTATGTTATAATATTATAATAAAGTTTAGCTTTTGTCAAGTACAATTTTAAAATAACAACATAAAATCTTAAAATAATGCTTTTGAAGAAAAAAATTACTTAATAAAAATTTGAATTTGACAAAAACTATTAAAAACTATGATTTAACATCAGTGTTATTAATAGTTTTTTCAACACAAAATAAAGCTTTTAGTGAAAATGCACAATAATTTTTATATATTATTGTATCATTTGATTATTGACGTGAGGTTTTGTTTGTGATAATATTATAATGTAATTATGTTATAACATAATTACTAATCAAACGGCTCAATTCAAGGAGGAGTATTAAAATGAAAAGAATATTATCAATTCTTTTAAGTGCAGTTATGCTAATGTCATTTACTGCTTGCCAGAATAATTCTGACAGCTCAGAAGTTTCCGATAGCTCAAAAACTTCTGATGAAAACAAAACAGACAATGGTGATAAGAAAAAGGTAGTTTATTCAATCCCCGGACTTAGCGCACCTATTTGGACAGCTGCTAGTAATGGATTTAAAGAAAAAGCTGCTGAGCTGGGTTGGGACGCTGAAGTACTAGATCCTAATGACAATCTTGAAACTCAGATTAGCCAGATTGAAAATGCAGCTTTGAAGAATATCGATGGTTTAATAATTACACCTATTGATGGTGAGGCTGTATCAACTCTGACGACCACTCTTGATAGCGATGGAATACCAGTTGTAGCTATTGATAGACAGGCAAAGGGCAAATCTATTGCAACAGTAGAGGCTGATAACTTTAAAATCGGACAGGAGCTTGGAAAAATGTTTCTTGAGTCCTTGGGTGATGAGCAGGGCAAGGTTCTTATTGTTGGCGGACCTCTTTCAAGCTCAGCAACTGTAAATCGTACTGAAGGCTTTAAAGACGCTATAAAGGATGCTGCTAATGTTACAATAGTAGCAGAATCAGCAACAGAAATGGATAGCGAAGTTGTTCTTTCAGCAGTAAGTAACTATTTACAGGCAAATCCAGATATTAATGCAATATTCTCATGTACTGACTTTATTCTGCCATCTCTTATGACAGCTTTGAGTGAAGCTGATAAGCTGACACAAGTTGGTGAAGAGGGTCATGTAATGGTGTATTCAGTTGATGGTGATGGATATGGATTAACTAAGGTTGTTGAAGGCTATATTGATGCAACTTATGGTCTTGACCCTGCTAAGTGGGCAGAAGCAGCTATTCAGGCGCTTCAGGATTATTTTGACGGCAAAACAGTTGAGGAATCTATTTTGGTAGAAGGAAATATCGTAACAAAGGATAGCTTTGATGATTTATCTTCAAAGGGATTGCTTTGGGGCGAAAGCTCAATGGAAAAAACAGCGGAGTAAAATTTATGCTGATAGCAAGGGAGCTTTCCCTTGCTGTATCAGCAGGATAAAAACTATGAAAATAATTTATACAATGAAAAGGACGGCGGTGTAAATTGAAGAAAAATACAATAGTGAGTATGCAAGATATTGTGATGTCCTTTTCGGGCAATCAAGTTTTAAAGAAAGTAAATTTTGAGCTTGAAAAAGGCGAGGTTCATGCTATTATGGGTGCTAACGGTGCTGGTAAAAGCACACTTATTAAAATTCTTAACGGTATTTACCATGCAGTTTCCGGCACTATTATAATAGATGGAGAAAGGGTGAGTATAAACTCGCCATCCGATGCTGAAAAGCTAGGTCTTGCATTTGTTCATCAGGAATTAAATGTATGTCAAGATTTATCCGTAGCTGAAAATATGTATATGGGAAATATGCGTAGAACAAGCTTAGGAACATATGATAAAAAAGGAACTCATCAAAGAGCAAAGCAGTTGCTTGAGCTTATGGGTGTGGATATAGATCCGTATGTAAATATGCGTTACTTAAGGACGGCTGAAAAGCAGATTGTAGAAATACTTAAAGCACTTACGCAGGATGCAAAGGTTGTTGTTTTAGATGAGCCTACCTCTTCTTTAAATGAAAGAGAAAAGCAAAAGTTTTTTGAAATAATTCAAAATATGAAGGATAAGGGAGTATCCATAATCTTTATATCTCACTTTTTAGAGGATATAATGGCAATTTGCGATAGAGTTACTGTTATTCGTGATGGTGTGAACAGTGGGTTGTTTTATAAAGGTAAATTTACAAAAGATGAGCTTGTAGATGCTATGATGGGTCAGAAAAAGGTTGTGGAACAAGCTAAGGTTCCCACTATTTCAGATGATGCAGAAATTGCTCTTGAATTATCCAGTCTTTGCAGAAAGAACAAGTTTAAGGATATTTCCTTAAAGGTTAAAAAAGGTGATATTCTTGGCATTTGCGGTCTTTTAGGTGCAGGGAAAACAGAGCTTGCACGTACTATTTTTGGACTTGATTATTATGATTCAGGTAAAATTGTTTTATTTGGAGAAGAAATAAAGCCCGAACCATATAAGATGGTTAAAAAGGGAGTTTCTCTTTTAACTGAGGAAAGAAAGTCAGAGGGGTTTGTACCACTACTTTCCATCAGAGAAAATGCTACTATGTCAATTCTATCACAGTTTAAAAAGATGTTTGTACTGGATAGAAATCAGCAGAATAAGACAGCAGAGCTTTTAGCTAACAAAATGACGGTTAAAATGTCGGGTATTGAGCAAACGGTGGGTTCTTTATCAGGTGGTAATCAGCAAAAGGTAGTTATAGCTAAATGTTTGGCAAATGAGCCAAAGCTGTTTATACTTGATGAGCCTACAAGAGGCGTAGACGTATATGCAAAGTCAGAAATATATAATTTGTTGAGAAAGGCGGCGGCTGAAGGAAGAACTATTTTGATTTTTTCATCTGAGCTTGAGGAACTGCTTGAAAATTGCAGCCAGATTGTTGTACTTAAAAAAGGCAAGATTCAAAAAGTAGTAAAATCAGCAGAAACATCAAAAAATGAGCTGCTTTCAATCATGGGATAATTTGGAGGAGTTATGCAAACTAGATTACAAAAGATAAGAGGGCATTTGTCTGAAGATATAATGCGCTTTGGAATAATTGCGGCATTTTTAATTATTATGCCCTTTGCATCAGAGTATTTTTTTCAAATGAAGAATATCATGAACATTCTTCAAAACATATCCTTGCAGGGTATAACTGCAATAGGTATGACGATGGTTATTATCACCGGCGGTATTGATATATCAGTAGGTGGAGTAATGGCAATGTGTGCATGGATAGCTGCATCCTTAATGAAGAGCGGTATAAACTGGGGGATAGCTTGCTTAGTTGCACTGCTTATTGCGGTATTGTGTGGTGCTGTCAATGCTTTTTCAGTATCAGTAATGAAAATTCCCCCGATGATTGCAACGCTTGCTATGATGAGTATGACAAGAGGCTTGCAGACAGTTATTTCACATGGCACTACACTTACAGGATTGCCTGAGTCTTTCCAGATAATAGGGCAGGGTATGATTTTTGGCGTTATCCCTATTCCTGCAATTATAGTTGTTGTATTGTACATTATTGCTTCATTATTTATGAAGAAGACCGTAACAGGTAGGAACATATATATAGTCGGTGGAAATCCTGAGGCTGCAAGAGTAGCGGGTATAAAAAATAAGAGAGTGTTGTTTTTCTCTTACATTGCTTGTGCAGTGCTAGCGACAGTAGCAGGACTTGTGTTTGTGTCAAGGACAAATTCAGCACCAGCAACACTGGGTACAAACCTTGAAATGAAGGCTATTATGGCTGCTGTTATCGGTGGAACAAGTGTAACCTTTGGTGGAAAGGGTAAGATTTTTGGTACTTTCCTTGGCGTAATTATTGTAGGACTTATTTCAAATGCACTTGATTTATTAGGCGTATCTGCTTATTATCAGCAGTTTATTCAAGGCTTGCTAGTACTTGTAGTAGTTATTCTTGAAGCTATAAGGAATAATCGTGCAGCTAAAAAGCGTTAAAATTAGTTTTACAAATCAGGAAAGGAACTAGTACCAATGAAGAAAAATGCTTTATATATTCAGTCGGGCGGTCCTACCTCTGTGATTAATGCTTCTGCCTATGGTGTTATACAGGAATGTATTGCTAATTCGGATAAAATAAATACACTTTATGCGGCACGCTATGGGCAGATAGGCATTCTTAACAATCAGTTTGTTGATGTGCTTAAGCAGGATAAAAAGCAGATAGAACGCTTAAAACAAACTCCATCAATGATTTTTGGGTCATGCAGATATAGAATTCCCGATGAAAATGTAGATGATAGTGATTATAAAAAAATACTTAAAAATCTTAAGCAGCATAATATAGGCTATATATTTTATAACGGTGGAAATGGTTCTGTTCGTGCTTGCAAGGATTTAAAGGCTTATTTAGATAAACATAATTATGAATGTAAGTTAGTAGTAATACCGAAAACTGTTGATAATGACATATCGTATATTGATCATGCACCGGGATTTCCATCAGCGGCAAGACACGTAGCAATAAGTGTTTCTGAGCTTGCACATGATGTACAGACCTATGATACTGCTTTAATAACTGTTGTTGAAGTGATGGGCAGAAACACAGGTTTTTTAGCGGCGGCTGCAAAGGTGGCAGAAACCTTGGGCAGGGGAGCTGACTTAATTTACGTGCCGGAGCTTGTTTTTGATGAAAAGAAATTTATAAATGATGTTGCGAGTACTATTGAAGAAAAAGGCAAGTGTATAGCAGTTGTAGCTGAAGGTGTAAAAAATACTACGGGACAATACTTATTTGAAAACAACACCATAAACGGATATCAAGACCCATATTTAAATATGGGAGGAATAACACCGTATCTTACAAGATTACTTAGACAGCATTTCAGCTGTAAAATTAGAGGTATTGATTTAAATCTAATGCAAAGATGCTCAGCACATACTGTTTCACCTGTTGATATATCAGAGGCTGAGCAGCTTGGCAGAAGTGCTGTAAAAGCTGTGATTAATGGTGAAAGTGGGAAGATGATTTCTATAAATAGATTGTCAAATAAACCTCTTATATTTAATGAAACTCTTGAAAGTCTTGAAAAAGTAGCTATGAAGGATAATACACTTCCATTAGAATACATTAATCGCAATGGAAATGGCATTGAGCAAAGTTATTTAGACTATATCCTTCCCTTACTTGGGGATTTGCCTGAATACGCTCAATTAAATTTAGAAATAATATAAAGGTGCTTTACAATTGATGTGAACAGAAGAAAGCAGACTTGTGCAAATCAGGTCTTAAAAGTGGATTTTTCACAGTGTGAAAGGAATTAAAAATGTATGATTATAAAGAACTTGGCTTTTTGAATACTGAAAAAATGTTTGAAAAAGCTTTTAAGGAACAATATGCAGTACCAGCNTTTAATTTTGTATCGATAGAACAATATAATGCGATAATTGATGCAGTTTCAGAAAAAAAGTCGCCTGTAATACTTTTGGCTTCACCTAATTTGCATAAGCAGCTAGGGTATGAAATGTTGGCTAGAGTTTCTCAATCGGGTGTCGATAGATTAAAGAGCATGGGTATAGATTCACAGATAGCATTGCATTTAGACCATGGAATGACTTATGACCAATGCGTTGATGCTGTGGAAAATGGATTTTCTTCAATAATGATTGATGGAAGTGCATTAAGCTTTGAGGAAAACATTGCTTTAACTAAAAAGGTAGTGGAATACGCTCATGCACATGATGTAACAGTAGAGGGNGAGCTTGGTGTACTTTCAGGTGTTGAAGAGCAGGGCGATGATTCTCACGAGGTAAAGGAAAGTAAGTATACAGATCCCGCTTTGGTAGAAGAATTTGTTACAAGGACNGGAGTAGACAGCCTAGCTATATCTATTGGAACTTGTCATGGCTTGGTAAAAATGACGCCAAACCCAGATGGAACATTGCCGGACTTGAGATTTGATATTCTTGAGGAAGTAAGCAGAAGATTGCCGGAGTTTCCTATTGTTTTACATGGTGCATCTACAATTCCATCAGAATATGTTGATATGATAAATGAATATGGCGGAAAGCTTGATAAGACAATTGGTATCCCTGAAGAGCAGGTTAGCAAGGCATCTAAACTAGCTGTTTGCAAGGTGAATATAGCATCTGATGGCTGGATAAGTGCATTAGCACTTACTAGAAAAATTCTTGCTGAAAATCCANGTGCAATTGACAGTAGGGTATTTACTTTAAAAATACGCCCNATTTTAGCAGAGCTTTATAAGCATAAAATTGATATTATGGGAAGTGGTAATAAGCTTTAATATATTAAAGGAGCGAATGTTTTGAGCAAATATTATCTTACAATGGAAATGGGGGGGACAAACCTTAGATATGCCATTGTAGACGAGGAATTTAGGCTGATAGATTTTTTAAAGGTTCCTACAAGAGAATTAGCGAAGGCTGAAAACAAGGTAGATTTTATCTATGGAATTTTAGAGCCTATAATAATAGCATTGGGAAAAGAAAATATCATATGTATTTCCTTTGCTTTAGCGTCCTTAATGGATCGTGATAGAACGATAATATACTCCTCACCTATGGTTAGTGGGTTTAATAATATTCCTTTAAAAGCTGAGCTTGAAAAGAGATTATCCCTGCCTGTATTTATGGAAAAGGATGTTAATTCTCTCTTGCTTTATGAAATGAGAAAGCAGAGATTTAGTGCTGAAGGAATAGCTGTTGGCGTATTTATAGGTACAGGTCTTGGCAATGCAATGTGCATTAATGGCAAGATATATAAAGGAAATTCCGGCACAGCGTGTGAGTTAGGACATATTCCTGTTCCTTATTTAGAAAAGGAATGTGGATGTGGTAAAAAGGGATGCATAGAAACGCTTGCCTGTGGAAATATTTTGGCAAAGCTTGCAGTAGATAAGTATAAATGTGATGTAAGAGATATTTTTACCTTGCATAGAAAAGAAAGTGATGTACTAGATATTGTAAANAATAGTGCAATAGCTTGTGCTNCTGAATTTACTATATTAGATCCAGAGCTTGTAATTATTGGTGGTGGAGTTACACAGATGAATGACTTTCCATATGAGTATTTTATAAATAAAATTAAGGAAAATTTGAGGTTTCCTAATCCCAGAAATTCAATTGTATTTTTAAAAGCAAGTGAAGATGCACAAGCAGGCGTAATCGGTGCGGCGATTAACGCATATCAGTTGATGGTATAAGATAAGCTTTAAATTGTTTCTTCCTCTATAATCCCCTTAGCAACGGTAAATGCTGAGGGGATATTTTTATAAAAGTAAAAATTAAACAAGCACAAAACTTTTGCAAAAATCATAATTTTGTTGCTTTTCGAAAAAGTAAAAACCCCCACATCACTCACTCTAACCCGTGCAATTTCAGTAACGGAGTGTGAGCTTAAATTCGGTGAAAATTCAGTATTGNCAGCTTATNANCAAATGCAAATTCAGAAAACCACTATTCGCAAAGTAAAAGCTAATGCCCTCCGACCTTTTCAAGTTTTGCTTTTATTTTATAGGCAAAAGTTGAAACCATGAGGAGGGCAAGCATTTTTGGTACTTTTTTCGCCAAAAAAGTACAAAGGGAATTGTATAAGTCTTTAGAAAAGTAAAGGTTTATTAGGAGAAGTGAAAACCAAACAAGCACAAAGCCTTTGTTTCTTTGGAAAGAAAAGCTTTTTTGAAAAAACAAAGGTTTTGGTATGTTTCCAAAAAAGGACATAATGTAAAAACTTCCATTAAAATTATGTTGAAAAATTAAACATTCTGTGATATAATTATGTCTAAATATAATGAATAAAATTTATTATGGTGATAAATTGGAATATATAAAAATAGGTAAAGTTAAAATTGAAAAAACTGCTAGCCTAGCACCTATGGCTTCTGTTGCTGATAAGGCTTATAGAATTATCGTTAAAAAAGCAGGTGCTGCAATGGTTACCGGAGAAATGGCAAGCAGTAAAGGACTTGTTTTTTCCGATAGAAAAACAAAAAAGCTTTTGGAAGTCAGTGATGAAGAACGTCCAATGGCGATACAGCTTTTTGGTGATGATCCACAATATATATCATTTGCAGTAAAGACNGCCGAAAAATTTAATCCCAATTTTATTGATATAAATGCAGGTTGTCCTGTTCCCAAGGTTGCTGGAAATGGCTCGGGTNCNGCTTTGATGAAAACTCCCAAATTACTAGGTGAGATTGTAAAATCAGCTGTTTTATCAACTAAAATACCGATTACAGTTAAGATTCGAAAGGGCTGGGACGATAATAATATAAACGCTGTTGAGATAGCAAAAATAGTTGAGGAAAATGGTGCTAGTGCCATTGCTATTCATGGAAGAACTAGGATGCAAATGTATTCGGGAAATGCTGATTGGGATATCATTGCGAAGGTTAAGCAGAGCGTTTCTATACCAGTAATAGCTAATGGTGATGTCGATAGTGTCGAGAGCTGTGTAAAAATGTATGACTATACAGGCTGTGATTTAGTTATGATTGGAAGAGGCTCTTATGGAAATCCATGGCTTTTTCGGGATATACGCAGGTATTTTAATGGGGAGAAAGCTTTGCCTGAGCCTAGTTTATTCGAAAGGCTAGAGATGATGAAAAATCATGTTGCTTTGCTTGTTGCTGAAAAGGGCGAGCTTATTGGAATGAGGGAGGCAAGGCGGCAAGCAGCTTATTACTTAAAGGGAATAAAGAGTGCGGCAAAATTCAGAAATATGTGCAGCAGCTTGACAGTTTTTGCTGATTTTGAAGAGCTTGTTAAACAGATTTTAGCTGAAAATAAAGGGGATATTTATGAGCTTGTTAAATGATTTTAGATATAGAATTGCTTCAATGTGTATTTTAAATTGGAGAGAGGATAAGGTTTTATCAGCTATTTATAGTCTTTCTGATAAAGATATTGATGTGGCTTTATCTGCTTATTCTTCACTGAATTTTGAGCTTATTCATTCNAAAAAATCCTTGAGTAATTATTGTCATGATTTATTNNTATATACTGATGTGCCTTCTATTAATAGCATGAAATTTGTNGATTATGCAATTAATGCTTTTAAATATGATTTTGAAGTATTGAGAGATTTTTGCTTGCTTAGCTGCGATAAGATTAAGACAATGATTGTAGAAAATATTGATGATTATTCTCATATTACAATTCCAGATTTNCCTATGGGTAGATTTGAATGGGATTTTGAATACTTTACTCAAAGGCATTTTGATGGAAAAGGTGGATTTTTTGCAAGGTTTAAGGCTTATAGGCTTAATGAGGGGGAAATTGTTCCAGTAAAATATCATGATAAAATCACTTTGAACGAGTTAAAAAATTATGAGTTTCAGCGCGAGAAAATTATTAGAAATACTAAGGATTTTATTGAAGGAAAACCTGCGGCAAATGCTCTTCTTTATGGTGATAGGGGAACAGGCAAATCTTCTACAATAAAGGCTTTGCTTAATGAATTTGAAGAGCTTAAGATGATTGAGTTAAATTGTAATGAGATTGTTTTTATTTCCAGTNTATATGAAAGACTTCAGCAATATTCACAAAAGTTTATCTTATTTATTGATGATTTAACNTTTGCTGAGGATGATAAGAATTATAGCTTGTTAAAGGCTTCGCTTGAAGGCTCATTAGCAGCAAGACCGTCAAATGTTTTGATTTATGCTACAACTAATAGAAGACATATAATTAAAGAAACTCATGCTTCAAGAGAGGGTGGGGAAGTTTTTGTAGCCGATGCCATTGATGAAAGTGTCTCTCTTTCTGAAAGATTTGGCTTGTTTTTAACCTTTATAAAGCCTGATAAAATAGAGTATTTAGATATTGTAAAGAAAATAGCTGAGGATAAGGGTTTAAGAATTGATGAATCAATTTTATTTGACACAGCTGAAAAGCTTGCGCTTAGACGGGGTGGGCGTTCACCAAGAATAGCCTCTCAGGCAGTAGACTTTTTAATATCAAACCAGAATGACTTTAAGGTGTAATATGCGTAATTTTTATAAAGCTGTTTCTTTATTTTTAGTTATTATTTTATCAGTGACTTCATGTTCATTTTTTATAAAAGATGATGATTTAATCATTACTTCAAATACCTCTGAGGATAAAGGGGGATATCCCGTTTTCTTTGGTAATTATGAAATTGAAAGTGAACCTAGTACTATTGCATCACTTTCTCCGGCTATTACAGAAATTCTTTTTGAGCTTGGATTTGGTGATAGAATTATTTTAAAGAGTGATTTTTGTGATTTTCCTGAAGCGGCTGAGTCTATTAAATCGGTGGGCAGTCCAATTAATCCGGATTTCGATTTAATAATTGAACAAAAGCCAGATGTTCTTTTATCTTTTGCATCTATTTCTGAAAAGGATTTAAATATTCTTTATAAAAATGGTATTGTGCCTGTTATCCTAAATGCTCCGCAGGATATGGAAAGCTTGAAAAGCATTTATACTATTTTAGGGGTGATATTATGTGGAAATAATGAAAAAGCACTTGAAAGTACTGATTTTTTTGAAAAAAGCTTTGAGCAATTATATACTGATGAAGTTAAAATCGGTAAATTTGCGTATATCACTACATCTTACCGTTTAGCAGGAAAATCAACTATTGAAGATGATTTTTTATCAAATATCGGTGAAAATATTATACAGTCAGAGGGGTATACTGATGATTTAACTGCTTTAGCTGATAAACAAGTTGATATTTTGCTTGTAAGCAATGAGTATACAATTGATGATATTAAAAAAATACCCGAGCTCAGTAAGCTAGAGTGCGTAGAAAAAAACAGAGTTATATTCTTAGATAACCAAAGATTTGAAAGACCGACATCAAGACTTATGCAAATATTAGAGAAGCTTAAATATTAAACCATTATAGGTAAAGCTTATGAAAAATAATAAAAAATTTTTATTGCCATTTATAATTTTAGCATTTGCAATAAATATTGGCTGCACGTCGGATAACAAAGATTCTTCACATAATATAGACAGCAAGGCTTTTGAAAATACTTTGACAAGCGTATTAGAAAGTGCTGTTTCTTCGGAGAGTATNAAAACAACTGAATTAACAAAAAAGACGACTGAGAAAACCACAGTGCCAACAACAATAGCTTCAACTACAACAGTACCTGTGAAAACAACAACGCAGCCTCAAACTACTGCAAAAACTACTACTTCTCAGCCAAAATCATCTGTAATAACTGTAATATCCACTAAAAAATCAGCTATAACGACAAAAGCTACTTCGGCGACAAAAAAGGTTACCACAGCATCTTCACAGCTAGATAATGAAAATCAAAGTGACTTTGAGGCAGAGGTTTTTGATCTTGTTAATAAAGAAAGGGCGAAGAATAATTTACCTGCTTTTAAACTGGATAATAATTTAATTACTGCTGCTGATATACGTGCAAAGGAAATTGTAACTCTATTTTCCCATACACGTCCTA
>JGI24708J26588_10001785_pt1 | contig 16766 bp, 12 predicted proteins | sample BioPla1DNA2_FD_26588 | JGI IMG/M metagenome (IMG submission 26588) | reverse complement strand
ACGAAGTTAAGGCGAATTAGAGGGAACTTGTAAGCATAAAAACGAAACCAAATGAACTATATCAACAATCCTGACTAGAGCAGATCGGTAGCCACCAGTGAATCGATCCAGCCTAAGTGATCGAAAAAGACCATCTTGAAATATCAAGATGGCCTGATGCGAATCGCCGCCGCAAACAGAGACGCCTGCCAGCAATCGGCNTTCTAAATGGAGGGGAGCCCGTATCCTCCATTGAAAATGCCCGGATTTAGAGAACCCGGACTCTTACTTTAACATTGAGTACACTCACTTTTGATTATGGAAAGTGGCTTCTCTAGAATTAATTCCATCTGTTCCTACCTACCGCTTCTGCGCCAACTACGGTGTTTCTCCCGCATTCCTTGGCCTTGTAGAGCGCTTGATCAGCCAGCCGAAAGAGTCTTTTGCGCGCCATTGCCTCACTTGGTACCAGGGAGGCTGCGCCAAAGCTGGCCGAAATCTTTGCTTGGATCCCTTCATGGTCGATTACAAGCTTTTCCAACCTGGCCCTGATAGACTCAGCTGCCTGGATCGCCTGATCTTCCGTAGCACCGGGAAAAATGCAGGCAAACTCATCACCAGAAAGTCGTGCCGCCTGGGCATCCAGGTGCCGAGCTGCATTCTGCAGCAGTTGCGCCAGTTCTTTTAGGCATTGATCTCCCATCAAATGTCCAAAACTGTCGTTGATAGATTTGAAGTTATCGATATCAAGAATAATCAGGGCCAGGGGCTTCTGGGTCTTTCGGGCGGTTTTCCAAGCCTCCCGAAAGAGCGAATCAAAGCCCCTTCTGTTCGGAATCTGGGTCAGCTGATCCAGCACAGACTGCTCTTTAAGCTCTGCATTGGCAATCTGCAGGCGTTCATTCACCTGCCCCAGCTCCTGGGTTCTCTCGGCCACCTTTTGCTCCAAGGCCCTGTTCAGTTTCTTTAACTTGACAACAAAGAAGAGCGCGCCGGACAAAACAATCAGAAGCATGGCAATCACCGCCAGCAAGATAATCTTTACCATGCTTTCCTGTGTAATATAGATGACGTTCTTACCGCGCCAGTCATTTAAGATTTTAGTTAGAGTACCGTCGCTGCCCATTTTCTGCAAAGCAGAATTAATCTGGCCTAACAGTTCATCGTTTCCTTTTCCCACAGCGATGTGGGAAAAAGTAGTNTCCAGCGGTTCTCTGGCAATATGCAGCCCTGCAATCCTGTTTTGAGCCAGAACATACTCGCCAACCCAGCGATCTACTACAAAGGCATCCAGTTCTTTGGCTTGGACAAGCTCTAAGCCTTGCAGGGTGTCTTGAACTAAAACCCTTTCAATACGCTCATTTTGACCAATCAAATCGTAGGCGTAGCCTCCCGCCTCTACGCCCACCCGTTTGCCCTCCAAGTCAATCTCTCTCTGGATACCAATTTCCTCCAGCCGCCTAATAATTACAAACTCCGAGGGGAGCAGCGGGACGGAAAAGGCCAGAAACCCTTCCCGGGCATCCGTTCTGTTAATCTGTAGCAGTGCATCTGCCTCACCTGCCCGCACCTTGCGTTGGGCCTCTGTCCAGTCCATGGCTGCAATTTCGACGGGACGACCGATCTTTTTACCCAGGGCTTGGGCGATATCCACAACCACGCCCTTGGCGGCCCCGTTTTCCTCATAAGCAATAGGCATAATGTTCGCGTTGACCAAAAACAGAAGTGATTCCTCTGCACGCCTAAATGCAGCGGCAGTGCCGCAGGCAAGCAAGAACGACAGCAGAACGAACATGGCTAAGAAGTCTAAGACAAGCTTACGATCTATCTTTCGAGCCAGGGCCAACCCCTCCCCTAAGCGTTCGATACGCCGACAATATCCCCTATTTCCCCGAAGCCGAGTTAGCTCCCTGCTCTTTCTTAAGGAACCTAGCAGGGTGTTCTCTTTACTTTGACGTTGGTTGGAAAAACCCTCCAAGATGAATGATTCGCCCGGGAGGATACCGGGCCCAGTTTCTGAGTCAACTAACTAAAAACCCTTCCGATACCTGTTCCGGTATGGGAAGGGTGTGGTTTCTCTAGCTAGGGAAGGAGGGAAAGGGGTGTCAGCTTTGCTGCCTCATTTCTTCCATAAAACTCAGAACTTCTGCCATAGTCGGCATAGCCGGTATAGCCCCGGGCTTAGTGGTCACAAGGGCACCAACAGCATTAGCAAACGAAAGGATTTCTTCTATCTTTTCCTTCGGAGCCTGATCTAGAGAGTGGTCCATGCGGCTCAGGTGGTAGAGCATTGCTCCTACAAATCCGTCCCCTGCACCTGTGGTATCTAAAGTGCGCACCGCGTAACCTGGTACAGATCCATATCCGGCGGAACAGTGATAATAGCAGCCCTTTGCACCTAAGGTGACTACTACAAGGCTCTTGCCCGAGGCGTAGAGCTGTTCCGCCCCGCTTGGCAAATCATCAGTGCCGGTCAGGAAAAATAGCTCCTCCTCCGAGAGTTTAACGATATCTGCGTACTTAAGTCCAAGGGACATGCCCTCTCTGGCGGCACTGTTGCTCTTCCAAAGGGGTGGACGCCAGTTTGGATCGTAAGATATTATCTTGCCCTTCTTCTGAGCATGCTCCACAGCACAAAGCGTAGCTGAGCGGGAGGGTTCATCCGTTAGGGACAAAGAACCGAAGTGAAAGATCCGTGCGCTGTCAATCAGCCCAAAATCAACTTCTTCCGGCCTTAACAGCGTGTCAGCACCTGGCTTTCTGCAAAAGCTAAAGCTGCGGTCACCTGTAGCGTCCAAGTGGACAAAGGCCAGCGTGGTATGGGCTTCATCGCCGCTCACCAGCCCTTTAGTTTCTATGCCGTGCTCGCTTAACACTTGTCCTAGCCCAGCGCCGAACTGATCCCTGCCCACCTTGCCTATAAAAGCGCCGCTGCCGCCTAAGCGCGTCAGCGCTGCCAAAACATTGGCCGGAGCTCCTCCGGGGTTTTGTTCAAAAAGATTGTTTTCCCCCGCTGATTTGCCAGCCGGGGTAAAATCAACGAGTAATTCACCTAGTGCCACAACATCCATAGCTATCACCTTACTTCAGAATACCAGCGCGGACCGGCACCAGAGACAAGGAGGACGTTTGAATAAGATGTAAAGTCACCGGTGCGAACAATTACTTTGACTTCCCGGCTTCTGCGTTTCAGTTCTGCATGGGGGATAACTTCGACTTCTACATCCTCTGGGAATAGGCCAACAATGTCAGCAAACCTAGTCGGCCCTGTCTGCCTCGTTTCTTCTGCCAAAACCGCCTTTTCTACTGAAAAATGCTTAAGCAGTTCATCCATTACCTCCAGGACCGTCGGCTTGTTTACTGTCAGGGAAATGTCAATTACCGGCACATCCCGGGGTGCAGCGAATCCTGCGTCTGAAATGATCATTTCATCCATGTGCCCAAGACGGGAAATAGCAGAAGCGATCTCCGCATTGAGAATTCCGGTTTCTTTCATGCAAACGACCTCTCTCTCTGGACAAATGGGTGCTAGCGACTGTAACTGACTTTGAGCATCTCCAAAATCTCATCCCGTGTTGCCACCCTAGGGTTGACTTCATAGTCAGGCAGCTTGACTGAATCATCGGCAATTGCTTCCAGCTCAGATTCGGGAACCTTCAGTCCGGCCAAGTCCAGCCACATGCCGATCTTTTTGAGAAATTCAGTTATAGCAGCTGTCGATTTTTCTGCAGCCTCTTTGTCTGATACCCCTGCCAGAGCGGGATCTAAAATGCGAGCAACAGCTGCAAACTTTTCAACCGCACTGGCCCAGGTATAGTCCATAAACTCAGGGTAAACTGCGGCCAAAGCCTCACCATGCATAACATGGGGCGCATGTCCGCCGATGGCCATGCCAATGCCATGGGGCAAAGTTGTACCGGCGTTGGCAATGCAAAGACCAGCCAGTGTATCGGCCCAAGCCATCTTTTCCCGTGCTTCTCTGCTTAGGCCGTCGTTAACTGCGGTGGGCAGATTTTCGACAACCAGGCGGATGGCCTCTAGGGCAAGCAGATCCGTATAAGGCGAAGCGTTTTTGTGGATATAGCTTTCGAAGGCATGCGCGAAGACGTCAAAGCCTGTTGAAGCAGTGATATGGGAAGGCACCGTCAGCATCAGCTCGGGATCGACAATGCTCACCCTGGGGCAGAGCAAAGTATCCACCAGTGCAAACTTGGACTTATCCTCCGGGTTAGTAACTACCGAGACAGGTGTTACCTGAGAGCCGGTGCCGGACGTGGTGGAAACTGTGATGATGGGAAGTACCTTGTCTGTAATCTCATTGCCGGTAAAGAGCCGATAGTCCCAAGCCCGTCCTGGATGGGTTGCACCAACCGCAATCGCTTTGGCTGTATCCATAGCCGAACCGCCCCCGACGCCCAGCACCACATCGACACCGTTCGCTTTGGCCATCTCAACTCCTGCATCTACGCTGTCTGTGGTGGGATTGGGAACTACGCCGGAAAAGTGGAACACTTCCACACCGNNTTGGCGCATGCTCTCTGTCATTTTGGCAAGGGCTTTTTCCAGCTCAGGCCAAAGACTGGGGGTTACGATCAGGCACTTTGTTCCGAAACGGGCCACAAAAGAGCCCACCTCGCCTGACTTTCCCCAGCCGAAATGAATCTCAGTGGGCTGGTAGTAGCTAAAATCTTTCATCTGTTAATCCTCCTGAACTCTAATCATAACTTTCATGCTGTGACCCTTAACCTCTTCGATGTGTTCATAGGCTGCCAGATAGTCTTCAAAGGCAAAGCTGTCTGTAATTAAAGGTCTTAGGGCGATTTTGCCTGCGTCAATCAGTTCAATCGCTTTGATGTAATCTTCTTCCTTGTACATTAACGTGCCTATGAGGCTAAGCTCCCGATCCTGCACAAGTCCCATATCGACTTGGGGTTTATCGCCGAAAACGCCGACAACGATAATATCTGAACCCTTGCGGGCGTTTTCTACCGCCTGTTCGATGGTGGCCTGGACGCCAACACACTCAAAGATGATGTCAGCACGATCCGGGCCAAAAACTTCGCTGATTTGCTCATTGAGATCCACTTTTGAGGTGTCTATACAATGTTTTATCCCACATTGGCGGCCAATATCCAGCCGATAGTCACTAATATCTGTCATCAAGACCAAGTGGGCGCCCATGCCCTTGGCCGCCTGGGCTACCAGATTGCCGATGGGTCCCGCGCCAAGGACAACAACTTTCTTGCCTTCCACAGAACCGGCCTTGCGAATGGCATGTACAGCAACTGCCAAAGGCTCTACCATGGCAGCCTCATCATAGTCCATATCATCGGGCAGCTTGAGCACCTTTTCGGCATCTACTGCAAAGTATTCTGCCGCCATGCCCGTTGTCTGAAAGCCCATGACTTTAAGGTCATCACAAATATGATAATTACCATGCCGGCAGGAATAGCACTGGCCGCAGCTGACCTGGGGCTGGACGGTGACCTTGTCGCCGATCTCGAAACCCTCTACACCGCTTCCGAGCTCTGCTATAGTTCCCGCAACCTCGTGCCCCTGTACTACTGGATAGGAAGTGTAGGGGTGGAGACCATGATAAACGTGAATGTCCGATCCGCAGACACCAATGCGCATGATCTTCACCAAGATCTGGCCCGGGCCGGGAACTGGACGTTCTACCTGCTGGAATTCTATTTTACCTGGAGCTGTCATAACTGCCTGTTTCATTTTGAATTCCCTCCTATGTTATACCGTATCTGGCAAATCAAGCTCGTTCATCCTGTTCAAAAAAGAGATCGACATCAAGCTCTGAACCCTTGCCCAGAACAAGTCCGGCACCTCCGAGAACTCCTCCCCGGGTGCCCAGCCTGCTGCCTACGATCTTATTTTCAGCATAGAAATCTGGCATCACATGTTTTTGAAAACCTCTTCTTACCGGTTCTAAGAACAGCTTGCCAGCCTGTGATACTCCTCCGCCCACAATTACGAGCTCAGGATTGTAGGCGTTAACTACTGCCGCGATCGCCCTGCCCAGGTACTCACCGGCTTCAGAGATGATCTTCTGGCTGACCAGATCGCCAGCCTCTGCAGCGGAGGCAACCATCTCGCCTGAAATGGCGGTAACATCGCCCTGACATAGCTCGAGCAAAAGGGTGGAGTGCTGCTGAACCGCGGCCTCACGGGCCCTGGCTTCAATTGCCGACCCCGATGAGATCGCTTCAACACAGCCATGTTTACCGCAGCCGCACAGAGGTCCGTCATCCTGCACAGTCACATGCCCCATTTCGCTGTCACGGCCGAGAAGCTCCCCATCAATTACCAGTGCTGAACCAATCCCATAACCTACGTTTACGTATAATAAGTTGGAGACATCCTTGCCGCTGCCAAACCACATTTCGCCCCGGGCCATAACCCTGGTACAGTTATCCACCCAGACAGGGACATTCAAAACCTCTTGCAGCAGGCTTCCCAAGGGGACATTGCGCCAGCCGAAGTTAGGAGAGAAACGGATCAGGCCCTGCTGGTGATCGACAAGTCCTGCCGCAGCTACGCCGACTCCCAAAATGGCCTGCATCTCAACGCCAGATTCCTGGACAGTTGCCTGAATGAGCTGTACCGTTCTGTGAATCAGGGAGTGAAGTCCATCCCGGGGCAGGGACAGAATCCGCTTTTCGTTTAAAACGACTCCGGTTAAGTTGGTTACAATCGCGTGAATGGCAGTCGTGCCGATGTCAAGGCCAACTACGTAAAAGGCATGTTCGTTTAACTCCAGCATGACAGGGCGCCTGCCTCCAGTTGATCCGGCGCTGCCTATACCGGCCTCCCTAACAATACCCTGTGCAATTAGTTCGTTTACGATGCTAGATACAGTAGATTTTGTCAAGTTTGTGATACGTGAAAGTTGAGCCTTGGACAAGGGACCTTGAGTTCGCAGCGTATTGGCAATCAATGATGTNTTGGCTCTTTTGACCATAGTCAGGTCAGCTGCTTGTTGTCGTTTGGTAACACTCAATAGTATTTCCCCCATCCTGAGAATTTCCCACAGTCAGGAGATGTCAGCCGGGATCTAAAGTCCCGGCTGACAAGGAAATCTTCCTTAGAACTGTGGAGTATTCTTGTACTTCTCTACATCTTCTTTATAGATAATGGTTACTCCTGTGTCAATGCCCGGAGGNACATGTCCAAAATTCGGATTCTGTGCAACGACCTCGGTTGGATGGTTGGCACTGTAGGCCATCATCATGGCCATATAACCCATCAGGTATGGGTCTTGACCAACTGTACCGCGGATCTCGCCTTTTTCGATGAGTTCCAGAACAGGAGTACCGAAGTCAAAGCCCATGATTTGAACTTGACCAACCATGTTCAAGTTACGGACAGCGGCAGCGGCGCCTGGTCCAGGGTTGCCATGGGCGGCGAAGATGCCTGTGATATCAGGGTTAGCCTGCAGCATCGCTGTGATCTGTGTTTCAGCTTTAGCTACGTCGCCTTCGTCGTTAACAATGGCGGCAATTTCAATGTTTGGACCATACTCGGCCAGTGCATCTCTAAAGCCATTGACGCGGTCAGCTAAGTGAGAGGGACCTGGGAAGGTAGAGATACCTACTTTACCTTCGCCTTCGAGCCATTCTGCCATAGCCTTACCTGCAGCATAGCCGGCATTGTAGTTGTTGGTGCCTACAAAGCTGAGGCGATTGCTGTCTGGAGCGTCAGAGTCAAAGGTGACTACAGGAATGCCTGCCCCAACTGCTCTATTGATTGCAGGAATCATTGCATTCGCTTCCCCGGCTGTGACCACAATACCGTCAACTCTCTTGGCAATNAGCTGTTCGATTGCCCTGGCTTCCAAGGAAGCATCCCATTCNGCAGGACCTTGCAGTTCAACTGTGATGTCGTCGCCAAGAAGTTTGGCTGCATCAATCATNCCGGCGTAAGCCCAGTTAAAGAACTCGGAACCCTTGAGGAAAACAACCATACCGTAATGTTCGCCAGCTGCAAGTGTATTAAAACCCAGCGAAAGTACAAATACCATAACCAATGACAATATGAGCATCTTTCTCATTAATAAACACTCCTTTTTTTGGGTTTGGTTTAAAGGTTAAAACTCTTAAGCTCTTCTCTGCAGCACCACCCCTCCCTCTAAATCTGAACCTCTAACCGCTGGTTAGGAATTCCCGCCAGCTCTTCATCTTGGCCTTGCGGCCGCGAGCCCGCAGATATTCTTCCAGGAACACAGCTGCTAGAAGCATCCCGCCGTAGACTACATCCTGCCAATAGGTTGGCGCACCTGATTGCACAAAAGCGTTAGAGATAATCGCTAAAAAGATGACTCCCCAAATAGTGCCGCCAATTGAGCCTTTGCCCCCGCTCAGACTTGCCCCACCAATAATCACGGAGGTAATCACCCTCGTATCTGAGTTGAGACCGAAACCGGTACTGGCACTTACATATTGTGAAGCGGTGATAATGCCGGCCAAGCCTGCCATAAAAGCACTGATGCCATAAACTACATAACGCAGTCTGTTGACCTTGATCCCAGACAGCTGCGCAGCCTTAGCATTGCCCCCGACAAAATAGACCTGCTGAAAGTAGGAATGGTTCTTCAAAAGCAGTGCAAAAAGTACGGCCAGAACCAGAAAGATAATCACAGGCACGGGTATTCCGTAGACTCTGCCATGGCCAATTTCATAAAAGGCCGTTGGAAAGCCTGAAATTGTCGCGCCTTCCGTTATCACCAAAGCAACACCCCGCAGCATGGTTGCTGTGGCCAGTGTGGCAATGAAAGGAAAAACACGCAGCTTGTTAATCATCAAAGCGTTGATAAATCCAATCAATACTGCCACACCTAGAGCAATGGCAATGGACGGCCATACTCCAAGAGATGTCTTCAAGAGCAGCCCTACAATAATCGCAGTGAAGGGCAGGACAGCAGCGACAGAAAGATCAATGCCGCCTGAGATAATCACCAGTGTCATGCCTAAAGCCATTAGCGCTTCTTGGATAAAGCCCATTGCGGTAATTTCAATGTTAAAGAGTGTCAAAAAGTTCGGATAGGCAAGGCTCATAACAACAGTGAGCAGAGCAACGGATGCGATTAAACCGATGTTGCCTTTTTTTGTCAATTTCTTCAGAACGGTACCTAGACTCCTCATAACTCTCCCCCCTTACATGGTAGCGTATTTCATCACATCTTCTTGCGTCGTTCCCTCACCGTCTAGGACAGCGGTGATCCGACCCTCATTAAACACGGCAACTCTGTCACAGAGCCCTAAGATTTCGGGCAGTTCAGACGAGATAACAATGACTCCAACCCCGCTGTTCGCCAATTGCCGCAGATGACTGTGAATTTCGGTCTTTGCGCCTACATCCACGCCGCGGGTAGGTTCATCCACAATCAGCACTTGCGGATCGGCACAGAGCCACTTGGCTAAGAGTGCCTTTTGCTGATTGCCTCCGCTTAGATTCATCACAAGCGGCTTATCGTCGGCAGGACGCANTTTTACATGCTGAACATAGTACTTAGCTGTATCCTCAATGCCAGAGTGCTGCAGCAGACCAAGCTGCGAGGCAAATTTCTTTAGAGACGAAGATACAATGTTCGTGCGGACGTTTTTAGTCAAAAAGAGACCTAAATCTTTCCTGTCCTCTGTCAAATAACAGACCCCGTGGTTAATGGCATCCAGCGCAGATTTGAACTTTACAGTCCTGCCGTGCAGAGTAATTGTGCCTGCATCTACAGGATCCGCACCAAAGATTGCCCTGGCTGTTTCGGTACGGCCCGAACCGACCAGACCGGCGAAACCTAAGATTTCTCCCTTTTTCAGTTCAAAGCTGAGATCACTTAGTTCATCACCGCGACTTAGACCTTCGACTGAAAGTACTGTCTCGCCCACAGAGGACGCCCGGGGTGGATACATTTCCTCGATGCTGCGTCCTACCATCATGTGAATGATCTCGTCAGTATCTGTATCCTCAGCCTTTACTGTGCCGATCATCCTGCCGTCGCGCAAAACGCTGATTCTGTCCGAAATGCGAAATACTTCGGGCAGCTTGTGTGAGATAAATATGATGGAAACTCCGGCAGCCTTAAGATCGTCAACAATCCGGTACAGCGTTTCGACCTCTTTTTCAGACAAGGCTGAGGTTGGTTCATCAAGCACCAATATTTTTGCGTCCATGGAGAGGGCTTTGGCAATTTCCACCAGCTGGCGGATGCCTACACTGAGCTCTGCAACCATGGTAGCAGGATCAATGTCAACTCCAAGACGTTCCATCAGTTCGCGGGTTCGCTTATGCAGCTCGTCCCACTTCACAAAGCCCAGCCAGTTTGTTGGTTCCCTTTGGCTGAAGACATTTTGTGCAATGCTTAGATTAGGTACAAGGCTGAGTTCCTGGTGAACCAGGCTGATTCCCTTAGCCATAGCAGCTTGGGGATTCGAAAACGCAACGCTCTCTCCGTCCACCTCGATACTCCCTGTATCAGGACGATGAATGCCTCCGATAATCTTCATCAGAGTCGACTTTCCCGCCCCGTTTTCCCCAATGAGTGCATGCACTTCACCTTTGGCTATCTCCAGGTCAATGTCGTGGAGAACCTTGTGCACTCCAAAACTTTTGCTTATTCCTTTTATTTTTAGAACTGAAGCAACCATATAACTGCTCCCCTCTTTTCTTTATCCCGGTGATTGTCAGTCCCGATCTTCGCCCCTTCTCATGCGGCGAATCGCATCAACACCAACTGCGATAACAAGAATTAATCCATTTACCACACCCTGCCAGTAGACAGAAAGACCCAGGAGTACAAAACCGTTATTGATAATAGCAAGCAGCAGAACGCCTAGAAATGTTCCAAAGATGCTGCCTTCGCCCCCCGACATGCTGGCGCCGCCGATTACAGAGGCGGCAATCGCCCGCTGCTCAGCACCTAGCCCAAATTGGGCATAGCCCATAGCCAGTCTAGATGTCATAAACACTCCGGCTGCAGCNGCCAGTACCCCACTGAGGATGTAACTGACAATCAGCATCTTTCCAACCTTAATTCCGGAAAGTTCCGCGGCATCAGGATTAGTGCCAATAAAGAATATTGAATGCAGCGGTTCCCAGTTTCTGAGCAGGTAGTCGAAAATGATGACAAGGATGATGGTGGCGTAAATTGGAATGGGAATCCCAAACCACTTGCCCTGTCCTATCGCCAGATATCCGGCGGGCAGATTGCTCAGGAAATACCCCGAAGTCAAAACCACCGACGCACCGCGGGCTACTGCCATCATGCCCAGCGTCACAATAAAGGGATTGATTTTGAACTTAGCGATAAAGGTTCCGTTGAGTGCACCCAGCAGCGCTCCCAGCGACAGTCCTGCCAGTACCGCCAGGGGAATTGCCACCCCTGCCCTCAGCAGCATGGTCGTTACCACGCCTGTTAGTCCAAGTATTGAACCAACCGAGAGGTCAATGCCTCCCACCGTCAACACCAAAGTGAGGCCGATAGCAACGATAACGTCATAGCTCATCCCAGTTGCAATGGATATGAAGTTGTTGAGATTGAGAAACTGCGGTGTAAGCAGGGATAGTATGGCAGATGCTGCTACGATGATTAGAAAAAGTCCTACTTCCCGCCTGCCAACAAACTCTCTTACCGAAGACTTTGTTGCTGATTTGCTTATTGCCATTGGACGTTCACCTTCCAGTTCTTAATACTGTTCACTACAATTGTACTAACTTCCGCCGCATTTTTCAAGTTAGTTTGTACACATTCCAAACTTACCCAAAGCTATGTTTCAACGTTTCTTTTGTTTTTCCTTCTTGAAAAGTATGTTTTTAATAAAACTTTCTTGCTCTCTTGGCACCATTCTTCCAAAAACATTTACTAATGGGCACTCTAAGACGAGTGCTCAAAAAAAAAGGCCGCTGCCCGAGCGCCTTACTTTTGCCGTTTTTCCGTTTTGTCGAAAGTGAACAATATGCTGGGTTGGTTGTGCGCAAAGAGAATAACTAAACTGCCAGGCGGAAGCCTGGCAGTTTTTGATCCATGAAGCTTTACATCATGCGGGCTAGATAACTTCCAGTCCATCCCTGCCAGGAAGTTGCGGGAAGGAAGCATGGGGTTCTGTTTGATACCAGTAAACGACTGATGCTATATCATCCTGCAGCGGCAGGTACCTGCGTCCCGAACGCCAGCCCAGGGCTTGAATCGTTACGCGCAAATCTTTCTCAAAGCGAATTGGATCCATAATATGCCAGCGATACATGCCAAAACGCTGCTGGCTGCGGTAGAGACCGTCAGGCTTTATTACCTGCGGCAGGCCTAAGAAAGGTGTAGAATACGTACCATACTCACCCTTGGGATGTTCCCAGTTCCAGGCGCCTCCGAAGTAGTCTTCTGTGCCGGTTCCGCAGATTGTGGGAAAGTCCCGATCACCGTCTAGATAAAACTTAACTTCACCCTCGCCCCACCAACCGTTATTATTCACGCCCCAGGCAATATAGGTGCCGACGTAGTGGCCCTGGCCCTTAACTCCGTCAATCAGGGTGTGCACTTCTTTGTATGGCAAGGGGTTGCTNCGGCGAAACTGGGCGTGGAAATAGGCCGCATGATCAGGAATATCAACCAAGCTGTAGTCGATCTGATAGTACAACACTGCCTCTTCCTCACCGATATTCTCCACCACAAGCTTGGCCGACTTGCGGAAGGGCATCTCCCAATAGGAGTTCATGCCGCCGGCAGGATTGACTGCAATGGGCAGAGAATTGACGTTGCACCTTTCGCCCCAGCCGTTGCAGAAAAAGTCGCCGATGGGGGTTTCTACCGATGCTTCCTCTTCCCCGTCCCAGTAGATGCGCAAAATGAGACTGCGCCAGTGTGGGGGAAAGCAGGTCAGCCAGATGTGCTGAATTACCCCAGGGCCCTCTATCTCCCCAAGTGTGAAGGGTGTCTGGGGCGGAATGATCACTGAAGGAGATACCTTCCAGCCCTGCCCCAAGTCTCTGGCACACTCCTTGCCGGTTCCCTCTGTGGCCATGCCGCCCCTGCCTTTTTCTCCAGTAAAGTTCTCAGGGCTAATGGAGCGGCTCTTCGCACTAGACAATAAAGACAGGTTGTTCAGACCAAAGCCGTTAAACGTCATCAATATCCCTCTTTCTAAAGGTTTTACTGCGCGCCGTCACATTGCTCATATCTGCTTTTTCAAGCGTTTAATGTATCCAAAACAGTTATGCGAATCAACCAAGCTAAAGCTTAGGACTTGGTTTTTTCCCCGAAGCCAAACTTCAATCCTTCAGCATACTTCTTACCTTGCTCCCACACTTTTGTCAGTTCCTTCTGCGCCACCTCTGCAGGAGATTTTTGCAGGGCAGCCCCTATCTCAGTCTGATAGCCTGTGAGGGTTTCAATGCGGTTTTGCAGGGAGTTGCAGATTTTATCAGCGACATGCTCTTTATCCTTTGCTTCCCCCCTCCTCGCTAATGCTTGATGCCGCCTGGCTTTTTCCAGCGACTGCTTGTAGTTATCCAGTTCGTCTGCTATAACAGCCAGACGTTTTTCTATAAAGCTCTTCTTGGCTAAGCGGCCTAGAATCAATTTGCCCCCGAGTGCTCCCAATCCAGCCAGCAGCAATGCCTGGGGCAGTACTAAAGCCATGGGCAGGAAGGACAGATAGAGCGGGATGCCTCTGGTTTTGGCTGCCAGAACCGAAGCTAGTGATAATTGGTTCTCTTCCAGCGCCGAGGCAACACTGCCAGATAGTCTCTGGATTTCTTCCTGTGTAATGGAACCGTCCACAATTTTTGCTTCGATCTGCCCAAAGGGAATGAGGCAATCCAAGAGCTTAGTTGAGATCTGATATCGCCTGGCTATTTCTTTCATGGCTGTCCACTGCTGATCAGTTATGGTCTGGTGGCTGGTATAGATTAAGGCTGCCAGGTCTTGAATCAGGGCCAGTCTCAGGCTTTGCTTGGAGGCATAGGGAACCTCCCGTTCAATTTCCAGCAGGATTTTCTCCACAGACTGGTTGGGGTCTTCCATGAAGTTCAGCAGCCACGCCCTTTGCTGAGGGTCTAGATTCAGGCTGCAGGCATAGTTGAAGATCTCGCCATAGTCCTTGTTCTCCCCCCTGGATTCGACCTTGACCAGCAACTTACAATAGGCAAACTGTACCTCCCAGGGCATCTCTCTAAGGGAAACTGGATAATCTTTCCTTGGAACCAGGCCTGCTTTGGCAAGGGCGGCTGCTTCGGAAAGAATGTCAAGGAGCACCGATTCCTGNAGCCTGCGGTCTCTAATTGTTACTGTCTGACCGTCAACTAGTTCAATGTTTAGTGCTTTATCTTCCTCGCTAAAAAAGTCGATGGATATGGCCTTGATGTCTTTATAAAAGATGGATGTGAGCTCCCCTGCTCTGTCCAGATAATGAAGGCCGGCTGCAGTTAAGAGCAGACCTGCTTTATAGCCTTTAATGGTGGCTTTGACTTTGATCTCACCGAATTCAACCAGGCCTGCAGCAGTGTCAACTTCAACTGGAAGCCCATTCTTTTCAATGAAATTCTTGATTTTCTCTCTGTCAGCGGTTGCCTTGGCACGGCTAGATCCGGCCAGTTCCTGGAAATTACGTGTGATCACGGCGCGAATTTGGGGGTACCCCTCTGCGGTATCATCAGGAAACAGATCTGGAATTTGATCCGCACCGGCAGCCTCATAAGGCTCAAGCTCAAGGGCTTCTGCGTCGAAATAGTAGAGATCTGCCTCTCCATACTCATCGGCACCATACCAATCCTGGACATTATCCCCCCCAACCAACTGGGCGTATGTCTGGATGCCCGCCAGAGTTTCTGCCTGTGCTTTCTTGCTTACGGCCAGTGATTCGGCAACCACTCCCATTTCTGGGGTATACTCGAACTGTCCTGTAACATAATATACATATTCCATCATGAGCCGGTAAAGGGCTTGAGCTTCGCTTTTGTCGAGGTGGCCAGTCATCTCTGGATTAAAATCGCTGGTGAAGTCTCGGGAGCGGATATACCTGGTGATACTGGCAAAAAAGTCTTGACTGCGGCGGCTAGTTTCAAGGGAATCAAATCCTTGCCCAATGTAGGCCAGGGCGCTCAAGAGGGCAAATTTCTTTGCTGGGTCCAAATCCCGGATATCTGATACTGCTTCATAGCCGAATTTCCGCTGATCTGAGATTTCCTTAAGTTTTTTAGCTATAAAGAGCTGGTTTTCTGACAGTTGAAGAATTTCGTCTGCGTGCTCCTCTACAATAGATGCTGCGTCCCTACTCTTTTCTGACAGGATAAGAAGGACTTTAGCCAGGATATCCTGCATCTTGGCCAGACTTGTTACGCCATTGGCCACCACTTTCTGGTTTTCCTTGGAGAAAGTGATCATTCCCCAAATCCTTTTGTACCAGGTCTTTTCTTTCATGCGGGTAAAGTCTGCTTCAGTGGCATTAAACACATCCTGGGCGGCTTCCACTAAGACGCTTACATCATCCGCGCAATCAAAGGCTGCCTCCAGCTCGATTCTAAGCATGCTGTTCTTCATCACAATCCCCCTAGAATGTTTCTGGTCTGATCGAGCTTTTCTCTGCTCTTGCGACTTTTCTGCCTTGCGTTCTCGTTGGCAGCGTCTATGTAATTGACGTTAGTACGGATCTCAGCTAGCACATCTGCTACACTAAGGCTCGTACCCATGATATGCCCCGCAGAGAGGAGAATCTGCCTGTGCAGACCTTTGCCCCAAATTTCAGCTAAGATATTCGTTAATGTCGCATTGAAATACATGCCAATGGCCATTCCTCCCAGGAAACCCACAAGACCTGCCGGCAGGAAGATGGTGATGCCGGCCATCGCCCCTCCAATTAGGGTGCCTTTGGCAGTTTGTTCACTTACATTGGCAAAGGCTTCTTGCAGGGTGATTTCTCCGTTCTTGTACCTGATGTACTGGGTCAAGGAACTAATTGTGAGGCTGACAGCAGCCCCAATCACTGCGCCTTGCACCATCTTCTGGCGGAGCTGTTCACCAGTTACTGAAGTAACAGCTTCTCCGGCAGCCATTTTGTCTCTGAGCCGCTGGTTGGATTCTTTGACCTGCTCCATGGTGTTTTTTTCAATGACCTTGTTTTCAAGTCCCGCCTTTTCTGCAGCTTGGCGTGTGCCTTTCACCCCGAAAATGATATCTTCACTGCTTGTATATCCATCTTCAATGGACTGCTTTATCTTGCTGATGTTCCCGGCAGGATTGTCAACCGTTGCCTTCACAGTAGTTCTGCTGATCTGTTTTCCGGTAAATCGATTGACAGTTACACCGTCAACTCCCGGCGCACGGCCTTCAAGGAGGGTGCTTTCCCCCCACAGGCTGGACAGCTGGGCTTGTTTAAAGCGCAGCCAGTCCACTTCCTGGGCTGCACCTGTGATCTGTCTGTCGAGCATGGTGATATTTTTCTCGCCTGCGGCCTCCAAATATTTTAGGTATTCGGCTGCAGCTTCAGGTGTGCGAAAGTACCCAACGTGCTTAAAGTTCTCGACATCGAGCCTTTGAAAGACCTGAATATCTCTGGCGAACTGATGTGTACCTTCGAGGTTTGTCCCAATTGCGCCATTGACAATGTCATAGACTGGTTTTAGATCCTCCGATGTCACCAGCCGGTACTGGGCTGCCACATTGGCAAAACTGGCTGCCCCTGCCAGCANTTCAGGCGATTCTTTGAGCTGCTCCTGGATTTTCGGGCACATTTCATCCCCGGTATGAAGCTTCAAACAGCTTTCACAAAAATAGCTCCCCATGATCTGCCTCC
>JGI24708J26588_10001784_pt1 | contig 16770 bp, 21 predicted proteins | sample BioPla1DNA2_FD_26588 | JGI IMG/M metagenome (IMG submission 26588) | reverse complement strand
ATTCTCTCAAATATTTCTTTCCTTCTTGATTTCTTTTTTAACACGATCTGTTGATGTTTTCTTTTTAATCTTTTTACATTGCTGTTTTTCTTTCTTTTGTTTCTTGCTGCTATATTGATAGCTGCTAATATATCCCTATCTACAGACTGTTTATTCTCAAAAACTACACTTCTATTTGACTTTAAACCTCGTTCACCTGTAATTGGATGTTCAGAACTTGAATAGGCAGGATTCACTTTGACAGTTTTAATTCCTGCACTAATCGCTTTTTCTTCAATCATTTTATGGATTTCTGCGTGGTTCCATTTACCACCTTTTGAACCCATCCACCTCAAGTCCTCAATATGAATTTCATTACATTTTTCTTGTTTTGCAACTTGAATTATTTCCTGTGCTACATTTTTTGCAATATCTTTTTTTATATTCTCGATTCTGTTAGAAATATATAAGAAGTGTTCTTTTCTTTTGTCATTTCTGTTTGTCTTAACATTGAGTAACTCATTATGGCTAATTATATTGTATAAGTTTTCTTTTTCTTTATATAGTCTCTTTAGTTTGATGTTTTTGTGTCTTAAATATTTTGAATTTACATATTCACTGCTATAGTTTCCATCATTATATAATGCAACTGCACTAAAGAGTTTAATTTGTCCTATGTCTACACCTAGCACATTTTTGCCTTCAGGTTTTTCTGGAACATATTGATAACTACATAACCCAATATATTTCCCATCTTTCTTTCTCTTGAAGAACCTGGGTTTCGCTATTTTACCTGTTAAATTCTGGTTTAGTGACGAAGGGAGTATTATTTTATACTTTATCCAATCTTTTTTATTTATTTTTATTTCACACGTATTATCTTCATTCATGATGAAAAACTGTTTATCACTAACTGTATAATCTAGTTGAAACGTTGCATTTTTAACTAACTCAGGAGACTTATCAGATCTCTTTATATTTGACACCATACCTCTAGTTGCATAAATCTTATGTTTGCTAACAAGGCTATCAAAAAGTGTTTGGTTTATTTCCATATCATTTTTAACTAACTCATTCCATATAGTTATAGCTTCATATTTTGATTGGATTTCACGCCTTATATTTTCAAATAAGATACGTGCATACCATGATTTATTATGCATGTAGGGGAGCTTGTCCCATTCTTTAACTCTACTTACAAATATCTTCCTCATTTGCATCCATACTTTGCCTTTGTGAACTGACAAATCAAGAGATTCTAATTGATTTCTATAATAGTCATCTGAAAGTATTTCATTTAATTCATTTTGGAGGAAGTCATAAATAGGAATAAGTTGTTCAGGCATAGCAATGTTAAAAGCAAGCCATTTATTTCTTGTCATTTTTACATTCCTCCTTTAGTTCTTCAATTATTTGCTTTGTTCTCTTTTTTCTTTGTGAACCATATATTCTACCACAAAAAACTTTTCTATATATATATAGTTTTAGTATCTTCATCTTGATGTCCTTTTAATTTTCCCCTGTGGAAATGTCTTGCAGCAGTGTGGTAATGTATTCCCATTAGTTTAGCATATTCACTAGTTTTCAAATATTTTTTCATCATTCCACCTCTTCATATAAAGCACAATATCACAGCTAGTTTATATTTAGCTCAGTAAGTGACAATATTGTGCAACAGCTGCTTATCATTCTTGACAGCAAAAAAGAGTGCTAACTTCAGCACTCTCTAAGTGAGGAATACACTAAGTGAGGAATACATTTTCATGGAAAGTTTAAACACATGGGCATAAAGGCCCATATTGTGGTTTTACTAAGTAGACAGGATATAGTTATACTCTCCTAACTCATTATCGTTAAGAAGATAATACATTGTTTCCTCTATCCCATGAACGCCTTCTTGTTCACTTAGACCCCATTCAATTTTGACCTTATTTTTGTCTATCTCAACTATTTGAATGTCTACTAAGTTGTCTTTAATGAATTGTCTGATTTCACTTTCCGTCATGTCATCTTTAAACTTAATATTAACATACGCCAATTTTGCTTCCATAGAATAATGCCTCCTCATAATTTTAAAGCTATTATACTAAATTAATCGTCAAGCTTGAGTTTCTTGGCGCGCTTTTTATTCTCTATTGCGCGTCCTAAAAATTTGTTGTCAGGAATTTGTCCTGCCATAATCATCATTGCTTCAATTCTGGCTCTATGAGGTATAAATGTTGTCACTGTTTTTTTGCTTTTTGCGTCATACACAGTCATTATTCCATTGTCTCTGAGTTCCATAACTTGCTTCTTATATTTGTTTGTTTTCTCTAACTTGTGACAAACTTCATAATATCCAATCAGGTTCCCTTCTCCAAACTCTCTCTTTAATCCATCAACTCTCCTTTTTCTATGTTCTTTGTGATGATAAGTACTTTTCTTTAAAGGCTGATAGTTTTTAAGAACTCTAGAATATCTACATCTTTCAATATAAGTTTCTTCTTCTGACTCATTCTTCAATACAATCTTTTGATTCTCTATATACTCTCTGTCCTTAGCAGTTCTTGGAATTCTGAATGAAGGCTTACTTTTGCGAGCTTGATTGTTTGTATTCTTCTTAAGTTCTGGAAGTATTGCAAACTTCTCTTGATTTTTCTTATCAGAGTAAGCCTGTGCATCTTCTTTCGTTTCAAAATGCTGTTCTTCTCCACCTAATGGGCAATTCCCCGGTTTTGCTTTACAGACAGCTGGTATTCCTTGCTTGCTGATGTGATATTTAACCATATAATTTTCACCCTCCTATCTCCACTGATAATTTAAATATCAATCTAGGTGAGTGAATGAAAGTTTTTATATTAATGAATTATTGTCATTTTTGGGGGATAATAGCCAACCTGCGCTTTTCCTAACAAGTTGGCTATTGTGGGACATGGTTCTCCATAGTTTACAACCATTCTTTCTAGTATTTGCGAACGTCACCCTGGTGGATTATTTTCCTGACCACAGCAACGTTAATTACATCATAACATATATTATCTACTTTGTCAATATGTAAGTTGAAAGTTTTTAAAATAAAAAGAGAAATCATCTGCCATAATAACACATCAAATTGAGATGTCAACACTTTATATTAATTAAAGGAGAGTGCACTTTGTCAACTATAATATTAGGAACATTGATAAATAGTAAATATGAAAGTGAATATAATAGAAATAACAAGCAATCAAAACATATGATTGACAGACAAGAAAGGATGAAGCTTTCAATAGCTAACGCAAAGCCAATTTCTTATTATGAAGTGTTTAGAACAAAAGACAAATCAAGACAGATTCACTGTTTGCTAGAAGATGCTACAGTAATAATATTTAACAAGAAAAATCGAAATATTATTACTGTATTACTGCTTGATGTGAAAAGATTGAAGGAGTATCTAGCTTTCAATGGAGATCTTTTGGAAGATTACCCAGCCACCACTAAGTGTGCTAAATTGCATAGCAGGTTAAATTTTAAAAACATTCAAGATGAGATTGAATTGATAGTTGAAAAGAAGATTTCCTATATGAAAAAATAAGAGAAGACATCATCCATTCTGTGTGGAGAATATCTTCTCTTATCTGATTTCTTCATAATTACTCATTCTTTCTTCATGTTAAAGAAAAAGACTAACCCCTGTTGGAAAGTCAGTCTACATACTCTTATACTCTTTTTCTATTCCAATGTTAGCCAACTTCACAATAATGCTGCTTGCTATATAGAGACCCCATGTCAAAAGGAAACTGAATTGACCAAAGTAAGCATTAACAAATGATACTGCTATCAGTGTAATCATGATTGTTTGATGTCTCATTATGATTTGTTGGTCATATATTACTAACTTTTTATAGAAAAAGCCTTTGACTACAAAGCTGAAAAGAGTAATCAATAATGAGATGAAAGCTAAGATAATAAATACTACCAATGAAGCTAATATATTTACAATTGTTGTTGACATCTTTTTTCTCCCCCAATCACCTTATATTGTTCCTTATTTTAGCCACTCATCAAAACTAATGCATCAAAACTAATGCTGAATAGTGTTTTGTCCTCTTGACTAGATGTAATATATGTGTGTTTTTTCATAGTGCTCGTCATTACATTTCTTAGAATCACACAAAGGCAACCCACAGACAAACTGTTCTGGCACTGAACAATCTTTTGAAGCTTGCTCTTTACATATAATACACTTTTTCCCCATATGTTCTTCACAGTGAGCGCTGTTTTCTTTAGTTTCTTTGATACATTTATCATATCCAAAATCGTAATTACATTTCATTTTATTGCCTCCTGTGTTCATTAGTTCATGTCTGTCTCATTTCTTCCTTAATATATGTTAATTCAATTATAACACACAAATCTAGAAAAGTCAACAGTTTATTTTTTTAACAAAGAGATGCAGTAGTCTCGAAAGTGCTGCATAGTAAAGTGGTGAGTGGGTGAGTCTTTATATGGTTAAATTGTCATTTAAATAATGTTTATGACAAACAGGTCTGTATTCTTCATCACCTATCTGAATTTGCTCTCCTTTTCTAACTGGCTTACCGTCTTGAAACCTCAAATTCATGATAGCCTTGTCATTGCAGAAAGCGCACATAGTCTCAATTTCCTCAATAGATTCTGCGACTACTAAAGCTGCCTGAGCTCCCTCAAATATTTGATTTTTGAAGTCACTCTTTAAACCAAAAGCTTTCACAGGTATCTTGTTATTTAAAACAGCAATCTCTTTGATAGCAAAGATGTCTTCTTTTGTGAAGAACTGTGTTTCATCAATAAGAATGCAGTCTATCTTAGCACCCTTTCCAATTTTTTCGATTTCATCTAATAACAGATTGATCCAGTCTTTCATTTTACCAGGTTCGACAGAGTATGCTGAGAAGTTTTCTCCTGAGCGTGCCTTGACCACGCCCTCCCCGTGTCTATTGTCTGTTGATGGAACAGCTACTACTACGTGCTGTCCTTTTTCTTGGTGGATATACCTTATGCGTGCGAGCTCTCTGGTTTTCCCAGCACTCATAACTGCGTGTGTAAACTTGAATTCTGCCACTTGTCAAATCTCCCTTCAATTAGCTATTATTTTGTATGTGATTTAATAGTTCTTCTTCCATAGTTAGCTTCTTGTTTGCCTTCCTATTTTTATCATATTTCTTATGAGCTTTAAATTTGAATTCAACAGGATTGGGTAAAACATTTTTCTCACCTACATTTACTGATAAGTTTTCAAAGAACACTTTATTTTCTTCAAGTGCTGGAAGTAAAACCTTTCTAACAAAGTCGTATTCATTATATGATTTTGGCGGATTAAGCATTCTTATTAGTTCATCTTTTGGAATAACTCTAATTCCAGAATGTTTAAATTGTCTTAGCATTCTATATAGTTCCTTTGAATAGCTATTAGGAAGCCTTACATATTCATCTAACTCTAAAATTGTGTATTGATTTGAATTAAGAGTTAACTTTTCACTCATGTAATCTGTAAGGACTATTTCAACTGTATCTTTTGTATTTACTTCATAATGTGAAAACAGGTTAGCTTTAACGAATCTATTGTTTCTATAAAATTCAACTTTTGTATCAAGTATTTTATCTAATGCTAACTTTATTTTAGATGTGTGGAGATTTTTAGATCCAGTCATTTCTCTTATTTCCTTAAATGAGACAACTGCCTTATAATTGGAATTGTCTTTAGATTGAGATTGACACATGCGACTAAGAATTGAAATTAAAACGTCTGATTGGACTTTTGTAAAGAGAGTGAGGCTTGTTTTGTTGAATGTATTATCATATTTTATTAATTTATTGTCCTTCATATAACCCCTCCGTTACAAATATTATACTATCTCTACACCTCAATGTTTAACTTTTTTGTGAATTCTTGCAATATTTTTTCATATTCTTCTTTTAGTAAACTGTTAGTTTCTACCTCAATATTGTCTTTAATTTTACTTTTACAAGCACTTATTAGATTTTTATATGATTGAATAATGACATTTTCTTTCTCCACTTTTGAAATTTACCCCCTGAAAATAATTGTCGGGAGCCATTAAAAGCATTTGATGACTTCCCTTATTACATATCAATATACTTGCTCTAGACTACTTTACTTTGACAAACTGATGTAAACTTTTGTAAAGAGCTGACTGAAATATGTCNCCTAATCGACAAAATTAATCTACCTTCCCTGGCGAGAATTCTACCTTCCCTGGCGAGAATTCTACCTTCCCTGGCGAGAATTCTACCTTCCCTGGCGAGAATTCTACCTTCCCTGGCGAGATTGGGTCAAAAAAGGCGTCAACCATCGTCACGAGGCGGCCGCTAAAAGGTTTAAAAGGTTTTAAAAGAAATATAAAAAGCCCCAAAAGCTTCTTCCTTAATATTTGTATATATTAAAGATATAGAGAGAGCTGAGATTTTCAATTATTTAAATTATAGGGGCGGGAGAGTTTCTTTTAAAGCAAAGCAATTAAAAGATTAAAATAATCATTTGTTGTAAGTTTACTAATTGTTAATAAATTGATTTACAGCTAAAAACAAACACTTACAACTTTTAGTATAATAGATGTAACAAATGAGAAGGGGTTGTATAAATGAAAAATAAAGTATTTGATGACATTAGAGGATATAACATGAAATTCTTTCAAGATTTTATAGCAGAAGAAAAAGGGTTTGGGAAAGTAAAAGAAGTTTTTGCAACTACAAATAAAAAAGGAACAATTAGAGCATTCCATTTTCAAGACTTACCAAAACCTCAACAAAAAATAGTGAAACCACTGAGCGGCAGCTTCAATGTGAGAGTAATAGATATGGAGAATAAAAAAGTAATTGAATATAACAATTGGAACAACACTTCAGATCCCATATTTGTTAAACAAGGAAATATGTTAGGGTATGTAGCACTTGAAGAGAATAGTGTCATGCTCTATATTGCAGATGAAGAATTTGTTGGTGAACTAAATTCAGGAGTTAATCCATACTCATTTAACGTTGACTGGAAGTTCGAAGGAGAAGTAATTATGAGTGAAAGAGATAAATCTGCAGAAATTGTTGATTTTGAATAGAACTCATCTTAATTTAAGAGAGAGCCGGTTTAAGTAGGAGCTGAGCAGTTTTAAATAGATAACCATGTGTGTGATCGGAAACTGCTTAATGTCCCTAATATCCAATTTAAACTGGTATGTGTGATGATCGTGAAGGGAGAGGTATTATTGAGAAAAGTAAATTTATTTGTAGATATGGATGGCGTTCTTGCTGAGCAAAGTAATGATCTTAAATACTATATGTATGATGAACATTTCTTTCTCAACTTGCCCCCAGTCGAACCAATGATTAAAGTTGTTAAAGAATTGACAAAGGAAGATTATGAGGTTTATATTCTGTCAACTATCATTGATAGTGAATTCTGTGAGAAAGAAAAGAATTTGTGGTTGGATGAAAAAGTGCCAGAAATAAAACAAGAAAATAGACTCTTTGTTCCTATTGGAACGACAAAGGATAGTTTCATAAAAGAAAAACTTGATACAAGAGATGCAATCAATGTTCTTATTGATGATTTTACTGAAAACCTCATAACATGGGACTTTGAAGGCGCTCTTCCAATAAAAGTGCTTAATGGATTAAATAACACTTATGGAACATGGCTAAATAATGGTGGTCTATATATTAATGCTTATGATAACGTTGATTTAAATGTTGAGAAACTTAAAAACCTCATAAATAGTAAGCTTCAGCAGTAAGCCAGAGATTTGCCATTATTTATTTCTGATGAATGAATGTATAAGTAAGGTAGCATCTCGTCAGAGCGCCGGCTTACTGCTGAATGACTGTAATACAATACGTAAGAGGAGATGTTGTGAGTGATTGCTGAAAATGTCGCTAGAAAATATGGTTTAAGTAAAAAAGATGTTGAGTCAGCTTTAGTGAAGATCAATAGTAAACAAGTTTTCTTGTATGCTATGTCTGGAAAAATGGGGGCTGGCAAAGATACTATAGGAGATATGATTTCTAATGAGCTAAAAAAGAAAAAGTATGATGTTGTGAACATGTCTTATTCAACTCCTATAAAAAAGGAAATGTCAGAGTTAATTTCATTTTTCCATAATGTAGACTCAATTAGCAAAACAGCCCAAAACTTTAATGTGAAAGAAAAAGATGTTCTTACATTTCTCAATTTAATCAATGGGAAGTCTGTTTATGAGCGTTCACCAGAAGCCAGGCTCGCTATTCAATTTTGGGGAACTGACGTAAGAAGAAAACAAGACCCTGATTATTGGGTTAAAAAGCTAACTGAGCTAACAGTAAATGAAATCAACAATGATAAATGTGTTTATATTTCAGATGTTAGATTTCCTAATGAAGCAAATTCTGTCTATGACTTAAATGGCAAAGTGATTAGATTGACAGCTTCTGCTGAGACAAGAATTGAAAGGATTATGAAGAGAGATAGTTTAAGGCCATCAATAGAACAACTCACACATAAATCTGAAACTGGTTTAGACGACTACAACTTTGAGAAACTGTTTAATGGAAATGACACTCCAGAACTGCTAGTCAAAGAATCGTTAAAATATATTGTAAGCTGATAGGAGAATGAAGTATTAAGACTTTAAGGGTTACGTTGAACACAATGATTTAGAAGGGAAGAACTTATAGAAGACTTTAAAAAGGTTCATTATAAGTACTTTCAGACTATAGTGTCAGACAGGAAGGATAGTTAAAATGATAAATAGTAGTCAGCCACTTGCAACCAGGTTAAGACCAAGATCCTTAACTGAAGTTGTAGGTCAAAATGAACTGATAGGTGAGGGTAAAATACTGACCAGAATAGTAAACTCTGGTGTGCTATCTTCAATTATACTCTATGGACCTCCAGGAACTGGGAAAACAAGCATTGCTAAAGCTCTATCTTTAGACCTAAAGAGAAAGTTTGAGTACTTCAATGCAAGTATCCATTCTAAAAAGGAATTAGAGAATATTGTGAAATCAAGCTCAATGATGCTTCCAAGTGTTATATTAATTGATGAAGTCCACCGACTAACAAAGCCAAATCAAGATTATCTTTTAATGAAATTAGAAGAAGGGTCAATCACAATTGTTGGTGCTACTACAGAGAACCCTTACATGAGCATAAGTCCTGCATTGAGATCACGAAGTCAAATACTAGAAGTCAAGCCATTGACACCTGAGGATATTCAAGGTCGCCTTGAGGTTGCGTTAGAAGACTCAGTAGCAGGCCTAGGAAAGTACCCGACAGTGGTTGAGGAGGGCACGCTGGAGTACATATCTGGCTATACTAATGGAGACATGCGGTCTGCCTTAAATACACTAGAGCTTGCTGTAATGTCTACAGAGCCTGACTCTGATGGCATTCGTCACATAACAAAAGAAATTGCTGCAACTTGCTTACAAAGTAAACAAATTGACGGTGATAAAGATGGTGATGCACATTACAACATGTTATCAGCATTTCAAAAATCAATTAGAGGCTCAGATGTAGACGCTTCACTTCATTACTTAGCAAGATTAATAAATGTTGGAGACTTAATGAGTATCAATAGAAGACTTCTTGTGATTGCTTATGAGGATATTGGTCTTGCAAACCCTGGGTTAGTCTCTGAGACGTTAACTGCTATTGAAACAGCTGAGCGAGTTGGGTTTCCTGAGGCTCGCATAGTGTTATCCTACATTGTGATTAGATTGGCATTGAGTCCTAAGTCAAATGTTGCTTACAAGGCTATCAGTTTAGCTGAGAGAGCTTTGAGTTCAAATAGAAACATGGATATTCCTAAAGCATTACACGACACTCATTATAAAGGATCTAAGGACTTAGGTAAAGGTGAGGGGTACAAGTACGCTCACAATTATCCATATGGTGTTATCGAGCAACAGTTTATGCCTAATGACTTCCAGAATGATAGATACTTGGAGTTTAGAGATGGCGATGACACTCCTAAAATTCAAGACATATACAATAAATTGAATGACATAATCAAACCTAATAAGTGATGAAGGAAAATAAGTTGATTGGGGAGTAATCTCCGAGCAATCTTATCTAAAATGACTGTTGAAAAAATCAATAGAGACAAAAGGAGAATGAAGTATGAACAATAAAAAAGGATTATTTATTGCCTTAGAAGGTCCAGATGGTTCTGGCAAATCAACAATAGCAAATAACTTAGCAAGCTATCTTGAAAGCCTTAATGTTGACTACGCCCTCACAAGAGAACCCGGAGGAACAGATATAAGCGAACAAATCAGAAAAATCTTATTAAGTAATGAAAACAGCAAGATGACAAATAAAACTGAAGCGTTGCTTTATGCAGCATCTCGCGCTCAGCATGTTGAGGAGAAAATTAAACCCTTGCTAGAAAAGGGAACAACTGTCATCTCGGATCGCTACATTTTTAGTTCACTTGCTTATCAAGGACATTCTAGAGGTCTTGGCATTGAACAAGTAATGGAAATTAATAGATTTGCAATGGGTAAAACTTATCCAGATGTAACTTTATTTTTTGATATAAGTTCAGAAACTGCATTAGCTAGAAAGTTCAATAACAGAGAAGGTGACAGACTGGAGAATGAAGGGGTTTCGTTTCACAACAAAACATATGAAGGGTATATACAGGCAATTAATAAATATCCCAGCAATGTTTACATTATTGACGCAAATGGTGAAATTGAAGACACATTAAAACAATGTATTGAAATACTAAATAAGTTTATCAAGAGAGAGGAATCCTTATGAAAATAAAAAGTCCTTTTAATTGGGTAGGAAATAAATATAGATATATTGACCAAATCAACAATCTTTTAATTGGCAAGAGTTATTCTACTGTCTATGATGTATTTATGGGCTCTGGAAACATAATGCTAAACATAGACTGCTCAGCAAACTTATTAATAGGCAATGACTACACACCTTTAATGCCTAACATCTACAAACATTTATCAGGTGCTGAAGGCAGTTTTTTGTTTGAAGAGTTGAATCAAATAATTGACAGTTGGAACAGATTTTCTGACAAAGAGGATTATTACCGATTTAGAGATCACTGGAACAATAAATATTTAGCTTTCAATTATGACAAAGAGTTTATATATGAAACAATACTGTTGCTTAAAATGTGTAGCAACTCAATGGTTCGCTTCAACTACAAAAAAGGATATTTCAATCAGGGCTTCCGAGGCATATCAGAAGACAAGATAGCCAACAACAATGGAGAATTCTTTACTGAAAGAATGAAAAAGTCAATAATTAAAGAGTTAAACAGTTTAAAGAAAGCTCTTCAATCAAGAAACTTTGACTTCACTGTGGGAGATTTTAGAAAAGTACTGTGTAATGTTACTGAAAATGATCTTGTCATTTTAGACCCCCCTTACACCTTAGGGTCAGAAATGTATGGTGGTAGTTTCACAGACAAAGAGGACTTGTATTTGTTGAATTTTATAGAAGAATCAGATTGCGACTTTATACTATTTAATTACTTGAAAAAGGGAGACACTTACAACCTAAACTTGAAAAAATTTTTAGACAGTAACCCTTCCTTGTATGTAGAAAGCTTAAATACTAAGCTGTCAGCTGGACAAAATAGATTAGGACGCATTTCTATAGAAGAAATAATGATTTCAAATATAAAGAGTAATTAATAACGGAGCAACATATTATGCAGTAGATGAATTGTTATAAAATATATAAAAGAGGTTATTATGGAAAAAGAAAAGAATTGTGTAAACTGTAAGTTCGGGATGTTTGGTAGATGTGAAGGCCTCAAAAATAATGAAGAATACCAATCAATATGGAAAAATAGAGAGTTATCTACTATGGAAAGATGGGCTAAAGTTTATGAATTTAAAACAAACTTTGTATGTGAAGAATTTGAATCCCTATTCATTGAATATCCAATAGAGGTGTCTAAGATAAACACTGAAAGTTTTAAGAAATCAAATTATAAGAGTTCTGAGGTCGGAAAGTTTGTCAGGATCTCTCCATGTGCTGAAGAATATAATGGACAAACTTATCTAGGTATCTACTTAGGTGAACTCCCTATAGGTCCACATATAACTCATAATTCTGATACTAAAGAATTGAATATTTCTACAACTACTAACCCAGCTATATTTGTTTTTGAACTAAATGAAATTATATATGGTATGGAAAGCTTTTGGGAAATCATTGAAACTGAAGAGGATTTGAAAGACATTACAAAAGATGACATTGATGGTGTTTGGTATATTAAATTGTTAAAACAATTAACTAATTGAGGACATATGAAAACCCATCTACCATCTTCTGAAGCAAAACGCTTGAGATAGGTAACTTCTTCCATAAATATTGTTAAAGGAGTGGTTGTATATGATTGGAATATTAACAGAGAAACCAAGTGCAAGAAAGAATTTTGCTAAAGCACTAGGTGGAAATAAAGGGACCTATAAAGGTGAAAGTTATGTATTAGTAAATGCTTTAGGGCATCTGTATCAACTAAAGGATCCTGAAAAGCAAGTTTCAAAAGATTTATCAAAACAATATAAGAGTTGGTCATTGAATAATCTCCCTTGGGATTATCAAGACTTTAAATGGAAATATGAAGTTTCACCTAATGGAAAAGATTTATTAAAGGACATTAAAGATGTGTTAGACAAATGTGATGAAATTGTTGTTGCGACAGACTTAGACCCTACAGGAGAAGGAGATTTGTTGGCTGGAGAGATATTGATAGGATTGAAACTTACAGATAAAAAGATTTCAAGAATGGAGTTTGTTGATGAGTCTGCTAAGTCCATTCAGAAAGCCTTTGTGAATAGGAAACCTGTCAAAGATTTTGAAAAAGAGCCTGCTTATCAAAAAGCATTATTTAGGTCTAAATGGGATTTTCTTTCAATGCAGTTTACAAGGATTGCTACTAATTTATCTCCAATGAGAGGTGTGTTGAGACAAGGAAGATTAAAGTCTGCTATGGTTTGGTTAACAGGGGAAGCCCTTGACAAATTCAATAATCATGAAAAGATTCCCTTCTTTCAGAATAAATTCATTGATGAAAATGGAGTAATTTACACAAGCTCAAAAGAAAAGAAATATGACAAAAAGGAAGATGTGCCAAACAAATACAAATCATCTGAAGTTGTGTTGGATAAAAAAACAAATAGAAGCACAGCTCCTCCAAAAATGATGGATTTAGCACTTTTGTCATCAAGGCTAGCTTCAAGAGGATACTCTTCTAAAGAAGTTCAGATGACTTATCAGAAAATGTATCAAGAAGGATTTTTATCTTATCCGAGAACAGCTGATAAAAACATTACTAAGGAACAGTTTTTTGAAATGCTTCCGATTGCTAAGGATATTGCAAAGGTTGTCGGAGTTGACCCTAATAAATTGACTCATACAAAACCTAGAAAAACTCACGTCATGGATAAAGGATCTCATGGTGCAAACAGGCCTGGATTAAAGGTTCCTAATAAATTGAACGATTTGAAGAGATTCGGACGCTCTGCTGTTGCTATCTACACAATGCTAGCAAAGAATTATCTTGCTATGTTGTGTGAGGACTACAAATATGAAAATCAAACAGGACATATTAAGGATTATCCGGATTTTAAAGGGTCTGCTAACGTCCCTAAGTCTCTTGGGTGGAAAGAAATCTATGAGACTGGAGAAGAAGAAGAGGAAACATCCCCTGGGTTAGGTAAGCTAGGAAAGCCCTTTGTTCAAGAAGGGTTCCCGCCAGCACCGCCTACTCCTACAATGAATTGGTTGATGAAGCAATTAGAGAAAAATGACGTAGGTTCGGGTGCAACAAGAACATCTACGTTTACTGAGGTTACTAATACAAGTAGTAAATTCCCATTAATGCAATCTGATAAAGGTAAGCTCAGCATGACTGTTTACGGTGACATTAGTTATCAATTGTTAAAAGGAACTAAAATTGGTGATGTCAAAACAACTGAGGAAGTTTTAAAAACAATGGAGAAAATAGGGGAAGGTAATTTTGAGCTAATCAATGAAAAGCTTAAAGAAGTAGAGGACTTGGTTAAACATGATTTAAAGGTCATGAAGGAGAACTCTAAATCTATTAAGAAACCTGAATTTAAACAAGTAGAAAAAGCGACATTTGAAACCGATGAAGGCAAAGAAGTTTCATTTAAGAAGGAATGGGGTGGACATAAGTTTACTGACGAGGAAATTGACGCTTTAATAAAAGGTGAAACAATTACTATTAAAGGGTTAAAGAATAGAAAAGGGAAACTCTATGACGCCAAAGGGAAACTAGAAGAACAGAAATTTAAAGGGCGTACGTTCTGGGGCTTTAAAATGATTGAATATATAGAAGAAGGCAAAGAGCCTAAAATTTTTGATAAGTAGTAAAACATTGATGTGTAAGAGTGATCTAAAGATCACTCTTTTTTCTTAAAGTTTCAATGAAAAGATTGACATTTAAACAATTATAGGTTAAAATTGAAATAAGTTAAAACAAGGAGGTCACATTATGAGAAACTTAATAACCAAAATAAAGGAAAGTATTAATGAAGGGATAGAACAGGAACAGCTAATAATGACAAAGAAATATGAGAAAGATAAGGCTAGGGTGGCAAAGATAGATAATGTTCCTGATCTGATAAAAGAACTTGTGAATATATATGGAAATACAATTCAACAAAAAGAAAAGATGATTTCTGTTCTCAACGAATATCTTGAAGCTGACTTCTTCAAAAACGCTAAGATATTGAAAAAAGCAAATAGTGTTCGCTTTGAAAACAAGAAACACTTTGTAGACTTCTCAACAAGTGGTCTTCACGTCATTACCATTGGAGCAGTTGAATACTTAAGAGAACCAATACAACCTCTTCCTCTGAAAGAAGACGTGTTGAAATTTAACGAAATGTGGATTAATTACAAGAAAACAGGAGAAAACTATTCAGATGTTTTAGATAAGTATTCAATGTTGACTCGGAAGTTGCCTGCAGGCGCACTCTTCAAAATGAAAACTAAAAAGAAACATGTTGAAGCTTTTGCAAATAAACAGAAGAAACTTATTCAAGAGAATATTGAGAAGATGCAGTTATGGGAAAGCAAAATGGAGGAATACAAAGAACACAATGATCTGACTTTTAATGTAATTAAAGATATTAAAGAAGATTTAATTAAGTTTAAAAATAAAAACTGGCATATAAAATACAAAAACATAATCGACTCAGAAGAATTTAAAATATAAACAAACTACAGAAAGAACGATTCTATATAAAATTAATAAAGGGTGCGCATGTAGAGGTAAAAATATACACAGATTTATTGGTGGGTCTTGCTGAAAGCCAAGTTTAAGAGATGACTGATCATGAGATCACAAAGGGGCTTAAGTACGCATCATGCAGACAAAGACTCTATGATTGGGATACTTGATGAGAGTCCAGATGCGTACAAGCCGGCTGAAGTAATCTTGAATCAAATTGATCCAACTGCCAATGTTCCGCACATTGTTAACCAACAATGGCAATGTCCAACGTGCAATTCAATTCATGACCGTGATATAAATGCAGCCATCAATATATTAAATAAAGGTTTAACTTTAATACAGGGCCGGTTTATCCCGTAGAGCTTGGTCAATTTATTCCCAGTAGGGAATATTACCCAGGAATCTCAAATGAGAGATTTTATTCAGTAATGAATAAATGCTAAAGTGTCAATTTGTTACATGCTTTAGCAACAATATATTCATCACAATAAAACAGAAGGAGAGATGTCATGTTTCCAGCTTTATTAATTATTGGGGCATTAGTTTCACTAAGTATTGTAGGAGGAATTGTTTGGTATTTCTACATGAAGATTAGATTTAAAACAGTATCTTCTAACGAAGCATTAATTGTAACAGGTACTAATTTAGGAAACGCTGAGAAAGAACCTAACATTGTTAAAGACGACAGCGGTCGTTATTTAAAGATTATTCGCGGTGGTGGACATAGATTACGTATGTTTCAACAAGCTGACAAGATTTCATTACAATCATTCCAATTAAATCTTACTACTCCAAAAGTTTACACAAGTGAGGGTGTAGGATTATATGGAGAGGCTATGGCTGCAGAAGAAATTAGAAAATCTACGTTGCCATATTGACTTTAATGCCGATAGCCCAAAAACGTGAGATATTAAGGACACTATATAAATAGTGTCCTTTTTTTTATAAAGTTGTTGACATTAGATATGTGTATGTTATAATGTATATGTAATCAAACAACAAGGGGAATAAAAACTTACAAATAATAAAATTGAGCTTACATTTTCATAAAGTTGTTGACATTAGATATATGTATGTTATAATATATATATATAATCAAATGAGAAACATTTGTTGCTCAAATGATAATTAAAAACAAGGGGGAAATAAGATGAACGCATTAGAAGAATTAAAAAGATTGATAGATGTTGAAACAATTACTGCAATTACAACATATGACGCTTCATTGTCAATAAAAGAAACGTTAGAGTTAATGGGTGAGGTAGATGTTAATAACCTAAACCATCAATTAACTTTTTGGGCAAAAGACCAAAAGGTTGTTGTGCAGGAAATATGGGATGATTGGGGTTCGGAAATTGAATTAGCAAGAGTTAGCCTCAAGCCTTCTAAAAACCTAATTAAAGGGACACCGGAATCAGTTACAGAATTGTGGCAAGATCCTAAGACTGGAAAACACTTGCCATTCAAAACTAAAGCTTACCATGAGAGAGAAAAAGCAATTAAAGAAGAAAGAGATAAAAGAGCAAAAGAAAATGAAAGAAGACTAGTTAGAGATTTA
>JGI24708J26588_10001776_pt1 | contig 16819 bp, 15 predicted proteins | sample BioPla1DNA2_FD_26588 | JGI IMG/M metagenome (IMG submission 26588) | reverse complement strand
AATAATTATGTATACAAAAACTGTTATGGACCATTTTTCGAATCCTAGAAATGTTGGTGAAATAGAGAATGCCAGTGGTGTTGGCACAGTAGGAAATGCCAAATGCGGCGATATAATGAGAATGTATTTGGATATAGATGAAAATGAAGTTATAAGGGATGTGAAATTTAAGACCTTTGGTTGTGGTGCGGCTGTTGCAACCAGTAGTATGGCAACAGAATTGGTTAAGGGAAAGACTGTACAAGAAGCTTTGAAAGTCACCAATAAAGCTGTTATGGAAGCCCTGGGAGGACTACCACCAGTTAAGGTACATTGCTCTCTTCTTGCTGAGGAAGCAATACATTCTGCCCTATGGGATTATGCTGAGAAGAAGGGTATTAAAATCGAAGGTTTAGAAAAGCCAAAGAATGATATTGCCGAAGAAGAAGAGGAAATTGAATATTAGTATTTAGTTTGGAGGATAACATGGAGAAAGTAGTAGTAGGGATGTCTGGAGGAGTAGATTCCTCTGTCGCTGCATACCTATTAAAAGAGCAAGGATATGATGTAATAGGGGTAACTATGCAGATTTGGCAAGATGAGGATGTATGTACTCTAGAGGAAAGCGGTGGATGTTGTGGTTTAAGTGCAGTTGAGGATGCGAGACGAGTTTCTTCTGTATTAGAGATCCCTTACTATGTTATGAATTTTAAGAATGAATTCAAGAATAAAGTAATAGATTATTTTGTTTCAGAATATATGCAGGCAAGAACTCCTAATCCTTGTATAGCATGTAATCGATATGTAAAATGGGAATCGCTATTAAAGCGTTCCTTAGACATTGGGGCTTCTTATGTTGCAACTGGACATTATGCCTCAATAGAGAAACTTGTAAANGGTAGATACACAATAAAGAAATCAGTTACTGAAGGTAAGGATCAAACCTATGCATTATACAACTTGACCCAGTTCCAGCTGGCTCATACTTTAATGCCTGTAGGTTCGTACACTAAAGATGAAATAAGACAAATCGCCTTAGAAGCCAAGCTTCCAGTTGCTAATAAACCAGATAGCCAAGAAATATGTTTTGTTAAAGATAATGACTATGCTGGCTTTATAAATGAATACCTTAAAGAGAATAATTTGGATGGTAAAGCTGGTAGGGGAAATCTACCTGGTAATTTTGTAACCTTGGATGGGGAGGTCATAGGACAGCATAAAGGGCTGATGCACTATACAGTTGGTCAGCGAAAAGGTCTTAATTTAGCAATGGGACAACCAGTCTTTGTACTTGAACTAAGACCAGAAACCAATGAAGTTGTAATCGGCAATTCTCAGGATGTTTTCTCTGACAGCTTATATGCCAATAATCTTAATTTTATGGCTATTGAAGACCTAGAGTCAGAGATGGAAGTAGTAGCTAAGATTAGATATAGCCATAAAGGAGCAAAATGCACTATTAAAAAGGTAGATAAGGACGAAGTTCTTTGTATCTTTGATGAACCCCAAAGAGCTGTAACTCCTGGGCAGGCAGTGGTATTTTATCAAGGGGATTATGTAGTAGGCGGCGGAACCATAATGAGAAAATCTATAAAATAAGTCCCCAATTTAATTTAAGATAGATTAAAAAGAGGCTATCCATTATTTAAAATATGGGATAGCCTTATATAATATTCAACAGCTATAATTATAGTTTAATATAATTAGGTTTCCCTGCTTCAAAAGTGGCATAATATTTAAAGCCTAGGGATTTTAAGAGGTCTTCAACATAGCTAAAATCATAGCATAGATGCTCAGGTTTGTGGGCATCTGAACCTATGGTAATCAGTTCACCCCCCAATTCTCTATAACGTTTTAATACATCTGTTTTAGGATGGGCATATCCCAAGCCATATTTTAAACCTGAGGTATTAATCTCTATTCCTTTATCCAGGGAAAGTATAGTAGTTAAAACCTTGTCCAGTATATCAGCATACTTATGGTATGAATAGGGGGTATTGCCAGCAGTTCCCAGACCTTTTGAAGGGGAGTAACGAACTATATAATCAATATGTCCATATACATGGAACTGTGGAAATGCCTTGCAGTTCTCTATGATGGTTTCAAAATAACCATGTATCATCTCATCTTCATCCTTGCCTTCCCAGTATACAGAATAATAGGGGTCTATATTGTTAACTACATGGGATGAACCTATGATAAAATCAAAAGGATATTTATTAACAAGCTTCTCTACTTCCTCTGTGATGCCGGGTTTTAAGCCTAATTCAATTCCTGTTAAGATCTTAATACAGGATCTATATTTATATTTCAATTCGTTTAGCTTATTAAGGTATTCTTCGGGATCAAAGATAAAGCTATAGCCGCCCTCCACATAAGGGTAATCATAGTCCATATGATCTGTAAAGCACAATGTTTTTAATCCCAGTTTAATTGCTTTTTCAATCATCTCTTCCATGGGGGTAGAGGAATCGCTGGAGAAATTTGAATGCACATGATAATCGTATAAAATCATATAAATCACCTTTTCATTATAAAATGTATAGTACTATTAATTTAATTTAACAGGGTTTCATAAATCAATCATCTACTTCTTTAATATCTGAAATGTCAGTACTAACTATCATTGAATAATTGGTATGGTAGATAACAAAACCTGGTTTGCCACCGCTGGGCTTTTTAATATTCTTTTTTAAGGTATAGTCAATCTCCACCTTATCAGATCCTCTGGCACTGGAATAATATGCAGCTAATCTGGCTGCCTCTTCAAAGGTTTTGTCAGGAAGTTCATTACCGCTAGCCTTAACTATTACATGGGAACCTGCAATATTCTTGGCGTGAAACCACCAATCACCGCCATCTGCCAGTTGAAAGGTTAGCTCATCATTTTGGAAGTTGTTTTTTCCGACATACATATGGTATCCATCGGATGAGATATAATGAAAAGGCTTACTTTTATTTTTAACATTTGGCTTCTTTTTATTTTTTCCGTCCCTATGTTTCTTTTTCATATAACCATAGTCTATTAACTCATTCTTTAGCTGGATTAAGTCATCTTCCTGGGTTGCTATGTTAAGGGCTGTTTGAATAGATTCTAAGTGTGACAGTTCATCTCTGGTATCATTAATTAATGATGAAAGAGCCTCATAGGTTCTCTTAAGCTTACTATATTTATCAAAATAACGTTTAGCATTCTCCATAGGTGGAAGGGTAGGATCTAAAGGGATTTTAATTTCCTCATTATTATAATAATTTATAGCAGTTAGCTCCTTAGCCCCAGGTTCTAGGCCGTATCCATAGGTGGTAATCAGTTCACCATATACCCTATACTTATCTCTTTTTTCCGTATCTTTTAGTTGCTTTAGCTGCAAGTCGTATTTCTTACTGGTTCGATCTATGGCATTGGAAACAATTTTTCGCAGATCTGCTGATTTTTGATAAATTCTATTGGCAGCATTTTTTTTAGCATAATATGTTTCTAGCATAGAGGATACGGAATCATAATTGACTATATCAAAGGTCTCATAACATTTTAGATGCATACTTGAAAACTCCATTGGAGTTCCATCTCTATATATAATATTAGGCTGGAAGGATGCCGCTTTAACCTCTTCCATGAGATTAGTGAAGTTTCTATATAGATGTAGTCCAATATCTTCACTTAAAGAGGCTGTTGAAGCCTCAGCATCCAAAGATGCTCGGTAGCAAATCTCATTGGCCATCAGTGGACTGATACCGGTTAAGCTGGTGTAAATGGCTTTTCCAATAGAAGCCGGCTTAATTAAAACAGATTCTTTAAATGTTTCATAATCAATAGTAAGGGGATTATGTTTCTCGGTGGTTTTTGGAATAAAATAAGGTCTGCCAGGTAAAACTTCCCTTACGGAACTAACAAACTGATTAACTCTCTTTATGCTGTCTATGATATTATGGTTTTCGTCACAGAAGATTATATTACTATGTTTACCCATCAACTCAATAATAAGGTACTTAATTGAAAGATCACCTAACTCATCCAGATGCTCTAGCTTAATATTAATTATTCTCTCAAAATCTGGTTGGACAATATCTATAATTTTAGCGTTATTAAGATATTTTCTAAGAAGCATACAGAAGTTAGGGGCTGTCATGGGGTTAGGTTTATTTTGTTCAGTTAAATAAACCAACGGTAATCCAGCACCGGCTGATAATAATAATCTATATTGTTCCCGAGCCTGGGCCTTGATTGTCAGAATCAACTCATCATTTTCCGGTTGCGCAATTTTATTAATTCTACCATTTAATATGGTGTTTTTTAATTGATGAACTATATTAGCAACTACAATACCATCAAATGCCATCTATTTTAACTCCTTTATTAAACACTTTCTTATATTCATATAAAGTTTCATTCACAAATTATAACATATTACTGCTTATAATAATACCATATTTTCAAAGACTTGTACTAAGCCGTTGATAGGCTAAGCAAAGGTTAATTCAATTTTAATATATTTATTAGGGGATTTGTGGTATAATATTCACTATAAGTCAAGGAAATCGTTGATCTGTTATTTTAGATTATCAGGATAATATTAATGCGAGGAGGTTTACTATGGAACCAAAAAGACTTTATCGTTCAACAAGAGATAAGATGATTTTCGGTGTTTGCGGAGGTGTTGCAGAATATTTAAATGTTGATCCGACCTTGGTTAGACTGATCTGGGTTATTGCCAGCTTTAGTGGTGTGCCTATTCTCGCATACATTATAGCGGCAATCATAATGCCTGTTCAAATGTAAAGCCAGAAACTATTGAGTTTTAAAGCAAACACGAAAATGGGGCTATTTCAAAATGTCTTATGATAAAAAGCATTTTGAGATAGCCCTATTTATAATAGTTCCATATAATAAGCACTCAGCACAGGAGGCATATTTACATGCTAAAATCTATTTTACCCTAGTACTTTATCTATAATGTCAAGGATTTGATTTTCTTTAAAAGGTTTTGCTATAAACTCTGCCGCTCCATATTTTACAGCATCCACCATTTTATGCTTTTGTGCAGCTGCTGTTACCATTATAACTTTGGCATTATTATCATAGGAAGTAATCTCTTTAAGTGCCTCTAAACCATCTAAAACTGGCATAGTAATATCCATTGTCGTAATATCAGGCTCTAATTCCTTAAATTTTTGGATCCCATCTTTGCCATTGACAGCTTCACCAACTATTTTGTGGCCTGCCTGTTCTAAGATAGCTTTCAAAATTTTACGCGATGTTTTAGAATCGCCAACTAATAAAATTCTTGCCATATATCTATCCCCCATTGATTTCAAACTGATGATCAAGTACCATTAATAAATCAATTGGCTCATCTGCTATAAGAAGAGGTAGAACGTAGATGTTCCCTGGGCAGTATATTTTCGCATTTTTACTGTAATAAGGTGGCTCCATATCTAGAAGAACACCTTCTTCACTAAGTTTTGAAGCAAATAGGCCATTGCTACAGTTTAAAAACTCACAAACAGCATCGAATGCATCTTCATCGACATCATTAAACTCTTCTCGGGCAAATGGAATTGCGATTTTTAATAGTTCTTTAGCCTTACTAGCAAGACCGATAAATAAATTTTTATCACCTGTTAACATTTGATAAGCAAGATTACCATAAGTATATTCATTGGTTATTAATTCATTCCTTATACGTATATCATTGCTAATAAACCTCAAAATATTTCTGATTATTAGTTTAATATACTCTGCTTTATAAGAATGATCAATTTTCACAAAAAGAGGTATAATTCTTTCGATGTTATTAGATTTTAGAGCATCAAAATCATGGTCAGAATAATTATAATAAGATTTAAATTCATTTAGGTTGCTTTCTATTTCATCTAAAGACATAATTCCAAGATCCACAAGAGCTTGGGTAAATTTTAGATAAGAACTATTTTGCTTATTAAGTAAATATGATACCTCTTCTTCCAAGAGATATCCCTTCTCTATGGCTAAATCTCCAAAGCGCATATCTTTTTGCTTTTGGATTTTATTGAGTTCTTCAGCCTGTTTTAAAGTCATAAGTTTTTCGTTAACTGCTAAATCCCCTAATTTTATATTGGACTCTACTTGTTTTAACAAAACTTCTTTAAATTGTAAATCAGTAATTTTATTCTGCTCTACTAAGTAATTTCCAAAGTACTGCCAGAACATGATATTTCTCCTTTCCTAGCACAAGATTTCCTTGGCATATTAAATATTTAAATGAGAAATAATCCGATTAAGTTGTAATAACCCCATACATTACTTAAAACAGATACTCTGCATAAAGTTTACAATATGTATTATAATACTACAAAAATATTGAAAAAGATAGCACTAATTATTAACTTATTAGTAATGGCTCAATAAATATTTTTTCTTAAATGATGACAATATTAAATAACTATGGTAAAGTATATGTTAAAATTAAAACACAAAAATATAATATAAATATTAAAAAGAACAGGAGACAAATATGAGAACGATAATTGATTTGATATCGGAAAAAGTAAAGGATGCTTTTATTCAAAAAGGTTATGATGAAAAGTATGGAATGGTGTCCTTGTCTAATAGACCTGATCTTTGTCAGTATCAATGTAATGGGGCTTTAGCTGCAGCAAAACAATATAAGACAGCCCCTATTAAAATAGCTAACGAAGTAGTAGAGCAGTTACAAGCAGATACTATGTTTAAAGAGATAACTGCCATTATGCCAGGTTTTATAAACATTACACTCAGTGAAGAATTTCTTGCGAATCATGTAAATGAGATGATAAGGTCAGAGGAGTTTGGACTAGAAAAGGAAAAGCATCCTAAAACAATAATTATTGACTATGGTGGACCTAATATTGCTAAACCATTGCATGTAGGACATATGCGTTCAGCTGTAATTGGAGAGAGTATAAAAAGATTACTTCGTTACATGGGTAATAAGGTAATTGGAGATGCTCATTTGGGAGACTGGGGGCTACAGATGGGTCTAGTTATAGCTGGGCTTAAGAGGAGAAACCCGGATTTAGTATACTTTGATGAAAACTATACTGGAGAATATCCTAAGGAAGCACCATTTACTATTTCAGAACTGGAGGAGATTTATCCAGAAGCCAGCGAATATTCTAAAGTTAATCCGGAATTTAAAGAAGAAGCCAGAAATATCACCTATTTGTTACAAAATGGTCATAGAGGTTATGTGGCCATATGGAATCATATGCTGGATGTGTCAGTATCTGACCTTAAGAAAGTGTATGAAACTCTAAATGTTTCCTTTGATTTATGGAAGAAAGAAAGCGATGCTCAGCCATATATACCTGATATGGTTCAGTATATGAAAGATAATAATTATGCAAGAATAAGTGATGGGGCCTTAGTGGTTGATGTTAAAGAAGAGACCGATACTAAGGAAATCCCCCCTTGTATGATATTAAAATCCGATGGCGCAACCCTATACAATACCACAGATTTGGCTACAATAGTAGAGAGAATGGAACTGTTTTCACCAGATCGTATTATATATATCACAGATAAGAGACAGGAACTTTATTTTGAGCAGGTATTCCGTTGTGCCAGAAAGACTAAGTTAATTAACGATGATACTAGATTAGATTTTATTGGCTTTGGTACCATGAATGGAAAAGACGGTAAACCCTTTAAGACTAGGGATGGGGGAGTAATGCGTCTTGAGAACCTGATTAAAAATGTTATTGAAGAAGTTTATAATAAGATAATAGAAAATAAAAATATGGCCCCTGAGGAAGCTAGGGACGTAGCCCATAAGGTTGGTATAGCAGCCTTGAAATACGGGGACTTATCTAATCAAGTATCTAAGGATTATGTATTTGATCTTGAGAGATTTACTTCCTTTGAAGGAGATACTGGCCCATATATTTTATATACCATTGTTAGAATTAAATCCATTTTGGCTAAATATCACGAGTTAAACAATTCCTTAGATAGTAAAGAGATCATGCCTGCTACTTCAGAGCATGAAATCAATTTAATGCTTGAAGTAACAAAATTCCATGAAGTAATTTATAATGCATACAATGAGACAGCGCCCCATAGAATATGCCAATATATCTATGATCTATCCAATGCCTTTAATGGTTTTTATCACAATACCAGAATAATAGCCGAAGAAGATAAGAAAAAGCAAGCCTCATGGATTAATTTAATTACCTTGGTTATGGAGATACTTCTTACTTGTATAGATTTATTGGGTATTGAAGCGCCAGAAAGAATGTAATTTAGATTGATATTTATAATTGGGGCTGTTGCAGTTTGCAACAACCCCATATTACTATAGTCTTGGATAGGAAGAAGGGAAGCAATGTACCGCCTTATATCAAAATTAGTTATATATAAAAACCTGGGCAAAGATTCTCTATTGCTTCAATTGGCTGATGTGATTAAGGAATATGATATTATTAAAACCGAAATATTGAATAATGAAATTGCCAAGGAGAATATTGTATCAAAAATATATTCTATAATTAATAAACTACTGGATGTATCAACCCAGTATGGCTTTAATGATAATCTATGGCATAATTACTTAGCTTATATATTGGCCAGTAATGAGAATCCCTTTAGTATCACCTGTGAGAAAGTTGGTGCCAAAGAAGGAACTGTTAATCAATTTGCCAAGGGAGATTTTAGGATTTTCAAAGCCCTATTTGATTATGATTTTAAACCACTAGAAGAAGCCTTGGATATTAACTGCTTCTCCATAATAGGCACTTATAAGGCTATTATCAAAAGTGAGAATAGATATAACAAAAATGTCAGCCATAAGGTAAGAGTGTTAAGTAAGCAGATAGCTAAAGCTAAGGATGAGAATGAGATATTCACTATAGTTACTGATTTCTATAGAGATTATGGTGTTGGAAAGTTTGGTCTTAATAAAGCCTTTCGCATCCGTCAGAATGAAGGTAAACCTTGCATCTTGCCTATCACCAACACTTTAGAGGTTAGACTTTCTGATTTAGTGGGATATGAGTTACAAAAGAAGAAATTAATAGATAATACTAAGGCCTTTATAGAAGGTAGGAAGGCCAATAATGTTTTACTTTTTGGTGATAGTGGAACAGGTAAATCAACCTGCGTTAAAGCTATCTTAAATGAATTTTATCATAGAGGATTACGCATTATAGAGATTTATAAGCATCAATTTGAGGACTTATCGGAAGTTATATCTCAGATAAAAAATCGTAATTATAAATTTATAATCTATATGGATGACCTCTCCTTTGAAGAATTTGAGATTGAGTATAAATACTTGAAGGCTGTAATCGAAGGTGGATTAGAGATTAAGCCTGAAAATGTATTAATATACGCCACTTCCAATAGGCGACATCTGATACGAGAAACCTGGAGTGATCGGTCTGATATGGAAAGAACAGATGAACTCCATAGATCAGATACTATGCAGGAGAAATTATCTCTAGTGGCAAGATTTGGAATAACTATAAACTTTTCAGCCCCTAATAAGAAGGAATATAACCAAATCGTTAAAAGCTTAGCAGAAAAGCAGGGATTACAAATACCCGAGGAAGAGCTTTTGGCTGAGGCTAATAAATGGGAGCTTTCCCATGGAGGTATGTCAGGTCGTACAGCCCAGCAATTAATAAACTATCTAGCAGGGCAGCAATCTTAAGAAAGTGATACAAGTAAGTGGTAATATTATAGGGAAAGGAGTGAAGGGTTAAGATACCATATTATATGAAAGAGCTAACTTTAATTAAAGATGGATACATTGTAGATCCTGCTTCTGGCAGGGAAGGAAATTATGACATTCTTATAGAGAATGATAAGATTATTAGGGTGGATAATCCAATATCTCAGCAGGAGATTAGTCAGATGGCTGATGAAGGGCAGATAAATTTAAGGGTTATCAATGCCTCTAATAAGTATGTAATGCCTGGGTTTATAGATCTTCATGTTCACCTAAGGGAGCCAGGATATGAGTATAAGGAGACTATAAAAACTGGCTCCATGGCAGCAGTTGCTGGAGGGTTTACAACTATTTGTCCTATGCCCAATACTAATCCTGTAACTGACACCAAGGAAAAGACAGAGTGGGTAATAGATAAGGCCCGTAAGGAGGCAGCTTGTAATGTACTTCCTATAGGAGCTATTACCATGGGACAAAAGGGTGATGAACTTGCAGATATCTTTGGTATGGCCAGTGCTGGTGCGGTGGGGATTAGTGAAGATGGTAAATCAGTGATGGGAACAGCCCTATATGCTGAAGCTATGAAGAGAGCTAGAGAATGTGGGATACCCGTTTTTGCCCATTGTGAAGATAAGGAACTGGTTGGCCCAGGAGTGATTAATTCAGGAGCCAGTGCAGACAGATTAAAACTTCCGGGAATCAGTAACGCTGTTGAAGATATTATAGTGGCCAGGGATATTATACTTGCTAAAGAAACAGGGGTTAAGCTTCATATTTGCCATTGCTCTACTAAGGATAGTGCAAAATTAATCAAATTTGCTAAAGAAGAGGGCTTGCCTGTAACAGGAGAAATATGTCCCCATCATTTTATATTAACAGATGAGGATATTCCAGGGGATGATAGTGATTATAAAATGAACCCTCCCCTTAGAAGGCAGGAGGATGTTGACGCCTTAAAAGAGGCATTATGTACTGGTATTATTGATGTGATAGCTACGGACCACGCTCCCCATTCTCAGGAGGAGAAGAAAAAGTCATTTATGGAAGCTCCTTTTGGCATCGTGGGATTGGAAACTGCCCTTGCATTGACATATACAGAGCTGGTTAAAGCTGGATACCTGACCCTGGGGCAGATGGTTGAGAAATTAAGTGTGAATCCTGCAAAAATATTAGGTATAGACCGAGGTTGTCTTGATATTGGCAAGATAGCTGATCTAATTATTGTGGACCTGGATGATGAATACTTAATTGACAAAGAAACATTTATATCTAAAGGTAAGAATACACCTTTCCATGGAAGAAAAGTTACTGGTAGAGTGATTGAGACCTTGGTAGGAGGAAAAACGGTTTATCGATATAATAAGTAATCGATATAAACTGTAAACCCATAGATAAAAAACATAAGTGGAGGAAGATGATGATCCAGAAGTTAATCCAGAAAATTGAGCAAAATAGTGCACCTATAGTAGTGGGCTTAGATCCCATGCTTGACTATGTACCCGAACATATCCTTAAGAAAGCATTTGAGGAAAAGGGTGAGAATCTTGAAGGAGCAGCAGAGGCTATCTGGCTCTTTAATAAGGGGATTATAGATGCCATATATGATCTTATTCCAGCAGTAAAACCTCAAATAGCAATGTATGAACAGTTTGGAGTTGAAGGGATTAGGGCATATAAAAAGACTGTAGACTATTGTAAGGAAAAGGACCTAGTGGTTATTGGTGATATAAAGCGGGGAGATATTGGTTCTACCTCAGCAGCTTATGCTACCGGACACCTGGGTAAGGTTGTACTTGGAGGTAAGGAGTATAGGGGCTTTGATGAGGATTTTGCAACAGTCAATCCTTATCTAGGCTCTGATGGAATAAGACCTTTTATTGATGTATGTAAGGAAGAGAACAAAGGCTTATTTATCTTGGTAAAGACATCCAATCCATCCAGCGGTGAATTCCAAGATCAGCAGATAGATGGTAAACCTCTTTACGAACTGGTAGGACAAAAAGTTGCTCAATGGGGTGAACTTCATATGGGTGACAAGTATAGTTATATCGGTGCTGTTGTAGGAGCAACTTATCCAGAGATAGGTAAAGTACTGAGAAAATTAATGCCCAAAACCTACATTCTAGTCCCTGGATACGGTGCCCAAGGGGGTAAAGCAGAGGATTTGCTTCATTACTTCAATGAAGATGGTTTAGGAGCAATTGTTAACTCTTCAAGGGGGATAATTGCAGCTTATAAAGCTAAAAAATATGAAAAATATGGCCAAGAAGCCTATGCTGATGCATCTAGGCAAGCTGTTATCGATATGAGAGATGATATTAACCGTGCCTTAGCAAGCAAATAAGAAGTTAAGAATAATTTAATAACCGGAAGAATTTCCTAAGGGGGATTCTTCCGGTTATTAAATATAGTAGTGTAATTATGATAAAAGAAGTAATTAATATTAGTCCATGGAGTCTATTAACATGTTTCTGGTTCTGGATATTCAAGTCCAAAAGTGTCTACTGTAACCTGATCCATTACTTGAGGTTCTAAAGGCTTATCTGAATAATCTGTCTCTGTTTCTGCGATTTTATTAACAACATCCATTCCTTCAATAACTTTACCAAAAGCAGCATAGGAACCATCTAAGTGAGGGGACTCCTTATGCATGATAAAGAATTGGGAACCAGCAGAATCAGGTCTTTGGGATCTTGCCATTGAGATTACCCCTGGAGTATGTTTCAGTGGGTTATCAAAACCATTGTAGGTAAACTCGCCTTTGATGGAGTAACCAGGACCACCCATACCATTTCCTTCAGGGTCTCCTCCTTGGATCATAAAGCCACGGATAACTCTGTGAAAAATCAAGCCGTCATAAAAACCTCTTTTTATAAGGGAAATAAAGTTGTTAACCGTATTGGGAGCGATCTCAGGATATAATTCAATTTTTATTTGATCGCCACTTTTCATCTTAATTGTAACTAAAGGGTTATTCTGTGCCATTTCTTTGTCCTCTCAAATTAATAGATTTAAAGTAACATTTTTGCCGATTATTATCAACTAGTAATAAAAGGCCCTGTTGGTAAATATAACATAATGGATTTTTAGTGTCAAGAATTCTGTAAAAAGTAATCTATATTTTATGAATTCGATTTATAATTTGAATGGGCAAGATTAAGAATAAGGAGGTCCTTACCCTATTTATTCCACTAAAATAAATAAAATATACCTACACAAGAGTATACTTTGAAAAAGTTAAATGAATAACTTATAAGCTTTTCATTTTTTTTATGTAACAAGAGAGCAATGTTTATTACGCATATAGAAGCGGGATTATTATTAGTTTATAGAATAAAAATTATTAGTATTTTAAATTGACATTATAAATGATATTATTTATATTGATACATATAGAAGCGGATAGCAAATTTGGGTAGAAATGGAGATAAGAATGACAATAACACAAAGAAGAAAGGTAAATATCGAGGAAAATATTCAGATAGGCAATAATGTCTTTAGTATGTGGCTTAAGGTGCCTGATATTATTAATCAGGTGAAGGCTGGTCAATTTATTTCTCTCTTTTGTAATAATGAAAGTCGATTACTTCCAAGACCGATTAGTATATGTGAAATAAATAAAGATAGAGCTATGATACGTTTAGTTTATAGGGTTGTGGGAGCTGGCACAGAGGAGTTTTCACAACTTAATAAAAACGATAGCATTGATATAATGGGCCCACTGGGGAATGGGTTTACCTTAGAAGGAAATAAGGCAATATTAATTGGTGGGGGTATAGGAATACCACCCATGCTAGAACTTGCGAAACAATTAACCTGTGAAAAACATATAGTTCTGGGTTACAGGGATAGTGACACCTTCTTAGCAGAGGAGTTTAAAAACTATGGTGATGTTTATATAGCAACGGAAGATGGAAGTGTTGGTACTAAGGGGAATGTAATAGATGCAGTTAGAAGTAATAATCTTGAGGCTGATATAATATATGCCTGTGGACCAACACCAATGTTAAAAGGTATCAAAGACTATGCCAAGGAACATGGTATAAGGACTCAGATATCCATGGAAGAGAGAATGGCCTGTGGTGTGGGGGCTTGTTTGGGATGTGTATGTAAATCCAAGGAGAAGGATCACCATACCAAGATAAATAATAAAAGGGTATGTAAAGATGGCCCTGTTTTCTACGGGGAAGAGGTGGAACTATGAAGCTTAAGGTGAAAATAGCAGGAATTGAATTTAATAATCCCATAACAACGGCATCAGGAACATTTGGTTCTGGTATGGAATATTCAGAATATGTGGATTTGTCCAAGTTGGGTGCTGTAACCACTAAGGGGGTTTCCAATCATCCATGGCTTGGAAATCCAACACCAAGGGTTGCAGAAACTGCCAGTGGGATGCTTAATGCCATTGGATTACAGAATCCAGGAATGGAAGTTTTTATAGAACGGGATATACCATTTTTAAGACAGTATGATACTAAGATTATTGTCAATGTATGTGGTAGGACCATAGAAGATTATTGTGATGTAGTTGAACGGCTGGCTGATTGCGATGTGGATATGCTGGAAATTAATATATCCTGCCCCAATGTAAAGGAAGGCGGGATAGCCTTTGGACAAAATCCTAAATCTGTAGAGAATATTACCACAGAGCTAAAAAGGAGGGCAAAACAGCCCATTATTATGAAACTGAGTCCCAATGTAACTGATATTACAGAAACTGCAAGAGCTGCAGAAGCTGGAGGGGCTGATGGATTATCTTTGATTAATACATTGACTGGAACGAAGATAGATATCCATAGAAGGACATTTTTATTAGGCAATAGGACTGGTGGCTTGTCAGGTCCTGCCATTAAGCCCATTGCGGTTCGTATGGTTCATCAAGTGGCCAATGCTGTACAATTACCGATAATCGGTATGGGCGGGATTATGAAGGGAGAAGATGCCTTAGAATTCATTATGGCTGGGGCTACAATGGTGGCGGTAGGTACAGCCAATTTTATTAATCCCAGGGCAACACTGGATGTTTTAGAGGGTATAGAGGCATATATGAAACAATATGGAGTAGAAGACATTAATCAACTAATAGGTTGCGTAAAATAGTTTATATTATTAATAAATGTGTTATACTATTTGAAGAAAGGTATGGTTATTATGGAACAATATAAAAAGGAATTTATAGAATTTATGGTAGATTGTGGTGTTCTAAAGTTTGGTGATTTCACTACTAAAAGTGGAAGAAAGACTCCGTTTTTTATTAACACAGGTTTGTATAGAACTGGAGCCCAGCTAAGAAAGTTAGGAAGTTATTATGCTAAAGCAATTAATGAAAAGATTGGACTTGATTTTGATGTGCTTTTTGGACCAGCATATAAAGGTATACCTTTAAGCGTAGCTACTTCCATGGCTATTAGTGAATTATATGAAACTGATATAAAGTATTGTTCCAACCGCAAAGAGATTAAGGATCATGGTGACACTGGTATACTCCTAGGCTCACCTATTGATGATGGAGACCGTCTTGTTATAATCGAGGATGTTACTACTGCTGGCACCTCCATTGAGGAAACTATGCCTATAATAAAAGCTCAGGGAAATGTAGAGGTATTAGGTTTAGTGGTTTCTGTAGATCGTATGGAGAGAGGCAAAGGAACCAAGAGTGCTTTAACTGAAATAAAAGAAAGTTATAATATGATAACCACATCCATAGTTACAATGGAAGAAGTAGTAGAGCATTTATACAACAAGCCCTACAAAGGAAGAATAGTTATAGATGATTCATTGAAAACTGCTATAGATGAATATTACAAACAATATGGTGTAAGCTAATTGCAGTAAAAGGAGGAAGAATAATATGATGGAGAAAGTCTATAAGACCATGAAATCTGTCGGAGTTTGGAACCTTGTTCTTGGAATAGTGTTAATCATATCAGGAATATTGACTGGAGTTTTCATGATCGTAAATGGAGCAACATTACTTAAAAAGAAATCAGATTTATTATTCTAATTAAAGGCAATTAGAGATATCTCCAATGGGTGCATGGGTATTGGATAATACTTATGCACCTTAGTAGTTATAATCTGCCTTTTGATTTTACTGCAATAGAAAGGTATGACATTATGAGAACACAAGATTTTTATTATGATTTGCCAGAAGAGTTAATAGCCCAGGNCCCCCTAGAGGACCGTTCAGGATCCAGGCTGATGGTACTTAACAAGCAAACTGGTGTAATAGAACATAAGATATTTAAGGATATAATTCAATACTTAAATAAAGGGGATTGTCTTGTCTTAAATAATACCAAGGTAATACCTGCCAGACTTATAGGTGAGAAAATTAATAAGTTAGGATACGAAGGTTTAGAGGAAGAAAGGCATGGTGCCAGAATTGAACTACTGTTATTAAAGAGAAGGGAGAACGATATCTGGGAGACTCTTGTTAAACCAGGAAAGAAAGCTAAACCGGGAACTAAGATAAGTTTTGGCAATAATTTAATGGTTGGAGAAATTATAGATGTAATTGAAGAGGGAAACCGTCTAGTTAAATTTACTTATCAAGGGATATTCGAGGAGATTCTGGACCAATTAGGACAGATGCCCCTACCTCCTTATATCACCCATGAGCTAAAAGATAAAAGTAGATATCAGACAGTCTATGCTAAATATGAGGGTTCGGCAGCAGCACCGACTGCGGGACTTCATTTTACTAAGTCACTTCTTGAAGAGATTGAAGCAAAGGGAATAATAATAGCCAATGTAACCCTCCATGTAGGGCTTGGTACTTTTAGGCCCGTCAAGGTAGATAATATATTGGAGCATCATATGCACTCAGAGTTTTATCAGGTAAGTAAGGAAGAGGCAGAGAAAATCAACGAGGCTAAGAAAAATGGCGGTAGAATTATCTGTGTCGGTACTACCAGTTGCAGAACAATTGAATCTGCTTCAGATGAAAATGGAATAATCCATGCTGGAAGCGGGGAAACCTCTATATTTATATATCCTGGATATAAGTTTAAGGCCTTGGATGCCCTGATTACCAATTTCCATTTACCTGAATCAACCCTTTTAATGTTGGTTTCAGCCCTGGCAGGCAAAGACTATATTATGGCGGCTTACAATGAAGCAGTTAAGGAAAAATATCGCTTCTTTAG
>JGI24708J26588_10001771_pt1 | contig 16851 bp, 14 predicted proteins | sample BioPla1DNA2_FD_26588 | JGI IMG/M metagenome (IMG submission 26588) | reverse complement strand
CTCTTTACCTACCATTTGCGCCGCCAATGTTTCCAGGCGGTTGACGGTAGGGTCTTCACCATAGACATCATCACCAAGTTCAGCCTCTGCCATAGCCCTGCGCATAGCTGCCGTCGGTTTTGTTACACTATCACTGCGTAAATCAATGATGTTCAACTCCATTACCTCCGGGTTGTTTAGTTAATCTGTATTCTTTGCTGATTGGCATAGATATTGAACCGGCGCCCGCGGGCAAAACCAATCAGGGTAATGCCCAAATTGATTGCCAGTTCAATACTTAATTCTGTAGGTGCCGACCTTGATACTAAAACGGGAATGCTTAATTTTGCCGTTTTAATTAAAATTTCCGAAGATACCCTGCCGCTGGTTAATAAAACTTTTTCGTTCAGATCAATCTCTTCTTTTAAACAATGGCCGATCAGTTTATCCACAGCATTATGGCGTCCAATATCTTCACAAACGTAGAGCAGCCCTTCTTTACTGCCCAAGGCGGAACTGTGTATCCCGCCTGTTTGCTGGTAAAGTTCAGCCCTTTCCTGCAACTGTCGCATTAGAGCCAAAATTTGCCGGGCGGGAATTGTCATTTCAGATTTTACAGGGTTACTTTTTAAAGCATCAAGGGCATGATAAAAAACCGTACCTTTGCCGCAACCGGAAGTAATAGTACGCTTACCGTACAATTTTTCCGCCAGTTCATTTCCTTTCGTCTCCACAAACACAATCCCCTGCTCTTGGTCAAAACGCAGGGAGCGTATATCAGCAAACCGGCGAATTAAACCTTCAGAACGCAAAAATCCTACCGCTAGCTCCTCAGACCTTTCCGGTGTATGCAAAAGTGTCACCAATTCTTTGCCATTCAAAAAGATAGTCAACGGCACTTCCCGGATTACGGGATCATCAAGTTCATGTATGCCTTTGTCATCTACACGCAAGATTTTTTTAGAAACTACTATCTTTTCCATCATGTCCTCCTTGAGCGGAAAAGTTTAAAAAAAGCGGATGCTCGGGAGAGAGCATCCGCTTACCGGAAATTATGCTTTTTCAACCCGAACGGCAGTTACTTTCAATTCAGGGATTTTGGCCGTCGGACAAGAGTGTGAACTGGTCAGTAAATTGGCAGCCGTCTCTTTAAAGTGGAAAGTCATAAAGACGACTCCCCGGGGAACACGGTCGGTAATTCTGACTTTCGATTTCACCTCACCGCGGCGAGAAGATACTTTAACCAGATCGGACTCTTGTAATTTAAGTGCTTTGGCGTCATGAGGGTTAATTTCCATTAATTCTTCGTTGAGCACCTTTCTGAGGCCTTTGCTTCTCCGGGTCATAGTTCCGGTATGATAATGATAGAGCACCCGGCCCGTAGTCAGCAGGAACGGGAAATCCTCATCCGGTTTTTCTGCCGGATCCTGATGTTCAACCGCACTAAAGCGGCCTAAACCGCGGCTAAATTTGCCCACATGCAAAATAGGTGTTCCGGGATGGTCCTCTGTGGGGCAGGGCCAGTTAATGCCTGTTACCCCCAAGCGTTCATAGTTGATGCCGGCATAACTTGGTGTAAGGGCAGCTATTTCTGTAAAGATATCCTCGGCACACCGGTAATTCCAGCCGAAGCCCAATCTTTTGCCGATTTCATTTATTATCTGCCAGTCAGCTTTTGCTTTGCCGCGTGGCTTCAGTGCCTGGTTAACCTTTTGTACGCGCCGCTCCGTATTGACAAAAGTGCCTTCTTTTTCTGCCCACGAGACTGCAGGCAAGACCACATCTGCATATTTTGCCGTTTCTGTCAGGAACAGGTCCTGTACAACGAGAAATTCCAGCTGCTCCATACAGTAACGGACATGGGAAGAATCCGGATCAGACAGATAAGGATTCTCTCCCATGATATACATGGCACGAATATCCCTGTTTTCCGCCGCAGAAAACATTTCGGTAACGGTTAGCCCGGGGGTGCCGGAAAGCTCTACACCCCATGCCTGAGTAAATTTAGCCCTTGCTTTCTCATCAGTAACAGACTGATAACCGGTAAAGACATCCGGCAGCGCTCCCATATCACAGGCACCCTGCACATTATTTTGCCCGCGCAGCGGGTTGACACCGCTGAACGGCTTGCCGATATTGCCGGTCAGCAGGGCCAGGTTGGCAATGGAAAGCACATTATCAGTACCGGTAGTATGCTGGGTGACACCCATGGTGTAAAGGATACTGGCAGTCTCTGCCTCGGCATAGATCCGGGCAGCCCTGATAATATTTTCTGCCGGTACACCGGTGATTTTTTCTGCATATTCAGGTGTATACTTTTCCACGGTTGCTTTTAAAGCGTCAAAGTTTTCCGTTCTTGCTTTAATAAATTCTTCATCTGCCAGGCCTTCTTTAAGAATAACATGGGCCATGGCATTTAAGAGGGCAATATTTGTACCCGGTTTTAATTGCAGGAAAACATCAGCATAATCGCAAAGCTCAATCCTGCGCGGGTCTGCCACAATCAGTTTGGCGCCTTTTTTAACGGCACGTTTAATACGATAGCCAATGACCGGATGGTTCTCGGTGGTGTTGGAACCAATTACAAAAATAGCCTTGGCATCTTCAACCTCATTAATAGTATTTGTCATTGCTCCACTTCCAAAGGCAGCGGCCAGACCGGCCACAGTCGGAGAGTGTCACAAACGGGCACAATGGTCCACATTATTTGTCCCCAGGCTACGCAGCAATTTTTGGAAGAGATAGTTCTCTTCATTGGTGGTACGTGCTGAAGACAAACCGGCAATGGCATCAGGACCGTACTGTGCCCTCACCTCCTTAAACTTGGAGGCCACAAGATCAAGAGCTTCATCCCAAGTGGCTTCAACAAATTCCCCGTCTTTTTTGATCAAAGGCGTTTTTAAGCGATCAGGACTGTCAACAAAATCCCAGCCAAAACGCCCTTTCACACACATATGTCCTTTTAGCGGCCCCTCAAAATTAGGAGTAAGACCCACAATCTTATCGTTTTTGACATGCAGGTAGTAAGTGCAGCCGCAACCACAATAGGGACATGTGGTAAGAACTTTTTCCACTTCCCAAGGACGATTGTTGTGTAAACCTTGTAGCGGCGTCAACGCCCCCACCGGACAAACATCAACGCACATCCCACACATGACACAGGAAGACTCCTCCAGGGGAACATCAAAAGCAGTAGTTACCTTGGAGTTGAAGCCACGATACATGAATTCAATGGCTCCGGCACCGTTAACCTCAAAGCATTTGCGTACACATTTGCCGCAATAAATACATTTGTTTAAATCACGGAAGAAAAACGGATTGGTGTTATCCAACTCGAAAACTTTGGCTTCCCCTTGATAAGGGCTGCCGGTAACATTGTAACGGTAGCTGTAATCTTGCAGTTTGCAGGATCCCGTTTTTTCACATGTTAAACAGTCCTGGGGGTGATTAGCCCAGATTAACTGCAAATTAACTCTCCGTGCTTTGATTACACGTTCCGATTCAGTTTCAATCACCATTCCTTCTGACACCGGTGTGGTACAGGCAGCCGGAAGATTGCGTGCTCCGGCAACTTCAACCACACAGATGCGACAAGCGCCGACCCTGGTCAGTTCCGGGTCATGGCAAAATGTGGGGATTTCAATACCGGCAGATTCCGCTGCTTCCAAAATGGTCATGGAAGCATCAACCTCAAGCTGCTGACCATTTATGGTGATATTCACCTTGGTCATTTCATCCCCTCCCTTTCTATTTCAAGATAATGGCATCAAACTTACATTTTTCGTAACAGACACCACATTTAATGCAGACAGACTGATCAATTTCATGCGGTGCTTTCCGTTCGCCGGAAATGGCATTCACAGGACAATTTCTGGCACAAACTGTACAGCCAACACATTTATCCGGTAAGATGAAATAGCTGACCAGGTTTGTGCAAACCCCGGCACGGCATTTCTTCTCATAAATATGCTCTTCATACTCCTCACGGAAATAGCGCAGTGTACTTAATACAGGATTAGGAGCAGTCTGTCCTAAACCACAAAGAGAACTGTCTTTAATGGTGGTAGCCAGCTCTTCCAGCATTTCCAGGTCGCCGTCTTCACCATTGCCCTGGGTAATGCGTTCCAAAATTTCCAGCATACGCTTCGTACCCTCACGACAGGGAGTACATTTACCGCAAGATTCTTTTTGCGTAAACGTTAAAAAGAATCTGGCCAAATCCACCATGCATGTTTCTTCATCCATGATCACCAAGCCGCCTGAGCCCATCATGGCTCCGGCTGCCGTCAGGGAGTCGTAATCAACCGGCAAATCTAATTGCTCCTCCGGCAAACACCCGCCGGAAGGACCGCCTATCTGCACAGCCTTAAATTTCTTGCCTCCCTTAATACCGCCGCCAATGTCAAAAATAATTTCCCGCATGGTAATACCCATGGGTACTTCAGCCAAACCGGTATTATTAATTTTCCCGGTGAGGGCAAAAATTTTCGTGCCTTTACTGCGTTCTGTACCAACTTTAGTATATTCTTCCACGCCAATACGGAAAATTAGCGGTATATTGGCGAATGTTTCCACGTTATTCAGGCAAGTGGGTTTGCCCCACAGCCCTGAATTGGCAGGGAAAGGCGGGCGTGGGCGCGGCATTCCCCTTTCCCCTTCAATAGAAGCTAAAAGGGCTGTTTCTTCACCGCAGACAAAAGCGCCGGCACCTTCCTTAATTTTAAGCTGGAAACTAAAATCCGTACCCATAATATTTTTGCCTAAATATCCAAGCCTGTTTGCTGCTTCTATAGCTAAACGCAATCTTTTAATGGCTAAAGGATATTCAGCGCGGACATAAACATAGCCTTCATCGGCTCCAATGGCATAAGCGGCAATAAGCATGCCTTCAATGACTGCATGCGGGTCGCCTTCCAGCACACTGCGGTCCATAAAGGCGCCGGGGTCGCCTTCGTCAGCATTACAGACCACGTACTTCTTGTCCCCCTGGGCTTTATAGGTAAACTCCCACTTCAAGCCGGTGGGGAAACCTGCGCCGCCGCGGCCGCGCAAACCAGATTTTTTTACTTCTTCAATTACTTCAACAGGACTCATCTGCAGAGCATTTTTTAATCCTTCATAACCGCCCTGGGCCAAGTATTCATCAACATTTTCCGGGTCGATAACACCGCAGTTATGCAGCACTCTACGGGACTGTTTAGCATAAAAACCGATTTCCATATGGTTTTTAACTGCTTCACCGGAAATAGGATCTTTAAAAAGCAAACGGTCCACAACACGACCATTTACCAAGTATTCTTCTACTAATTCCGGAACATCTTCTGCCTGCACGCGGCAATAGAAAATATCTTCCGGATGTACAATCACAATTGGCCCCTGCTCGCAGAAACCATGGCACCCAGAGGTAACAATCTCAAATTGATCAGCAATTCCTCTTTTCTCCAACTCGTTAAGCAGGGCTTCCTTCACTGCCAACGAACCCGAGGAAATACAGCCGGTTCCTGCACAAAGTAAAATTCGTCTTCGCTCCATGATTTACCCCCCTAACAATCCGTGCTTTAATACTTTTCCAGAATTCCCGCGATTTTATCAGGTGTCAGCCGGCCAAAAGTATCATCATTAATCATAATAACAGGAGCCAAGCCGCAGGCACCGATACAGGCAACCGATTCCAGTGTAAACTTCAGATCTTCTGTGGTTCCGTCCACATCTAAATCAAGTTGTTCCCTTAATGCTTGCATGATTTTGGCAGCGCCGCGAACGTGGCACGCCGTTCCTTGACAAACACGAATAATATTTTTACCCCGCGGTGTTAAATGAAACTGGGCATAAAAAGTAGCAACGCCAAAGATTTTACTAAGCGGAGTCTTAAGTTGTCTGGCGGCATATTCCAGTGCCTCGCGAGGCAAATATCCATAGGCTTCCTGGATCGCCTGTAAAATTGGTATCAGTGCACCTTTTTCATCTTGATAGCGCTCTAAAACCTCTTCAACTGCTTCATAGTCAAAGGGATCTTCTGTATAATTTTTCTCCAGATTCTCTTTCAACTCGTCTAACCTCCTTTGCATACTAGCTATCATGTTCAAAATAAATTGGTTTAGTACATAAATTAAATTTATGATGCTTAATTCACTATAGATTCGTGTTCACACGAGCTTATTCCTGCAAAAGGCACAAAAAATCCCCGGGAAGCCAGAAAGCATTTCCAGGGAAATCTTATTTCTTTGTTCTCTATCTCTATTGTACTGTAATTCAGTTTTTCCGGCAATGACCATTTTTTTCAGGTAGTTTTACTTTCTGCACCGGATGACACGTTTCTCCGTTATAACCATATCTACCTGCTTATCCCAGGGCTCCACCGGGATATTATCCAGAATTTGCAGTTCAAAAGCAACGGCAACCAGCGGCACCCCCGGGCGCAAACGTGGGAAAAAGCGATCGTAATAACCGGCCCCATAGCCTAAGCGATTCCCTTTTTCATCAAAGGCCAGACCCGGGGCCACCACAAAATCTATTTCTTGAGGATCTACTTGGGGCAAGATGTCTACCTTCGGCTCCGGTATATTCCACGGGCCGGGAGTTAAATCTTCTTCCAAATTTGTGATTTCCGCCAAAAGCAACTGCCTGCCTTCTTTCACAGTTTTCGGGGCTACCACTCTTTTACCGTGGGCAAAAGATTCCAGCACCATTTTTTGTGTCATAACTTCTTTGCCAAAATGCAAAAAATACATCACTGTCTGTGCCGAACGGTATTGGGGCAAAGCAAAAAGCTGTGCGGCAATTTTATCACTATATTCTTCTACCTGTTGCCATGTTAACTGATCTCGTTTTTCTTTTATCAGCTGGCGTAGCCGTTTTTTTTCTTCCATATTAACCACCCCGATATTCTTTGCAGTTTTAATACGAGCGGGCAAAGTAGACAAGATACTTGCCGGGACTGCCGCAATTTAGGCAATTGCCGGGTTTTTCATTTTGCAAATGGAAAGGGATATTGCGAATGGTGGCTTTTGTTTCTTCTTTGATGGCCAGCTCACAATCATCGCTGCCACACCAGGAGGAAATAACAAACCCGCGTTTTTCCGCAATAATTTGCTTGAATTCTTCGTAATCGTCTGTTCTGTGCGTGTTTTCCTCCTGGAATTGCTTTGCCTTTGCAAACATGTTTTTTTGAATTTCCTCCAGCAGAGCCGGTATGCGCTCCATCAGTTCCTCCAGAGCAACTGTTTCTTTTTCCCCAGTATCCCGCCGCGCCAGCACGGCAACTCCGGCCTGCAAATCACGCGGGCCGATTTCAAGTCTTAGCGGTACCCCTTTCATTTCCCACTCATTAAATTTCCAACCGGGTGAATATTCTTCGCGATCGTCCATTTCAATCCGCACCCCGGCTGCTTTTAATTCACTGTAGAGCTCCCTGGCTTTTGCCAGAACTTCCTCTTGTGCTTTTTTCGGAGCAATAGGCACTAAAACCACCTGAATGGGTGCTACCAGTGGTGGTAAAACCAACCCGCGTTCATCACCGTGTACCATGATAATGGCACCGATTAAGCGCGTTGAAACCCCCCAGGAAGTCTGCCAGACATATTTTAATTCCCCGTCTTTATCCAGGTAAGTAATATCAAAAACCCTGGCGAAATGTTCGCCTAAATTATGAGAAGTGCCTGCCTGCAACGCCTTACCGTCACTCATTAAAGCTTCAATAGAATATGTGCGCAAGGCACCTGCAAACTTTTCCTTTTCTGATTTTTGCCCCGTTATCACCGGAATTGCCAGATCGTTTTCCACAAAATCACGGTAAACTTCAAGCATTTTCAAGGTTTCTTCTTCTGCTTCTTCCTCATTGCGGTGTGCCGTATGGCCCTCTTGCCATAAAAACTCTGAAGTACGTAAAAAGGGCCGCGTAGTTTTTTCCCACCGTACCACATTGCACCACTGGTTAATTAAAACCGGCAGATCACGATAGGACTGAATCCAACGGCTGTACATTTCACAGATTATAGTTTCCGAGGTGGGCCGAACCACTAATCTTTCCGTTAATTTTTCATTGCCGCCATGTGTGACCCAGGCAACTTCCGGGGCAAAGCCTTCCACATGATCAGCTTCCTTTTGCAAAAGACTCTCAGGAATAAATAAAGGAAAATAAGCATTTAAATGTCCTGTATCTTTGATCCGTTTATCCAGCCGTTGCTGCATGTTTTCCCATAAAGTATAACCGTAGGGACGAATAACCATACAGCCTTTCACAGGGGCATAATCCATTAACTGTGCTTTTAAAATTACATCCAGGTACCATTGAGAATAATCTTCACTTTGCGGAGTAATTTCTTTCACAAATTCCTTATCCTGCTTTGCCATCCACGAATTCCTCCTTTAAACAAAAAGCACGACAAAACCTGATGAATACTCACAGATTATACCATATACAAGTCAAGAGGGTCAATTTTCCGTAATTGACGCTAGCTTTCCTCGCTTTTCAGGCCGACGTCCCGACATAGAAAAAGCCGCAGCAGGCGGCTTTTTATTCTATCCGGAACAATTCTGTTGATAGATAACGCTCACCGGTATCAGGGGCGATAACTACTATGCGTTTGCCGGCACCTAAATCTTTTGCTATTTGTAAAGCGGCAGCAACTGCTGCTCCGGTAGAAATACCTACCAGCAGGCCCTCCTTTGCCGCCAATTGGCGAGCTATTTCCATTGCCTCTTCATCTTCCACGGGAACAACCTGATCAACAACTTTGCTGTTGTAAACAGTTGGCACAAAACCAGCACCTATACCCTGTATTTTATGGGATCCGGGTTCTCCTCCCGAAAGTACGGCAGAGGTGGCAGGCTCCACTGCATAAATTTTTACTTGAGGCACTTTTTCCTTCAGCACTTCACCCACACCGGACAATGTTCCCCCTGTGCCGACACCGGCCACAAAAGCATCCAGCTGCCCGTCAGTCTGCTCTAAAATTTCCAGAGCTGTAGTTTTTTTATGGACTGCTGGATTTGCCGGATTGGAAAATTGTTGCGGGAGAAAATAATCCGGATTTTCTTTTACCAGCCGTTCTACTTCATCTACTGCCCCTTTCATGCCTAAATAACCGGGGGTAAGGATAAATTCAGCACCATATACCTTCAGGAGACTGCGACGCTCCACAGACATGGTCTCAGGCATAACCAAAATCAAGCGATAACCGCGGGCGGCCGCCAGCATGGCCAGACCGATGCCGGTATTGCCGCTGGTGGGCTCAATAATAGTGGCCCCCGGTTTTAATTTGCCTTCCTTCTCCGCCTCCAGAATCATATTCATGGCAATGCGGTCCTTGACGCTACCTCCCGGATTAAATGCTTCCAGTTTCAGGACAACCTCTGCCATTTCCGGACTAACAAGCTTATTTAAACGCACCATAGGCGTTTGTCCGATCAGTTCAAAAACACTGTTTGCGATTTTCAAATTATCCCTCCTCGCCTGTTATTGTTTTTAGAACGGTTAAAATCTCGGCAAAAGTAGTAAAAGCATGAAATTCTATGCCGTTTTCCCGGCAATAAGTTGCCAGAAAATCTTTTGCAAAAAGAATATCGGCGGCTTGACTGACACATCGATCTGAATGTCCATCACCAATATAAACCAGGGAGTTGCCCTTTTGCTTAATTTTTTCGGCAAACTGCAACTTACAAGTGCCACACTGGCCACACTCACTGCGCCGGTAGGGAAAATCAGCTTTCAGCCTTTTTTCTACCACCTGCAGCTTATTGGCGAAATAGGGCAGATCCAATTTGTATTTTGCAAAGATCCGCTCGATGTAAAAGTCAAACCCATCGGAAACAACTGTAACTTTTATTTCTTTTTGGCGGCAAAAATCCAGAAAAGCAGGAAAATAAGGATCAATAAAAAAATTATCATCCACAAACTGCTGCAGGTCTTTTTCGCTCACAGAAGTCAGCTGAAATATTTCCGTCATTGCTTCCCGGGAACCTTTTTCGCCACGCTGGTAAGCTTCTTCGATCTCCAGCCATCCCGGCCCGGCAAAAGTCTGTATAATACTAAAACCAATATCTTCATTAGTAATTGTCCCGTCAAAATCACAGAGAACTTCAAAAGATTTTTTTGTCTGCATTAAGATGTTCCTCCGGCTTCATCCGTCCCCACTTGGTGTAAGGTTTACTCCCATTTATTTGTTGTTAATTTTTTTTGCAGCAACTTTGCTGCTTTTGTTGCCAGTTGTTTAGGCACTTTGACCACAATTTCTCCAAAAACACCGGAAGACAATTCAAAAGCTTCACTGGCGTCCCTGTCCAGCAGGACCGGAATTTTAGCTGCCCCCAGCATCCCTTTCACAATATTTGCTTCTTCTTCCGTAGCTGCCTGAAAAACAGCTACCCACCTTTCAGTACCGTTGTACTTCATAAGCCGCCTCCTTTACGGAAAGTAGCTTTCCCCATTGCAAAACTTTTAAAGCTTTTTCCGTTTTTCCCCTGTTGCTTCCGCCGGCAAGCACAAGCAAGAAAGACGCTTTGTTTTTTTATTTAAATGATGCGTCTTTCTTGTCCTTTAGGGGTTGCCACCCCTTCGGCGGACCTGCGGTCCTGACCACCCCGCTAACTTAAGGGGGCAACCTTCCTAAACCCTCATTTGCCAGGATAGAAAGTATATTCAACTTGATACAATTTCCTGGCAAATTAAGAGAAATTCTGTGAGTTAGAAATCTTATTCCACAGTAACCTTTGAATTCCTGCCGTCTGTGGGAAAAGGCCGGATAAGTCCGGCCCCAATTAGTTATTTTAGCGGCTTAATCACAGAACATGCCATGCGCTTAAAATCCAAATGCTCCTGTAAACGAACATTAATTTCTTCCAGCTTTATGTCCTGCATAACTTCCAGATACTCAAAAAAGTTGATGTTTTTAAAATGGTAGGCAGGAAAATTGTTGGCAATAAACTCCAGGGAGTTAAAACTTTTTAGAAACTCACCCATCATCTTGCGCTTATGATGTTCAAATGTTTGTGCATCAATGCCCTGCTCTTGAGCACGTTTAATTCCTGCCACCAAAAGTTCATATAGTTTTTCCGGATGAGCAGTTTCACCACCGATGACTGTATGACCATACCCTACTTCTGCCACATAACCGGCATCAAACTCATCATCAATAAGCCCTTCTTCATAAAGCTCATTATAGAGTTGCGAGCTGGAACCGAAAACTGCTTCCAGCATCAGCGAAGTGGCAATTTCCCGTTTAAATAAAGGCAAACCATCATAACCTACATCTGTTTCCTTAAAGCCCAGATTCAAAAGCGGTTCAGAAACAACCAATGTCTGTTCCACATAATCCCGGACAATTTCCGGCGGTTCTGTGGGATAAAGACGGTTTATTTCTCCCAGGGGCTGATGATTATATTTATTAAGATTATTTTCCACCTGGTTTAAAACGCTTTCCGGCTCCACATCGCCCACCACAAAGACAACCATATTGCTAGGATGATAAAAAGTGCGGTAGCACTTATAAAGTATATCTTTGTCAATTTTATTTATACTCTCTACGGTACCGGCAATATCTATTTTCACCGGATGCTCCTGGTAGAGTGCTTCCAGTAAGTTAAAGAAAAGCCTCCATTGCGGATTGTCTTCATACATGCGAATTTCCTGCTCAATAATGCCTTTTTCTTTTTCCACACTTTCTTCTGTAAAATAAGGAGTCTGTACAAAATCCAAAAGTACTTCCAGACATTCAGGAAAATTTTCCGTGGCAGAAAACAAATAGGTGGTATTGGTAAAATTGGTAAAAGCGTTACTGGAGGCACCCAGAACGGCAAACTTATCAAAAACATTACCTGTTTCATCTTCAAACAGTTTATGCTCTAAAAAGTGGGCTACACCGTCGGGTACAACTATTTCTTTACCTTCACCTTCCACCACAAAATGTGAGTCTATAGAACCGAAATTGGCGGAAAAAGTAGCATATTTTTTCCTGTAGCCTTTTTTCGGCAAAACAAAAACTTCCAATCCCGGCTCTATGCGCCGCCGGTACAACTTTTCCTGTAAGAGGCTTTGTTCTATAACATGGGTCATCTCACGCGCCCCCCTTTTTCGTTAAAAAATAAACTGTATCAAGCTGAACATTTTGGGCTATCCGGACCACATCTTCCGGTTTCACCCTGGCAAGTTCCTGCAATAATTCCTGTGTGGTCCAAGTCCGCCCCGCCAGAATATCATCAAGGGCACGATTTGTGAAGGCGGCAGGGCTATCCTCTTCCAGGAGATATTGGTTACGCAGGCCACTGTATGTATTTTGGAAAATTTCCTCACTGAAATCGCCCTTTGCCATGGCTTCAATCTGCTTTTCGATAATGTCCAATGTCCGGATATAATTTGTGACTTCAATCCCTGAGGAAATAACCATCAGGCCTTTATGTTTTTCTATACGCGAATAAGCATAGTAGGCTAAACTTGCTTTTTCACGTACATTTTGGAAAAGTTTTGAATGGGGAAATCCACCTAAAATGCCGTTGTACATTACCAGCGCCAGGTAGTCTTTATCTTTATAGCTGATGCCGGTACGAAAGCCCAGGACCAACTTTCCCTGGTTCACATCCAGTTCATCTTGCACATAGCGGACTTTCTCCGGCTCCTTTTCCACCAGTGTAGGCGGTATTTCCTCTTCCTGTGCCCGGGGATAAGCAAATATTTCTTCCACCAGCGCCAGTGTCTCTTCCACAGCCAAGTCACCAATTAAATGTAAATCTGTGGGGCTCTCCTGCAGGAACTGATAATAAAACTGGTATAACGAGTTCTCATCTATTTTTGCCAGTTGCTCACTGGTACCATATTTAAAAACGCTAAAAGGCTCATTTGCACACATTTCCTGCAGACAACGTTCGATGGAATAAGCTATTTTATCATTGATTAAGCCTCTGATCACCTTTTCATGCTGTTCTTTTTCCTGTCTGACATAATCGGCTTTAAAGGCATTATTCTCCACTAAAGGCTTAGTAATGATTTCATTTAGTATTTCCAGGCTCTGCCGTAAAAGACTGTTTTCACCGGGTAAAAACTGGTCATGTACTAAATCGAGTGTATAGACAATTAATTGCCTTTCTCCCTTTTTAATTACATCCACCATCAGCTCTGTGCCGTAAAGTTCCTCCAACCGTTTGGCCAGTTTCTGCCTGGTGGGGTAATTAACACTGCCCCGTTGTAGGACGGAAGGCAGGAGCGCGCTTTGCGTTACTTTGTCGGCATCAAGACGACGATGAAAAATAAGTTGCACTAAAATTGTTTTAAACTTTTTGGTAGGGTGAAGATAGACATTTATCCCGTTTTTTAAACGTTTTAGGTGGTATGTAGCCAAATTCTTTCCTCCTTCGCCGGCATGTACTAAATTTCCAGCTGCCGGATAACTTATTTATTTCACGCCTAAACTTTATAATCCTGCCAACGTCATTATTTTATGTTAAATCCTTAACCTTATTAGTGTTAATGTCAACTTGGATTTCTGCCTGCCGTAAAATCTGTGAAACTAAAATAATCATGGGAACACCGGCATATAGAAGCGTAGTGGCTGCCGCCACCACGCCGGAATCATTAAAACATAAAGCAGTCAGACTACCGGCAATAATGCCCAGAAATCCGGCGGCTATGGCCGGATATGTTTCCCGGAGTTTACGCACTACACCGTACGGCCGGAAAAACAAAACAGCAAAAACACCAAGGAAAGCCAGGAATACGCGACTCCATTGTGAATAGCGCAGCAGTTTTAAATTCATGGCACCTTTACGCAGGACAATCTCCTGCAGCGCCTGCCAGCCGTGATTTTGCAAAAGAATTATCGTCCGCCCCAGGTGGGTTTGCTCATTATCCGGCAAACTGAGATTCAGCTGCAAAGCCACAGCCGCCAACAGCACTAAGCCTGTAAACAAAAAAAGCAGAGTTTTCCCCTTGGGCTTTATTTGTAAAAGAGCGGCTAAAGTCACAATAAAAGCAACAACGGCAGTAAGGGTGCCACCGAAATTTGTGCCGCCATGGGGTGAAAACATCAGATAGGTGATGCCTAAATAGTAAACAGCCATGGCTGCCAATAATTGCCGGCGATAACGGGGCCAAATAATAAGCAGAGCCGTAGTGCCTAAAATTGCCGAGCCTACCAATACTCCCATATATTCATTGCCCAAACCATAGTAGCGGGCTCCAGAGACAGGATCATAACCTAAAACAGAAACTTTCATCAGTTGAGCATCACGCAGCACATCCACCACCAGGGAAACAGATGTGGTAACTGCCAGGGCAGCAAAACGTGACACCGCGTTTTTAAACAAGAACTGCAAGACTATTACTGCTGCCACGGCGGAAAAGACGGTTAAAGCAACGGCAAAGGGCTGCGATAAACGCTCAAGCGGTAAATATAAAAGTAAAAGCGGGATAGTCAGTAATCCCAACAATAAACCGTTAAAATAACGGCAGGGTATAATGCGAATAAATAAGTTAACCAGTGCCCCCAGCACAAAAATAATCTGCAATAAAACATAAGTTTTTAACAGCACGGGACGCAGTCGATAAATATGATCAATTACTTTTCTCATGCCAAGCAAATCTTTAGTTCCACCCGTCCCTGCCGGTTCCAAAGCCCGGCCGATCATCTCCGCCGGCACTTCCAGGTTTAGGCTTTGCAAAATAAAAGGAGCCAAATCAATCACCGCCGCCAGTCCCGGGCGCCTGGTGGTGGGTGAAATTAGTAAAGTACCGGCATCAACGGATGCACCAAGAAGCAAAAGAAAGCCTAAATTTTGTGCTCCCGTAGCCCCGGCTACCGGCACACCGGCAAGTAAAAGCAGCAAATCTTCCTTATCCATCTCGGTTTTAATATTAGTTAGAAGCCAGTCTAGATCGCTAAAGATTTGTTCTTCAACCTGTTTTGCTCTGTTTTCTTGCATTAAAGGGCGGTATTCGTTCAGGCGGGTAGTATCTCCCCAATCAATGAGAATAACATCGGATATTGCGTATACTTCTCGGAATACTGACCAGACTTTTTCTTTATGCATCCGCCAACCATAGGGAAACATGGCATCTTCCTTCAGGATCTCCGGGCTGATAAGACCGCAATCTATCTGCCCGTGCCGGTCTGCCAGTAAAAGAGCCGCTTCACGATTAACCGTTTTGCCGTCGGCATTACCGATAAGTGCAGTTTTTTTACCGTTAGTATGTAATGTTTCTCCTAAAAGGCCGGGATAAACCGGATGCTGCAAATTCTCATTGGCACGCATAATTTCCGCCATACCCAGGTGAACAATCTCCCCTTGTGGCTGGCTTCCCTGCCGGCGCACATAAATTTGTGCTGCCACGCTGCCATTGTAATCTTCATCTTGCATAAATGCCAAACGACCGCTGTCTGTGCCTAAAGCCCGGGATCCCGCTCCCATGGTCACATAAAGATGGCGACCAATAGAGCCGGAAGCTGTACCTGTATTGAGTAATGCCATAGCCCCCTGTTCAAGCCAGGGGGAGATAGTTTCCGCTTCTGTAAGCTGCTCTAAATCCAACCGGGCCAGCGATAAGATGATAACTTTGCCTGCCGCTGTGGCCTTTGCAGGGAAAAGCAGGAAAAGCAATATGATTAAACTTAAATAAATTACTTTTTCTTTCACTTAACTTTCCCGTCCTCCAGGATTTTTTCATACAGTTTTTGCATTTGCCCGACATGCCGTTCAATACTGTAACTCTGTACATCAAGTCGCGCTTGTTTTGCCAGGCGCGCTGCTTCTTGGGGACAATTTAGCAAGTACTGAATAGCGGCAAATAAAGCCTCCACGTTTTCTGCCGGAAAGAGCAAACCGTTATGTTTATCCTTAATAATTTCCCGTAACCCGCCCACACTGCCGGCAATGACCGGACACCCGGCAGCCATGGCTTCCAGGGCGGCAATTCCCTGAGCTTCACTGCGGGAAGCCAGCACAAAAACATCTAAAGTTTTAAGTAAAGCAGGAATCCGGTCAAACTGCCCCAAAAAGAAAACCCGCTCCTTTATCCCCAGCTCTTGCGTCAAATTTTCCAGGTGTTTGCGGAGCGGTCCTTCTCCGGCAATAACAAAACAGGCTTGGGGAAAAAGCGGTGCCAAAAGGGCTGCTGCCCGCAGAAAAAGATCTACACCTTTTTGCGGAGCCAACCTGGCCACTGTACCCACATAATAATTTTGTGGTGTCCAAAAAGAGAGTGGCTTTTGGGCAGCACCATATTCTACCAGATCAATACCGTTAGGAATAACACAGATTTTTTCCTTTTGCACCCTGTATGTCTGTATTAACTCTTTTTTAAGCCACTCTGAGACGGTTATATACTGGTACGTCTGGCGGGCCAGCAGCCGCTCCGCCTGTAAATATATGGGCTTAAATTTACCGGCTTGGGCCTGGGCAAAATCACTATGTACGGTCACAAGACAAGGAATACCGGTGATGCCGGCCAAGAGCCTGGCCACAAGTCCTGCCTTAAAGCCATGAGCATGCAAAAGAGAAAATTCACCGCCGGCAACAACTTTATGCAAGCCGGACAAGGCCCGCAAATCCCGCCACAAATCAAATGTGCCCGTTATTGGCACTTCCAGTAGCTTACACGGCAAATGACGGTAAAATTTTATATACTCCCGGGGGCAAGCAACAGTAAAAGCAAATTTTTCCGACAGGGTTTTAATCAGGGTACAAACATGTTTTACCATTCCGCCTTCTGCGGGACGCAGAAGCATTAAAATTTTAGCCCTTTGCATGTGCCCGCCTCATCTGTATAAAGTCTGTTTCTTTTGTAGTATATCCCATTATTACCCAGAAAAAACTTCTGCCGGTTTTTAGTTTCCGGCTTCCTGCATTTTACATTGACTTTTGCCTGCCACTTTGCTATGATGATAT
>JGI24708J26588_10001767_pt1 | contig 16879 bp, 17 predicted proteins | sample BioPla1DNA2_FD_26588 | JGI IMG/M metagenome (IMG submission 26588) | reverse complement strand
GGATTACCGAAAGTGGTATATCAAGACGTGTTGAAGATCAAGTTGCCGAAGACATAATATTCGCAAGGTATGACGAATCCGGAAACGAAAGGATTACCGAAGGTGGTATATCAAGACGTGTTGAAGATCAGATATCAAGGACGAACATGTTTTTACGGTATACCGAAGGTGGTGATGAAAGATGCGTAGAATCGGGCGACTTTAGAAATGTTGAAATACCAGCCGTTGAAAAAACATTGTTTTTGCGTTATAATGAAAATGGGGAAGAACGGTTGGTTGAAGAAGGCGAATTCAGGAATATAGAATATGGCGAAAAATAGGCCGTTGATTAAGAATAAGAAAAGTGTTAAAATATAAAAATCCAAGGGGGAATTTGTGGTGGGAATAAAGATTTCGGAAATAGCGCAAAGGTTAACGGATATTGTCAATGAAACGAATGTTGAAGTATCTGAAAAAATAGGCGACACAAGCGTAACTAAAAAGTTTGATCTAAAGAAACTTCAAGATCAGATTGATGGCAAGGCAAGCGCCGCTATTTTGCAAGATGCTATTGCGCAAATAGATACGCTTACCAATCAGGTTGAAGACAAGGTTGATGGTCCGGAAACTTCGGTTATTGGTAACCTTCCTGTTTTTGGCAACGAAGACGGTAAAACAATTACCGATTCCGGAACAAGTATTGCAGACATTGTAAGCCAAATTGGCGGCGGAAGTGGCGACGTTACGGGGCCATGGGGCGCTGGCGATGGAAATATAGCTGTTTTTGATGGAAGTAGTGGTAAAGCCATTCGTGACAGCTATATCAATCAGCAAAATATTGTGCAGGGATCGGGGTATTCGGTAAGCGGACATATTCCCGTGTTTGGTAACGATTATGGTAATATGATAATCGATTCTGGCTATAATGTTAATGATCTTCTTGGTGGTGCAGGTGGTGGTGTCACCGGGCCTGCCGTGTCAACGGCCGGAAACTTAGCTTCTTTTGCCGATAGTTCTGGGCAGCAACTTGCCGATAGTGGCGTAAATATATCCGACGTTGGTAATGTTAAAGGCCCAGAAGCTTCGGTGGGTGGCAATGTTGTTGTTTTTAGTGGTGAAGACGGGAAGGTAATAAATGATAGTGGATATAGTATAACCGATCTGCTTGCGGGCGAAGGTGGCGTTGTTGGGCCGGAAAGCGCAATCGCTGGCAACCTGCCGCTTTTTGCCGATGATACTGGTAAGGTTCTTTTGGATAGTGGTATTGGTATTGGCGATATTATTGGCCAAACGCCTGTAGAATCGATGGTAACAATAACCGTTGGTCCAGAAGGATCAGACGCAGATTTTTTTACTTTAGGTTCGGCTATAGACCACGCTATAAAAAACTATAGACCAGCGAAAGCGGCTAATGGCCCCTTTGTTAAAATACTTATAATGGATGGGTTTTTAACATATGAATCTATAATAATTGATGGGCTGGACCTTTCGTGGATTGGTTTAGAAAACCATACCATCAACCAAATTTTAGTTGGGTCTTCGTCACCACTATTAAAAATAGTTAATGGTGGCGCAATACGAATACTTAATTGCCGCTTTGCATCACAAACAGCCGGCCAAGCGGGGCCGTGTTTTGAAGTGTCTTCCTTTGGCAAGCTTTTGGTTACTAATAGGCTTTCTATTGAAGGGTTTAATACACCAATTAAAGTAAATAAAAACGGGTTTGTATATGGTTACAGCGTTTTTGCCGAAGGAACATTTGAAATAGTTGGTGGATCGGTTTACTTAGAAACCGCTGGTAGTTCTAATTTAAGTATTGATAGTGGTGTGTTTGTTTGTAATTTTTGCGATAATACAAACGCCCTTTTAAAATCAATAATGTCTGAAAACAGCAAAATTATAATAAATGACATAACTTTTGATAATCCATATAAAGAAGCACTTTTAAAACTTTCTGGTGGTGTAACGAATATAAAAAAATGTACTGTTCAACAAGGGCAGTCAGTAATCAGCGCAAACAAAGGTGCAATAGTATGTATATCAAATGCACTTGAAGTTGGAACAACCACCGGAACTATTATTGAAGCCGACAACGGTTCGGTTGTTAATATTGGGTCGACAACTTATGATGGCGCTAATTATACCTATGGTCGACTATGGCTGAAGGGCGCCGTGAATAATGTTATCGATTGTAAACGCAATTCGACAGTTAATATTAACGGGCGCTTACAAATCGACAACGGTGTTAACGGCTTTTTAGTTAGCTGCACAGATCAGTCTAAAGTAAATATCCAAAACATTGTCCCCGAAGGCCTTGGCGCCGATGCTGCGATAGGGAATAACATCGGAACTTCCGGCGCAATTATTTGTTCCGAAAGATCGGTTGTTAACATTCCTTCGGTTGATTTAAGTGGAACTTCCGGAATAGGAATAGACTGTAATAACTATTCAGTGGTAAATGCAAGAAACATAAGGCTTTCTGGATATACCACAGCCATTAAAAGTGCAAACGGATCGATCGTAAATATTCCAGGCGTGGTTATTATAGACAAAGAAGGCTGTGTTCTTGAAACGGCTATAACATGCCTTAATGGTTCTTCGGTTCGTGCGCCGGGCGCAGTAATTAGGGATGCAACTATAAACGCAATTTTATGTTCGGATTCTTCTATAGTGCACGCCCCCGGCGCAACCATTCAGGATATTACCGGGCAGCTTGCACTATGCGAAAACGGAAGTGCGCTTAATATTAAAAACATGACGGCAACCAATAATGTGGCTTCCGGAATAGTTAGCAAAACAGGAAGCAATGTTTATGCAAATGGCGCAAACATATCTACGGCAAATACCGTTGACCTTAGCGTTGAACAGGGTGGTTTTATTTTCGCACACGGCGCAATTGCCGATCTTAGCAAGGCCGTAAATACCATGGGCGCCGACGGTATCATCTGGGGCGATGAGCCTGCGCCGTAATAAAAAGACTTGTTTATATGTCCGGTTGTATGAAAACGATAGCACTGCGTGATATAATATATGGGGGTGATCGTGGTGAGCAGGTTTGATACATGTATTAACAAAGTTTTGAATTTTGAAGGCGTGTTTTCAGACCACCCCGCCGACCTTGGCGGGAAAACGAAATATGGCATTACGCAGCCAACGTTGTCTTCGGCTTTTAAGGCGGGCATAGTAAAACACGATAATATACAGGCGCTGACCGTACAGGAAGCAAAACTAATTTACAAGGCAAATTATTGGGATCGATGCAAATGCGACGAACTTCCCGCCCCGCTTGATTTTTGCATATTCGACACGGCGGTAAATTGCGGGCCCGCTGCGTCAATTAAATTCCTTCAAATCGCGCTAAACAAAATAAATAACAATAATGCGCTTAAAGTCGACGGCATAATTGGCGACAAGACCATGAATGCCATCAAAGAATACCTTGCAAGGTATAGAAGTGATTGCACATTCCCTGTTCTTTTTCTTTGCGACGTTTTTCTTGATCGACGCCTTCAGGGGTACAGCGATATTGTCGCCGTCAATTCGTCGCAATTGGTTTTCCTGCGTGGATGGATCAATCGAATTCTTGACGTGAAGAAGGTAATAATGGATGGGAAATTATGAAGACCGAATTTCTTTAGAATATCGAATAGCGACAATCGAAACGCAGTATAGGCAACTTTTCGATTTACTTGAACGGCACAATGACATAAACGAAAAACTTGAATCCCGCCTTGATGCGCTTGATGACAAGTTGCGCATGCAGGGCTGGGCGCTGGCGTCGACGTTCTTGGGCGTTATCTTGTCCATGGTAATCACAATAGTCTTCAAGTGAAGGTAGTGAGATTTTAAAATGATTGATGCGGACAAAATAAGAAAAGCGCCACTTAGAAAAATTCTTGCCATGTGGGCGGCGGGACTAACGACATTCGTAATTCTTTTTCATTTATTTACCATGACTGCCCCGCCTGAACAGATTAAAGATATTATTATCTACGTCGTTTCGGCGACGATAGGCGCCTACTTCGCATCCAGTTCATTTGAAGCGATAAAGGGCGGGCCGAACAAAGGCGGAAAATGTGCATATGGCGGTGATGCGAATGTGGAAGAAAATAAAGAAGATGCTTAAGGCCTTACTTGGTTTTCTTACCTTTGCGGTTGGATTGTTCTTTATTTCGCATAATCGAAAAAATGACAAGATGCAGAAACTAAAACAAAACTTAGAAATCAATAAACAAAGCGTCGACGAAACAACCGAAGAAATCGTGAAGACCGAAGATATGATAAAAAAGGTACAAGCACAATTGGAAGGGGATATCGAAAGTGCAAAAAAGAATATCAAAGTGCCTGATAGCATTGATGGTGTTGTTGACGGTCTTAATTCCGTTCTCAACACGATCCGAAGCGACGGTAATGGCCGAAAACAACAAGGTTGTGATGGATGTCCAGGACGCCATTGATTTGTACCGCTACATTAAAGAACTGGAAGTTGAAAACAGGGTTTTAAAGGAACAGATCGAAAAAGAAAGGTTGGCCGTTCAGGAATACGTAGACAAAACGAACGAACTTATCATGCGGCATGAAAACGAAAGGCAATCGTGGGAAAAACTTGCCACCGAAATCAATGCCGAACTAAATGCGTCGAAACGGAAAACATACAAGTATGCATTGATTGGTTTTGTGCTAGGGGGCGTTGTTGGTGCGGTCGTTGATTAGACGAACGTACACAGAACGCCGTGGAAGGATTAAGTCCGGCCCGCCGCATTAGACGGGACGAAGGCAATGTCGCAAAATTAGAAGGCCCCACCAACGGGGCCTTTCTTTTTGGGCGCAGGCGGTGTTATGGTAGAAATGGTAGAAATGGTAGAAATTTTGGCCTTTTGAAATTTTGAATGTAAATTTTCATTTTCAATTAAAATTTCTTAAGGGGCAAAAATTCTACCATGTCTACCATGTCTACCATAGGAAGAAAAGACATTGTGAAAGAAAGCACAGAACTTGGGTGCAAATTGCCCCCAAGTTTAGGCATTGCAGCAACAGCTAATTAAATTGCCAAAATGGATTTGAACGTGCGATCCTTGTCCCGCCGTCGTACGGATATTTGTTTATGGTAGAAATGGTAGAAATGGTAGAAATTTTGGCCTTTTGAAAATTTAAATGTAAATTTTCATTTTCAATTAAAAATTCTTAAGGGGCGAAAATTCTACCATTTCTACCATGTCTACCATTTCTACCATAAGCCCGCCTTTTGCTGGCGTTCATGTCCCGCCGAAATCGTCAAGACACCGTGGTTGGCGGGCGGGCAAATGTTCCGCCACAAAACGAAAACGGGACCGAACAGTTCCTTCGTGGATCGTTCGGCGTGTCCTGCGGGCGAAGGTTGGCAAATTACGCAACGCCGTCGAAATTTGAAGGGCCTTAGTGTTGGCGGCCGTAGACGAAAAAAGGAAAATTTTTCCTTTTTATTTGTTTTCGGTGGACGTGGAAATTTTCGGACATATGTCGGACATATCGGACTTTGAGTTTCCCCGAAAACTTCGAAGGTTGAGCGTGTCGCAAGCGTAGCCTTCGACGGGCGCAGGCCTTCGTGCTTGGAAAATTTAAGGACCGCAGGGCATAAAAATCAGTAAAAATACGTACCCCAAAATGTCGTTTTTCGTTGACAAGTTTGTAAAAAATGTTTATAATATAGTCAAAAGGATAAGGCGTTGCGGAACGTGGTCGGCGGTTGGGGCTTGAAAAATCAGTAAAAATACTTACTCAAAAAACGCATTTTTCGTTGACAAGTTTGTAAAAAATGTTTATAATATAGTCAAAAGGATAAGGCGTTGCGGAACGTGGTCGGCGGGGGCGGTTGGGGATGCGGGCTTGAAAAATCAGTAAAAATACTTACTCAAAAAACGCATTTTTCGTTGACAAGTTTGTAAAAAATGTTTATAATATAATCAAAATGGGGGTGGTGGAAGTGGAAAACGAAAAAGAATTTGTAGGCGTCAGGGACCTTCCGAAGTATGGGATTTCGCACGCAACGTTTTATAACCAAATCAAGAAAAGGCCGGAACTTTTGGTCAACACAAACTTTCTTTTAAGAAACGGGTATCTTGTACGTGAAGTATCGGGGTTTTTAAAATTTTACATGGGGGTGATTAGGAATGCGGGGCATTCTGAAGGTAGGTAGGGATTTCTTTGTGTACTTCGATTCCAGGATAGGGTTGGTTAGGCGGATGGGACGTAATGATGCATATAAGATGATTCGTCTTTGCGACTGCGTGATCATCGATGCGATTAAACTTAAAAAGTTTATCGATTCCGTTCACGACTTCCTGGAAATTCCGTATGAAGGCGATTTAGATTCGGATGTCATCCGTGACCAAGACGACTTAAGTAAGTTTACGGTGGCGGACGTAGACGCCTTGTTTCGGTCGGACGACGATTGCGACGACCATGACGACTTGGATGATTACGCCAACATAGACTGCTGCGGCGACTGCGACGATTGCAAAGATCGTGACGCCTGCGACCGCTTAGACGATTACAACGACGAATACGATTGCGGCAACTGTGACGATTGCGAAGTCCGGGACGAATGCGACTTGGTTAACAATTGCGACGACGTGGATGGTTGCAACGACTGCGACAAATGCATAGTCCGTGACGAATGCGACAAAGAAAATGGGCGCTACGAAATAGATTTCACCGACGATATTCCGCAATCGTTCGATCAAACGGACACGGAAATATTTCTGACCTGGGAAGCCGAAGAATACGGCGATCAGGAAATCGAAGAACTTGAAAAAGACGATTCGTCCCCGCTGTGGGATGAAGTCAATCTTTTGGGGTGGTGACGTGCAGTGATATACGTGGCAAGAACAAATCACGGGCTTTGCGCATATTATAACTATGACGACAATATCGGCGGATACTTTTTCGAAGAAGAACTTGACGACTTCATCCGTGACAATCAGGCCGTCGTACTTGACAAGCAACTTCCAATCAAGAAAGTGGAACGATATCTTGTCAACTACGCAATATCGAACGAATTAAAACAAAATAGAAGGGGCCGGGGGGTCCGGCCCTTTTATGGAAACAAATAACCATGGGGGTGATGCCTGTGTTAGATTATATCACAAATGGCGAAACGTGTCAACAAGCGGGCGGATTACTTACTGCGGAACAAATGCGGGAATATGCCGAAAAGAAGGAAGACGCAAAAAATAAGGCGCTTGGCAGGTATCTTCGTGACGTTTATTACATTTACGAAGACGAACAAGGCAATCCGTTATTCCGTGTCGTCCGCAAACAATTCGAAAACGGCAAGAAAATCCTGCAGGAACGGTGCGACGAAAATGGGAACTGGAAGGCGGGCCTTCGTGGCGTAAGGCGTGTGATTTACCGCCTTCCCGAAGTTATAAAGGCCGTGGCGGAAAATCAAAAGGTGTTCGTGGTCGAAGGCGAAAAGGATGTAGAAACGCTGCGTTCGTGGGGCCTTGTGGCAACGACGAATCCCATGGGCGCAGGAAAGTGGTTAGACGAATATTCGCAGTATTTAAAATATGCGCACGTCGTCGTTCTTCCTGACAACGACACCGTTGGTATGGATCATGCCGAAGACGTGGCCGAAAAGCTGAAAGACGTGGCATATTCGGTAAAGATTGTCCCGATTCCCGTGAAAGAAAAACACGAAGACGTAACGGATTGGGCGGAAAAGTACGGCGGGACGAAGGAAAAGCTGTTGAAACTTGTCGACAATACGCCCGAATTCAACGGGACGGATAAAATGATCGTGATCAAACTTGGCAAAAAGCCCGAAAAGACAATTCCGGCTTACGCCAAGCGTGTATGTGAAAAACTAAATCAAAAGACGCTTGAAAAGCCGGGACTTAACCATATTGGCAAATTCTACTGGAAAGAAGACATGTACAGGCGGGGCGTGTCGATGGTATGTTTTGACGGATTCGACAGGCCAAGGATATCGGCATTGACGAAGGATGAACTTTTCAACGAATTGTGCAAGGTTGCCTGTAGCGATAAAAAATCAGGCGTGCCACCGAAAGAAATCTCAAACTACATTTATAACATGTCCATAGAAGAAAGTGTGTTCAAAATACTTTCAAGGATCGTACGAATTCCTGTTTTTTCGTCAAAAGGCGAACTTATAAACAAAGCGGGATACTACGAAACCGACCGCATTTTGTATATTCCGTATAACGGATCAGGCGTGGAAGTATCGAAGGCACCGAACGAAGCGGAAAGGGCTAGGGCACGTGACATAATCGAAAACGAACTTCTTGTCGACTTCAATCTAAAGCAACCTGACAAAGCGCATGCCATAGCCTACTTCCTGTTGTTTTTCTGCCGTGACATGATCAACGGGCCGACGCCGATCCATTTATTCGAAGCCGCTAAGCAAGGAACGGGCAAAACGCTTCTTACCGAAACCATCATGCGAACGCTTACGCTAAACAACTACGTGATAATCTCAAAGCCCGAAAGTGAAGATGAACTTCGTAAAAAAATAACCACGGCGGCAATGTATGGCGTGTCAGCCTTTTGCTTGGATAACATCGAAACGTTGAAATCAAAACTTTTGGCGCAAATTCTTCTTACGCAACAATATACCGACCGCATTCTTGGCAACAATGCGCAAATTGACACGACAATCAGGTGGGTTTGGAGCGCCACGGGCAACAACGTATCGATCGATACCGACATGATGCGTCGTTGTATACGAATCAGGCTTGATTGCGATGTTCCCGACCCCCATCTTAGGCCTGTAACATGCTTTAAACATCCCAACTTGTTGTATTGGTGCGAACAAAACCGTGACTGGCTTGTATGGGCTGGACTAACGCTGATACAGGCTTGGATAGCGGCGGGAATGCCGAAAAACAAAAGCGTTAATTATGGCGGCTTTGTAGATTGGGCGCAAACGATAGGCGGGATTCTTGAATTTAACGGCATAGAAGGCTTTCTTGGAAACGTCCGTGAATTCTACGACGACGCCAATATGGATGCGCTTGCATGGAACAATCTTGTGGCACGGTGGTGGAACGATTTTAAAGACAGGCCAATCTTATCGGGCGACCTTTTACAGTGCCAACCTGAAATAGACGCCATATACCTTGGCCGTGACGATCGACCATCTTCACAAAAGAAATATTTAAGCCGCTTTCTAAAAAGCAAAATGGATACCGTTACGCAGGTTGAACATGAAGGCAAAACGTTATATCTAAAACTTAAAAAGGTTAAAGTCGTTACCGAAGGCGTGTTGTGGGCGCTTAAACCCGTGGGCGGGGACTTGCCAATCTACGTAGACGAAGAAAAGGCGCCGTCGAATGATGCCGTGCAGGAAGATAAATCGAACGATGTGTCTATGGTAGAAATGGTAGAAATGGTAGAAAAAACGACCACTAAGAAAATTGAAATTGAAAATGAAAACTTACATTCAAATTTTCAAACGGCCAAAAATTCTACCATTTCTACCATGTCTACCATAAACCATGTTGGCGTAAATTCGGCAAACGAAGTTTTGGAATCGACCTGTCCACTGGCGGAAATGCCACGAAAGATTGCCGGCGGAATAGCCTGCATCGACCTGGAAACAACAGGGCTTAATCCACGCAAAGACGCCATTCGGATATTGTCCGTGGGATGCGGCGAAGATTTTTGGATAATCGCCGATCCGACCGACGACATGCTTGAAACGGCCGTTATGGCGCCACGGCTTGTGATAGGGCATAACATAAAGTTTGACCTTGCCTTTATACGCAACAAAATTCAAAAAAGGATTGCGCCGAAGGTATTCGACACAATGATCGCCGCACAATTAATCGAAAACGGCCTGCACAGAAAGGGAACGGCGTCCTTTTCCTTGGGCGAAGTCGTTCAAAGGTACCTTGGCACGAAAATCGATAAAACGTTGCAAAACAGCAATTGGGGCGGATATATAAGCAAGGAACAGGTTCGATACTGCGTGAATGATATCATATATCCGCAAAAGTTATTCGTCGTCCAAGCGAAACTTCTTCGCAAAAATGGGCTGGAAAAGGCGGCCGAACTTGAATTCGATTGTATACCTGCAATAGTTGAAATGGAACTTAACGGCGTCGGTGTTGATGCACAGGGCATAAAGAAAAAGATCGACGAACTTAATTCGATAAACACGTTCGACTTCGACTTTAATCCCGCAAGCCATCAGCAAACCATAAACAAACTAAAACAACTTGGCATAAACGTTGAAAACACTTCGAAAGAATCGCTTATGTGGATAAAGCATCCGCTAATAGATCAAATTTTAGCATTCCGTGACAAGACAAAGAAAATTCAAATGTTGAAAAATTGGGACGGGTTTAACGAAGACGGCCGAATATATCCGAACTTCCATCAAATGGGAACGGCTACTGGGCGGTTTTCATGCAGTTCACCTAACTTGCAGCAAATACCACGTGATGGCGAATTAAGAAAACTTTTCATCCCCGCCGAAGGATATCGGCTTGTGGACTGCGACCTTTCGGGCATAGAACTGCGAATAATGGCATGGTTGTCGAAAGATAAAACAATGATCGAAGCGCTCAAGGCGGGGCAAGACCTGCATTGCGTAACGGCGGCTAAAGTATCGGGCAAGAAAGTGTCCGAAATAACAAAAGGGTCACAAGAACGACAGCTTGCAAAGGCGATAAACTTCGGCCTGATATACGGCATGGGGGCACGGCAGTTTAGGAACTACGCAAAGAACAGCTACGGCGTCGACCTTTCCTTGGATGAAGCGACCAAGATAAGGGAAATCTTTTTTGAAACGTATCCTGGCATTCGCAGATACCACCACGCAATATCAAACAAGGAACGGGAAACGTACTTCCTGCCCGGCAAAACAAGCAAACTTTTCGTAATAAGGTGCGCATCGGGGCGGGCAAGATTGTTCGACAAACTGTTGTTTACACAGGCCGTGAATCATCCCGACCAAGGCACGGGGGCGGACATGATTAAGGAAGCGTTGCGCAGGCTATACGCCGAAACAAACTATAAAATAATACTGACGGTCCACGACGAAATCCTGCTCGAAGTCACCGAAAACGAAGCGCAAGAAGCGCAGCAGGTATTGAAAAATATCATGGTTGAATCGGCCGAAAAGTTTATCAGTCCAATCCCTGTAGACGCAGAAGCCGGCATAGGCAAAACGCTGGCTGAATGTAAGTAGTCAGGGTGGCGTGGTATGTTCGACACGACGCAAACAGCAACGAACATACTACGCCCCAGGTTATACATGTATGCGAATTTTGAAAGATTTAGCAAAATGTGTTATAATATATACAATGTTTAGTTAAATACTTCGACTTCGATATATACAATAAAGTCCTAGAAAAAGAAAGGCGGGAACGTGAACAGCTATGTTTATAGATGACGTGTTTGGCGGGGACTTTTTCCTGTTGGCGTTACTTATTAATGAAATAGGCGAAAAAACGGGCGAAAATGCCGTATTCGGCTATTGCATAGGAAACAAAAGGAATTCGTTCGACGTGGCGTGGCCATGCGTAAAAGTGGCGCTTGACGCTAACATAGGCGCAGGATACACGCCGTTCGCAAGAAGCGTATCGGACATGCTGAAAAGGCAAAGCGAAGCAATAAAACTTGGCTGGATAGTTTTTAATGTGATCCTTGACGACCTTGACATGGACGGCATCGTGGAAACCGTGTCCAATACGATACTTGCTAGGAAAAGAAACTCAAGACAAATAGTGATAGAAACCAAAAACAATAGGGGGAATGCGTAGTGAGCATAACGCAAACAGGTATAGACGGCGAAAAAATGGCCAGGATTTTTATAAAGGAAAACTACAGCTACGACACGCTTTTTCAGGCTGACTGGCTGCTTAAAATCGACGGCACGTGGATAGTCATCGAAGTTAAAAGAAAAGAACCCTTTGTGCCGCCACCATTTTGGGGGACGGGTCTTAACATATCACAAGTAAAATCCCGCCTAAAATTTTATCACGACACAGGAATCCGCTGTCTTTTATTGTATTTCAACACCAAGGACGGCAAGGTCTATGCAAACTGGCTGGACGTGCTCGAAGAAGGTCCAAAATACGATACCAAGAATGGCATAAGGATTTATCCGCTGGACAACTTCAAGTGCCTTGGCGATGCGCCACGACTGAAATAGTGGTATAATCAAACAAAGGCTTTAAAATTATAGGTGGGATAAAATGGCTAAACGTGGAAGGCCTACGGGGTACAATCGTGAATATCACTGCATTCTGGCCGAATATTACGCAAGGCAGGGAATGATTGATACAGAAATCGCAGAACGGCTTGGAATAGGCGTTTCAACATTAAACCTGTGGAAAAATAAATATCCCGAATTCATGGACGCCCTAAAAGCGGGAAAGGATTTGCCCGATGCCAAGGTCGAACGGTCATTATACCAACGGGCCATAGGATACGATTACGTGGAAATAGAAACGTATGGCGACCCCAACAAGCCCGGAAAGGTAAGGAAGACGCGCAAACATGTCCCGCCCAACGTTACTGCATGCATTTTTTGGTTGAAGAACAGGTGCCGTGACAGGTGGCGGGATTCGCGACACATCAAATATTCCGACGCAGAAAAGGCGCAAACCGCACTTGACGTTCTTGTGCAAGAAATAGAAAAATACCGAAATGCGCTAAAGCAGGAAGAACAGGGCGGGGGCGAAGTAAAAGATGGCCAGGTTTAATTTTGGGACCTTTTCCGAAAAGGCAATGAAATCTATCGCCCTTTCCGATGCACGATTGAACATATGGGAAGGCGCCGTAAGGTCCGGAAAGACGATTACAAGCCTGGTTCGATGGCTAGAATTTGTAAAAACGCATCCCGATTCAAACCTGATCATGATCGGAAAAACGGCAAGGACGCTAAAACGAAACGTCATAGATGTTTTGCTTTCCATATGCGGGGATATCGCAACGTTCAATATAAGCAAGGGCGAACTTTATATTGACGGCACGGTTGTATATACGGCCGACGCCAACGACGAACGGTCGCACGAAAAGATACGGGGCATTACGCTTGCGGGGGCCTACGGCGACGAAATAACGTTATGGCCCCAGTCGTTGTTCAATACGCTTTTGTCACGACTGTCGGTCGAAGGGGCCAAGTTTTTCGGTACGACTAACCCCGATTCGCCGTACCATTGGTTGAAAAGGGACTTCATAGACAGGGCAGGAAGCCTTGATATGCGTGTTTTCCACTTTCTTTTGGAAGACAACCCGAATATTAGTGAACAATATATCAATGCCTTGAAACGGGAATATAGCGGGCTATGGTACAAGCGGTTTATCGAAGGGCTGTGGGTGCAGGCCGAAGGTGCCGTTTTCGATTCTTGGAACGAAGAAGTGCATGTTACAGATAGCGTTCCAGAATGCGAAGAATACTATGTCGGCATTGACTACGGAACGGCAAATCCTACGGCGTTTATCCTTGCGGGCAAAAGCGAAGGCGTGTGGTATGTGGTCGACGAATATTACTGGGATTCGGCGGAACGGGGAAAACAAAAAACCGACTATGACTACGCCCAAGACTTGATATCGTTTATTGGCGACATTCAAGTGGAAAAGATTTTCGTCGATCCTTCAGCGGCGTCCTTCCGTGCCGAATGTGCCAAGCGGGGCATTTTGCTTGAAGATGCTGACAACGCCGTCGTGCCCGGAATAAGAAAAATGTCTTCATTGTTGAACGGGGGCGAACTTCTTGTTGCCGAACGGTGCAAAAACCTTAGGCGTGAATTTGCGTCGTACGTGTGGGATACCAAAGCGCAGTTGCGGGGCGAAGATAAGCCGTTAAAACAAAACGACCACGCACTTGACGCCTTACGATACATAATAAATTCTGTAGGCGAAGGGGCGCCCGGACTGGCAAGATTGTGGTAGCAACAAACGAATAGGGGGAAGTGAATTGTTTAACAAAATCAAAGAAAAAATATTCGGAAAGCAAAGCAGCACAATGCGGGCCTTGCTAACCGTAACGCCGAACAATCCCGTGTGGTCGACTTCTAACTACAGGTCGTTTGCGCACGAAGGCTATAAAAGAAACCCGTATGTCTTCGCTTGCATTCGTATAATAAGCGACGCCGTTGCAGGCATTCCGTGGATTGTGTATAAACGTGGAAGGCGTGGAAACATTTATGAAGTTGAAAACGGCGGGCTTGTTGCAATAATAAAACGCCCGAACCCGTATCAAGGGTGGGGGTCGTTCATGAACGAATTTATTTCATACTTGTATCTGTCGGGGAACGGTTTTATCGAATCGGTCGGGCCGAACAATGGGGCGCCCAAGGAATTGTATGCATTAAGGCCTGATAGAATGCGGATAATTCCCGGGAACGTGAAAAATGCAATTGCGGGGTATGAATACGGCATAGGCGAACGCAAGGTCTTCATTGAATCACGAAACGTAATGCATTTTAAGTTTTTCAATCCGCTGGACGACTGGTACGGATTTAGCCCTGTCGAAGCGGCGGCTAGAAGCATCGACCACAATAACGAAGCCCGGGCGTGGAACGTGTCTTTGTTGCAGAACCGTGCTACCCCTTCGGGCGCCTTTGTGGCCGAACAGCAACTTTCGGATAAACAACAAATCGACCTTGCGCAAAAACTTAAATCGCAGGTGATGGGCGCAAAGAATTCGGGGGCGCCGTTGTTACTGTGGGGCGGCTTGGACTGGAAGACGATATCCTTGTCCCCCGTAGACATGGACTGGGCGGGCGGGCTAAAAACGTCAAGTCGTGAAATATGTAGCGTATTCGGTGTTCCACCCGAATTGATTGGTGACCACGAAAACGCCACGTATTCGAACTATGAAAACGCAAGGAAGGCTTTCTACCAAGAAACGATACTGCCACTGATGGACAAAATTCGTGACGAACTTAACGTGTGGCTGGTGCCGAAATTCAACGAAAGCAACGTTTTTCTTGATTATGACACTGAAGATATAGAAGCGTTGCAGGAAGATAGGCAAAAAGTGTGGAACATGGTAATCAACGCACGGCTGGCTGGCATAATCAGCGCAAACGAAGCAAGGGAAATGCTTGGATACGGGGCTGCCGTAGACGGGGATGCACTGCTGGCGCCGGCAAACTTAATTCCAACGGGCGAACCGATAACGGGTGAAGAATATTGAACGTGTACGGATCTGATATTCCAAGCGACATATTCGACATTCACGCCGAAGGCAACCTAACTTTCGACGACCTTGAAGGAAACAAGACAAGGATTAACACAAGGGATTCGGATCGTATAATGCGGCGATATCTTAACAGGAACGAAGGCGCCCTTTCGAATAAGGCCGTAAGCATGTGGCGGGCGCAGGCTGCAAAACTATCACAGGGCTACATTCGGCAAATGATCGATAACGCCGAAATATACGACGAAATTATAAATTCGTGGAAGGTCGATTATTCCAACCTTGTTCTTGGCGTTATTGCACCAAAATGGGAAGAAGCAATAGTTACGGCGGGTGACAAGATAGCCGAAGAAATATCGAATACTTTCGCCAAAAGTGCACAGCGAATTTTTGCATATTCACAGGTTGGGCGCAGAATGGCCGAATGGATACAAAACCGAAGCGGCGAACTTATATCCGACCTTACCGAAACGCAAATAAGGGCATTACGGTTTATTCTTAAACAATACGTCGTCGACAATCCTACGCCGCCAAGGGAACTTAGTGCAATAATTCGCAACACGATTGGCCTTACCGAAACGCAGGCGCAGGCACTGGCAAAATTCAGAAACGAAATATCAGGCGAAGGTCTTGCGGCGGACATCGTGGAAAGACAGGTTGAAAGATATGCGGGCTTTCTGCATAAAAAGCGGGCCGACGTAATAGCAAGAACCGAACTTTCGTACGCATGGAATTTTGGCCAATACGACGCAATACTTGAAGGGCGTGATAGGGGATATATTAACGGGAAGGTAGTGAAGGAATGGATAACGGCGTATGACGAAAGAACTTGTCCGTTCTGCGGGGCAATGGACGGGTTAATCATTGACCTTGAAGGAACTTTTCCAACGGCAAGCGGGACAACGGCATATGCGCCGCCCGCCCATCAACAATGTCGTTGCACCGTTGGCTATGTTGTTTTAGATTAGTTTTTGTGGTATAATAATAAAATTGGCGGTGATAATCGAATGGAAAAGAAAAGTTTCGAACTTAGGATTAAGGAAGTAAGCGACGAAGGGTTGGTTGAAGGTTATTTAAGCGTTTTTGGGGTCGTAGACCTTCAAAACGACAAAATAATCAGGGGGGCCTTCAAACAAAGCTTGGCGGAAAAGAAAAAATTCCCGCTGTTGTGGCAACACGATTTTTCTACGCCGATTGGTATTTTTACCGGACGGGAAGACGATACGGGGTTGTTTATAAAGGCCGAACTAAACATGAATACAGTAAAGGGGCGTGAAGCACAGGCATTACTAAAACAAGGTGCAATTTCGGGGCTTTCGATAGGATATCAGCCCGTGGTTGCGTCGTATGAAGGCGACGTGCGTATTCTTAAGCAGGTGGACTTGTGGGAAGGGTCTGTGGTTACTTTTCCCGCCAATCCGAAGGCCGTCGTTACGTGCGTCAAGACCGTCGTAGATTTTCAAGACCTGCCGCTGGCGGATTTAGATACCGAATGGGATTCGGACATGGCGGTTGAACGTGTGCGCAAGTGGGCGTCAGGCGGAACTGGTGACAAGGAAGACGTTGATTGGGAAAAATACCGTCGTGCGTTTTTATGGTACGATCGTGAAAACAGGGACAGTTTTTCGGCACACAAACTTCCCATAGCTGACGTGATAGACGGAAGGCTCAAAGCCGTTCCCCGTGCCGTGTTTGCCGCAGCTGCCACAATCCAAGGCGCCCGTGGCGGGGTCGACATTCCCG
>JGI24708J26588_10001756_pt1 | contig 16952 bp, 12 predicted proteins | sample BioPla1DNA2_FD_26588 | JGI IMG/M metagenome (IMG submission 26588) | reverse complement strand
GAGGATTTAGGATCAGCACAGAATTTCAGATTGGAAATGGCGATAAATAAATGTAGTGAAGATGAAGCAAGGAAAAAAGCTAAGGAAAACATATTTAAGAGAGTTGTCATATTCGGTTTAGGCACTACAGGCATGTTTATAGGTGACTTAATCAGGCAAAGTTATCCTGAAGCTGAAATTCTATTTGTAGCCAGAAGTAGAGAAGATAATCCTAAGATTAGATTTGCCAAGGAAAAGGTAAAGGCCAAATATGTCTGTAATAATTTTGAGACAGAAAAAGACTGTGCCCAGGCAATATTAGAAGCTTTAGGTGGCAAAGCCACCGCCTTCATAGCTACTTCAGGTAATTCGGTGGAGAGTAGAATAGCCTTTGACCATGGAGTTTTAGGTAACAACGGGATTTATAATAGTTTTTCTTTAGGACCAGACATAAAATTAAGGACCATGCCATTTGGTTTTAAGAACCATCTAATTTTTGGATCCATTAATTTTAGGCAGGACCATATGGAGAGGGCCATAAAAATCCTATGTGAATCAGATTATGATAAAATCGTTGAACTTATTGATTTAGAAGAATTAAAGAAAAATCCTAAGGAAGCTTATGAAAATAAAATCTATGCTAAGAATGCACCTTTGAAAACCATGACCATTTGGGATCATAGTTATATAGATATGGACAAATAAGCTAGGCCGGATGGATATATGGATTAAGATTGCAATATACCTTAGGAACAAGAAGGCCAATAATATTTTTATTAAATTATAAGAGAAGGAGTTAAGATAAGTGAAAACAGTTTTTATTGAAGAGGCTAATAAAATTGCAATTAAGGAAGTAGATAGGCCAGTTAGAAAGCCAGGAGAAGCCTTATTAAGGATTAAATATTGCGGTATATGCGGATCTGATATTGCAACCTATACTGGGAACCAGCCCTTTGCCACTTATCCCAGAATACCCGGCCATGAATTTTCTGCAGAGATAATTGAAATCGATAAAAATGATTTAGGCTTACATGAGGGAATGATTGTTACTGCCAATCCTTACTTTAATTGTGGAACTTGTTATTCCTGCAGAAGGGGTAAGGTAAATTGTTGTGAAGATAATCAGACCATGGGAGTACAGAGGGATGGTTCATTTTCGGAATTTATAACTATGCCTATAGAGAGAATAGTAGATGGTAAAGGTCTAGATGCAAAAACCTTAGCTTTAATAGAACCATTTTCCATAGGTTATCATGCCATAAACAGAGGTGATTTAAAAAAAGGAGATAGGGTCCTAGTTATAGGAGCAGGGCCGATTGGCATATTTGCAATGATATCTGCAAAGCTAAAAGGTGCTACTGTATACATTGCCGATGTCCTTGATAAGAGATTGAAACTGGCTATGGATTTGGGAGCAGACGGAACCATCAATAGCAAGAATGAGAATTTGAGGGATCGGGTAAAGGAGATAACAGGCAATTGCGGTATGGATGTATGCGTTGAAGCCGCAGGATTAGCAGATACTTTTTTAGACTGTATAGATAATGTGAGCTTTGCTGGGAAAATAGTACTTATTGGAAATGGAAAAAAAGAGACTACATTTAACCATTCCATCTTATTAAAAAAGGAACTAGATATTTATGGTTCAAGAAATAGTCTTAATGATTTTGAACCATTAATTGAAATAGTTTCCAAAGGATTAGTTGATATAAGTAAACTCATTACTGATGTGTATAGTCTAGCTGATGCTACAAAGGCTTTTGAAGCATTAAAAAATAATGATGGAACCATGGCTAAAGTACTTGTAAGCTTTGATGATTAAAATAGTTTGAAGGCAAGCATAGAATTGTAATTTTAAATAGGATTGGGATTATTATGTATGTTTTGATGAAAGGTATGGTTGTTATATGGACTTTATAGTTGTTGATGCCCATGTTCATCTTTGGAAAGAACTTAAGGGGAATATAAATGGTAAAACAGTAAGCAGCATAGGGGGCGGAGCTGCAGATTTTCTGGGTGAAAAGAGACAAATGATGCCTCCCTACATGGTTAACGGAGAAAATACTGTTGAGATGTTTGTGTCCAACATGAACTATGCAGGAGTGGCTGCAGCTGTAGTTACCCAGGAATATATTGATGGTATTCAAAACAAGTATCTTATAGAAAGTTACAATAAGTATCCGGATAGATTATTTATCTGTGGTATGGCTGAATTTAGAAAGCCAGGCTACTATTTACAAGTGAAAAAACTAATAGATGAAGGTTTTAAGGGAATTAAGATACCAGCTCAAAGGCTAATAAATCTCCCAAAAAGAGTATATCTGAATGAAGAGGAGATGATAGATACTTTTAAACTGATGGAGTCAAAGAATATAGTGTTGTCAATTGATTTAGCTGATGGGGATCTTCAAGTTGCTGAATTGAAAGAAGTTATAAAAGAATGTCCAAACTTAAAAATAGCTATTGGTCATTTTGGAATGGTAGGTAGGGAGGGCTGGCAAGAACAGATAAAGCTGGCCAGGAATAAAAATGTTTACATAGAAAGTGGAGGAATTACATGGCTTTTCCATAAGGAGTTTTATCCTTATAAAGGTGCAGTATTAGCAATAAAAGAAGCTGCTGAACTGGTAGGGATGGAGAAGCTGATGTGGGGGTCAGATTATCCCAGAACAATGACAGCTATTACCTATAAAATGTCCTATAATTTTATTGAAAAGAGTGATTTGTTATCAGAATATGAAAAAAGGCTATTACTAGGAGAAAATGCCATCAAATTTTACGGTTTCAAAAATCTAAAGGTTATGGAAAGAATTAAAAACATGGTAGAAGATTAAATAAAGTAAAGTTATTGAGGGAGGATATATGATGAGATTATTTTATACTAAGCCTGCAAGCATGTGGGAAGAAACACTGCCAATTGGTAATGGGAAGCTTGGTGCAATGATTTGGGGAGGAGTTTTAAAAGAACGACTAGGTTTGAATGAAGATACCCTATGGTCTGGATATTATCGTGATAAAAATAATCATAATGCTGCAAAGTATCTGGATAAAGCCCGTGAAATGATACTAAAAGGAGAGTATGAGCAAGCAGAAAAGTTAATTGAAAAGAAGATGTTAGGGGAGTATAACGAAAGTTATTTGCCCTTAGGCGATTTATGTATCGATTTTAATCATACTGATAATATATCTGACTATGAAAGAATTTTAGATATAGAGAATTCAATTGCTACTGTATCATATAAATCAGAAGGCAATACATATAAGAGGGAGTATTTTGCCAGTTATCCAGCTAAAGCAATATTTATGAAGATTAATTGTGATAATCCTGTTCTAGACCTTTTACTGTCTTTTGATTCTCAATTACAGCACAGTGCTGAATATAAGGAGCAGGGAGTAAAAATCAAGGGAAGATGTCCTGAACATGTGGATCCCAACTATGTTAATGTTAATCCTAATCCTATTATTCAAGGGGATAGGGGAATGGAATTTGAAGCTGAAATAAAGATATTTGCCTGTGATGGAACAATAATTAAAAAGGATAATGGATTACATATTACTGGTGCATCTACGGTGATTTTGGCTTTTTCAGCAGTGAATGTACCAAAATATGATTTGACTATGACCTATGATGCTATTAAAGAGGAGCATATTAAGGATTATAGGGCCATATATGATAAGGTTGAACTATATTTAGGTGAGCAAAGTGATCTTCCCACAGATGAAAGACTAGAGAATTTGCGAAAGGGTCATATGGATAAGGGGTTATATGCTCTATATTTTCAGTATGGCCGCTATCTCCTAATCAGTAGTTCAAGAAAAGGTAGCCTTCCAGCTAATTTACAGGGGATATGGAACTGGAAACTTAGGGCACCATGGAGTAGTAACTGGACAACAAATATTAACGCTGAAATGAATTACTGGCCAGCACAGACTTGTAATTTACAAGAATGCTTGGATCCTTATTTTGAGTTCGTAGCTAAGATTTGTGAGGAAGGGAAAAAGACAGCAAAAATTCACTATAACTGCAGAGGTTTTGTCCATCACCATAATGCCGATTACTGGTGCAATACCAATCCTACTGGATTAGCTTACGGAGAAAGTGAGGGAGCTGCTTTAACGGCAACATGGTCCATGTGGCCAATGGGAGGTGCTTGGTTAACCAGTGAATTATTTAAACATTATGAATATAATATGGATAAAGAATTTTTAAGGGATGTAGCCTATCCCATTTTGAAAGAAGCAGCCCTATTCTTATTAGATTGGATGTTTGAATATAATGGGGAATATATAACCTGTCCATCTACATCCCCTGAGAATAGGTTCAAAACCAAAGACGGGGGAAGTAGCTCTATCGCTATCTCATCGGCTATGGATCTAGCACTAATTCGAGAAGTGTTTCAAAACTACCAAAGAACCTGTGAGATCTTAGATATTGAAGATGAGCTTCTGGATGATATATCTGAGCGATTGAGTAAATTGGCAGATTTTAAGATTGGCAGTAAAGGGCAGCTACTAGAATGGCATGAAGAATTTGAGGAGTGTGAACCAGGCCATAGACATATATCCCACTTATATGGATTATTTCCTTCTGAATTATTTGAAGGCAATGATGAATTAGTAGAAGCTTGCCGAAAATCCTTAATGCTTCGAATAGAAAATGGTGGCGGATATACAGGTTGGAGTTGTGCCTGGATATTAAATGTATTTGCCATCTTAGGAGATGCTGAAAATGCTTTTAAATTTTTAAATACCCTGCTTACGAAATCAACCTATAATAATCTATGGGATGCCCATCCTCCATTCCAAATTGATGGTAACTTTGGTGGAACTGCAGGTATAGCCAACATGCTAGTACAGGACCGCAATGGAGAAGTAAAAATATTACCAGCTTTGCCAGCTGAGTTTGATACTGGTTATGTGAAGGGGTTAAGAATTAAAAATGGCAAAACTATAGATATAAGTTGGAAAAACGGAAAGNTAGAAGATTACCGAATTTACTAGTTTCAATTATCTCCTTCTGCTATATAATACACTACTGAAATCATAAGAGATATGGGACACTGAGAAAACCATTAAAATTTACATAGTATTAAAAAACATCTGATCAAAAGAAGAAATTAATGAAGATGCTTTTTGTTCATGATATAATAATAGATGGTTTTATCATATAATAAAAGATAAGGCAGTACACCAGTGGTGTAAGTATTTAGCAGGAGGGAAGATATGAAAGATTCATTAAACATTATGGAGCTATTAGACGTAAAAGAAACGATAGCAGCCCCAATATTTACAGGATGTACTTATCCTTGGGAGGTGCTGGCTAAGATAAAGGAAGGGATATTACAGATAGGTAAGTCTTTATCTAAAGATGAATATAATCAAGTGGGGGAAGATGTGTGGATAGCTAAAACTGCAAAAATTGCTCCTACTGCTTGTATTAATGGACCTGCTATTATAGGCAAAGAAGCAGAAATAAGACATTGTGCATTTATAAGAGGTAGTGCTATAGTTGGTGAGGGAGCTGTTGTGGGGAACTCAACAGAATTAAAGAATGTAATCTTATTTAATAAGGTACAGGTGCCCCATTATAATTATGTAGGGGATTCCATCCTTGGATATAAGGCCCACATGGGAGCAGGCTCCATAACCTCCAATGTAAAATCGGATAAAACCTTAGTTAAGGTAACTGTAGGTACAGAAAGAATAGAAACTGGATTGAAGAAATTCGGTGCTATCCTTGGGGATAAGGTAGAAGTAGGCTGTAATAGTGTGCTGAATCCAGGAACCATTGTAGGAAGAAATTCCAATATATATCCCCTATCAATGGTTAGAGGGTATGTTCCTGAGAATAGTATTTATAAAAAAGTAGGGGAAATAGTAGAAAAGAAATAAGTTCTTTTGAAAAACTATGGACTTATTTGTGGTTTTATGCGAAAATATGTTAAGTAAATAACAAAGCATGTTATTACTATGTGAGCATTATTTAAAAAATTGAAATGCTAGATTATGTATTATTGAAAGGAGTTTCATCAACATGATTTATTCACATGAAGTAAAAATGATGTGCCCCGTTACCCAGGGTGTAAACCATGGTGCGGCACCTATTCCAGTAGAAGCAAATTGGGTAAAAGCAAAAGAAATCAAAGATGTTTCAGGATTTACCCATGGTGTGGGCTGGTGTGCACCACAGCAGGGTACTTGTAAATTAACGCTTAATGTAAAAGATGGTGTTATACAGGAGGCTCTAGTAGAGACAGTTGGTTGCTCCGGTATGACTCATTCAGCTGCTATGGCATCAGAGATTCTTCCAGGAAAAACTATTCTTGAGGCACTAAATACTGACCTAGTATGTGATGCTATTAATACAGCAATGAGAGAATTATTCTTACAGATAGTATATGGTAGAACACAAAGTGCTTTCTCTGAAAATGGATTGGCAATTGGAGCAGGCCTTGAAGATTTAGGAAAAGGACTTCGCAGTCAAGTAGGAACATCGTATGGTACTCTTGCAAAAGGACCTAGATATCTAGAAATGGCAGAAGGCTATGTTACAGGTTTAGCCCTTGATGAGAATGATGAGATTATTGGCTATCAATTCGTAAGCCTTGGCAGGATGATGGACTTCATCAAAAAAGGTGATGATCCAAATACAGCATATGAAAAATCTAAGGGACAATATGGCCGTGTTGAAGATGCTGTTAAGATCATTGACCCTAGACAGGAATAATAAAGGAGGATACATACAATGGCTTTATTTGAATCATATGAAAGAAGAATAAATAAGATCAATGCAGTATTAAATAGCTATGGAATTGCTTCTATAGAAGAAGCTGAAAAGCTAACAAAAGATGCTGGTCTTAATGTTTATGATATGGTAAAGGGTATTCAACCCATCTGTTTTGAAAACGCTTGCTGGGCATATATTGTAGGCGCAGCAATTGCTATTAAAAAAGGTGCTAGAAAAGCAGCAGATGCAGCAGCTGCAATCGGTGAAGGTCTACAGGCTTTCTGTATAGATGGATCTGTTGCAGATCAAAGAAAAGTTGGTTTAGGACATGGTAATCTTGGTAAGATGCTACTGGAAGAAACAACTGAGTGCTTTGCTTTCCTAGCAGGTCATGAATCTTTTGCAGCAGCTGAAGGTGCAATTGGTATCGCAATGTCAGCTAATAAGGTTAGAAAGAAACCTTTAAGAGTTATTCTTAATGGACTTGGTAAAGATGCTGCCCAAATTATTTCCCGTATTAACGGATTTACATATGTAGAAACAGAAATGGATTATGCTACAGGTAAAATCAAAGAAGTTTTCCGCAAATCTTACTCCAATGGACCTAGAGCAGAAGTAAACTGCTATGGTGCTAATGATGTTACAGAAGGTGTAGCTATCATGCATTTGGAGAATGTGGATGTATCTATTACTGGTAACTCTACTAACCCTACTAGATTCCAACATCCAGTTGCTGGTACATACAAGAAAGAGCGTTTAGAGCAAGGTAAGAATTACTTCTCAGTTGCTTCCGGTGGTGGTACAGGTAGAACCTTACATCCAGACAACATGGCAGCAGGCCCTGCTTCCTATGGTTTAACAGATACTATGGGAAGAATGCACTCAGATGCTCAATTCGCAGGATCCTCTTCTGTTCCTGCCCACGTTGAGATGATGGGCTTAATCGGTATGGGTAACAACCCTATGGTTGGTGCTACTGTAGCTGTAGCGGTATCGATCCAGCAGGCTGCTGAGGCAGGTAATTTCTAAGGAATGAATTAAATTCTAAGCTTGCAGTAATTTGCAAAATTTAAAATATAAATATAGCCCACCTTATATCCATCACGGATATAAGGTGGGCTATATTTTTTCTTAACCTTGCATTCTTATTTACTATCACTGGGTTAGGCTAATTTTGGGCATAAAAAAAGCGGGTGATGGGAATCGAACCCACGTATCTAGCTTGGAAGGCTAGTGTTCTACCATTGAACTACACCCGCATTTAAACTACCTTATATTTATACCACTTATTAGAGAAAAATGCAAGAAAAATTTTAGATTTTTTAAATAAGAGAGTTGCCTCAGTTTAGGATAATAGCATAAGCTTATATAAAATACAGGTAAAAAACAGGACAAAAGTGGATAAATAAATCAAGATGCTGCGCAAACAATTGCGCAAAAAATAGCATAAATTATACAATCTATACAAAAATATTAATATTTGTCTATATTATTTGGATAATTGAAATGAAATATAATCAGTGTTATAATCAAAACAAGACAACCGATTGAGCAAATGATAAGTTAAAGGATAGATTAAAATGAAACATATAATTGAGCCAGATAAGTCAAAGGGAATTCGGGCTAATACATCTAAGGTTACCATCAGTGATATAGCTAATGAGCTGGGAGTATCGAAAACTACAGTATCTAGGGCGATTTCTGGGAAAGGCAGAATTAGCAAGGAGACTGTCCGCAGGGTTATGGAATGTATAGAAAGATATAATTACAGACCCAATTCTATTGCCAAGAGTTTAGCAAACTCTAAGACATATAACATAGGTGTTGCATTACCTTCTGATATTAATCTTGGGAATACACCATTTTTTCAGAACTGTCTTTTGGGCATATGTGAAATTGCAGCAGCTATGGACTATGATGTAATTGTTACAACAGTTAAAGAAAATGACATTAAATTACTAAAGAGGCTGGTAGAAAATCATAAGGTGGATGGGATAATCCTTACAAGAAATCTTACCAATGACTTACCTATAGAATATCTAAAGCAAAGGGAGATACCATTTGTTCTGGTTGGTTCTAGCGAAGATGATGCTATAATCCAAATTGATAATAACCATAAGGAAGCATGTGAGAAATTAACCTCTTTATTAATAGGTGAAGGTCTCAGGAAAATAGCCCTAATCGCTGGTGATACTAATCATATGGTTAACCGATATCGATGCGAAGGGTACTTTAATGGCTACCATAACCAAGGTTTGGATGTGGATCAAGATTTGGTTTATGTTGATTGTAGCAGTTCGGTCTATGTAGAGCAGGCAGTAATTAATGTTTTAAAAAAGCAAGCTGAATGTATCATATGTTCCGATGATGTGATATGTACCAATGTTTTAGCTGTACTTAATGAACTGGGGTATTCTGTTCCTGATGATATTAAAGTTGCTTCCTTCTATGAAAGTATTTACCTAGAAACCCATAATCCACCGATTACTGCTATAGGTGTTGATGTTGAGGAATTGGGAACAGTTGCGGGAAAGCGCTTAATTGAATTAATTGAGGGCAGTGAGAACCGGTTTAAAGCTGTATTAGGATATGAAATCCATCTTAGACGGTCGACTCAATAAAGTATTAACGGTGGTTGTTGGGGATTAGGATATGAGGAGGAGAGGTAGAGTGAAAAAGCATGGGTTCCTGTATAAAGTAAAAAAATACCGAGTATTTTTATTAATGTTACTTCCTGCCGTAGTATATACATTGGTTTTTAGTTATGCCCCCATGGTAGGAGTTATCCTAGCATTTAAGAAATATACTTATGCTGGAGGAATTTTTAACAGCCCTTGGAACGGCTTAAATAATTTTCGTTTCTTTTTTAAATCAGGTCAAGCGTTACTAGTTACTAAAAATACGGTTTTATATAACCTCATATTTATAGCATTTAATACTTTCTTACAAATGACTGTGGCTATCTTGCTAACGGAGTTAAAGAATAAACGCTTTAGAAAAATTACACAATCCATTATGTTCTTACCATATTTCATCTCTTGGGTAATAGTATCTGTTATTGCATTTAATTTATTAAGCTATGACTATGGCTTTATCAACGGTTTTATAGAAAAACTAGGTGGAGAAAAAATTAACTTCTACATAACTGGTGCAATCTGGCCCCTGATTCTTTTGCTTTTCAATGCTTGGAAAAATGTTGGTTATGGGTCTGTATTGTATCTCGCCGCAATCATGGGAATAGACACTTCAATCTATGAAGCTGCTGAAATTGATGGGGCCAATGTATTTCAAAGAATATTTAAAATAACAATTCCATTAATGAAACCGACCATGATTATTTTACTACTTTTATCAATTGGCGGAATATTCCGTGGTAACTTTGATATGTTCTATAATTTAGTTGGAAATAATGGGCTGCTATATAACTATACTGACGTTATAGATACATTTACATTCCGGGCTTTAATGACCAATAAGGATTTTGGTATGGCTGCAGCAGCGGGCTTCTATCAATCTATACTCTGTTTTATAACTATTCTAACAGTAAACAAATTGGTAAGTTTATATGATAAAGATTATACCCTGTTTTAGGAGGAGTGAATATGGAAGGTTCTACACCAAAAGTGTCCAATCGCATACGAAGAGGCAAGGATGTAAAGATATTAAATTTTGTTGCTTACTTGGTAAATGCAGTAGTTGCTTTGTTTTGCCTAATACCTTTTGTGATGGTGATTTCTGCGTCATTTTCATCTGAAAAAGCTATATTAAATAATGGTTTCAGTATTCTGCCACAGGACATAACCTTGGTGGCTTATAAAACCATATTTAAGGAGCCTATGGTAGTAGTAAAGGCATATAGTGTCACGATTATGCTAACCATTATCGGTTCTATAACAGGTCTGTTTATACAGACTATGACGGCCTATGTACTGTCTAGAAAAGAGTTTGAATGGCGTAATAAATTCTCATTCTTTTTCTACTTTACTACCTTATTTAATGGTGGTTTAGTTCCCTATTTTATATTAGTTACTCGTTACTTGAAATTAAAAGATAATTATCTAGCTTTATTATTACCATTGCTATTTAGTGTATATAATTTGCTTGTTATGAAAAGTTACATAATGTCTATTCCGGACTCTTTAATAGATGCAGCCAAGATAGATGGCTGTGGTGAATTTAAAACCATGTATAAGATAGTAATGCCACTTATTAAGCCTGCTTTGGCAACAGTAGGACTTTTTATCGCCTTAGCCTACTGGAATGACTGGTATAATGCCATGCTTTTTATAGGAAAAGAGGAGATGTATCCACTACAATATTTCCTTTATCAACAGGTTAATAATATTGAAGCTTACAAAAGGCTAATTGAAACACAACAGGTAAGTAGTTCTGTAACAAAGGCATTAAACTTACCTACACAATCCTTAAAAATGGCATTGACAGTAGTAGTAACTGGTCCCATTATTTTCCTTTACCCATTTGTACAGAAGTATTTTATTCAAGGTATCACTATTGGAGCAGTGAAAGGATAATTGCTGTATTTAAAAGTTGATTACAATAAGTGCGGATATTCTAATAAGATATAGATCCATAAGGATTTATATATAAACTAATAAAAGTAGAGAAGGGGGTTTCTATGAAAAGAAGATTTATAACACTTATTCTAGTAGTAGTAATGATAGTGTCGGTACTTGCTGGCTGTAACTCCAAAAAAAATGCGGATGAAGTAGATAATAAAGTTAGCGGAGATAAGAGCTATAATGGTATCGATATATCAAAAGAAGTAAAATTAAAAATGTACCTATTGGGGGACAGAACGGCTGATTTTGACAAGGTATATGACGAGATCAATAAGATATTGAAGGAAAAACTTAATGCAACTGTTGAGGTGGAGTTTTTGTCATGGAGTGAACATGACACAAAATATTCCCTACTTTTCTCCGGTGGTGAGAAATTTGATTTGATTTTTACTGCTTCTAGCTGGGCCCACTATGAGGAAACCAGTGCTATGGGTGGTTTCTATGAGTTGACAGAGGATTTTATTAAGAAGTATGCCCCAGATATTTGGGATGTAGTTCCTGAAGCTGCCTGGTCACAGGCACAAATTAATGGCAAGGTTTATATGGTTCCTAATTATCAGAATGAATTTGCAGCTAATGTTCTGGCAGTCCGTGGAGATTTAATGAAAAAATATGGCTATGATGATATTACTAGTTGGGATGAATTATTAGCCTTTTATGCTGATATTGCTGCCAATGAAACTGAGATTACACCTTTGGGAACCCAAGGTAATGGATTGCTATATCCTTATCTACTTCATAAAGGAGTGGATATAATAGGAGGTACTCCTGCAGAACTTTTCGTTTATAATATGCTGGATCCAGAGGATTTAAGTATAACACTGGCCTTGGACTGGGATGGATTTAGGGAATATGCAGTGGCAGCTAAGCAAATGTTTGACAATGGATATTGGTCTGCTGATTCCATGGCGACCACAGAGGAGAGACAGGATGGTTTCTTAAGGGGAACATCAGCTTCTATGGTATGGAATCTAGGTACCTGTAAGTTATATGCCGATAGAGCAAATAAGGAACATCCTGAATGGGAGTGTACAGTTATAGATATAGCACCTAATATTCCTAAGGGAGTAAACCCTTATATCAACAATGGTATGGCCATTAACGCCACAAGTAATAATAAAGAACGGGCTATGATGGTACTGAATGAGTTCTATACTAATCCTGAAGTGTTTGATCTGGCTATGCTGGGTATCGAAGGGGTTCACTGGGAAGCAGTTGGAGATGATCAATTTAAGCTTTTAGATGGCAATGCCAATTATGGAGCGGATAGTAATTGTAACTGGGGATGGACAAATATGACAATTAAACGGACTGAATATATTGCAGATCCTACACCGCTGGATAAAAAGCAAGAGGCCATTAATGATGCATGGAATGCTAATGTTAAGGTCGATCATATTTACGATAGATTTACCTTTGATAATAGTACTGTAAATATTGAGATAGCAGCAGTTAATACCATACTAACTCAGTATTACACTCCTATTACCTATGGTATGGTGGATGATGTAGATAAAGCAATAGAAGAACTAAGAAATCAGTTAAATAAAGCAGGAATTGAGACAATTCATAATGAGATAAAACGTCAAGCAGAGGAATTTGTTGCAAAAAATAAGTAAAACAAAGATTATATGATAATAAATCATTATTAAATAAACATAAGTAAAACTAGAAAGGGCTGTTACACGTGCTTGGTGTCCAACAGTCCTTCTCTATTAATAACTGTAATATACTTTTATTTTTTGTAATGACCTTAACAGATTTATATATATTTCTAAAATATCAAAGAAAAGAGGTTAACGATGGAATTTATTAAAGGTATGGATATTTCATTTCTGCCTCAGATTTTAGATCAAGGAGCAGTATTTTACGACAGTCAAGGTAGTGAGAGAGAAGTATTTCTATTGCTTAAAGAAAATGGAGTAAATTCTATCCGTTTGAGAATTTGGAATGAGCCAGAGAATGTTCCAGAGTCTGGGGGATACTGTGACTTAAAGCACACAATAGCTATGGCTAAAAAAATCAAGCAACATGGAATGAGCTTTTTTCTGGATTTTCATTATTCTGATTGGTGGGCTGACCCTGGTAAGCAAAACAAACCCAAGGCATGGGAAGGTTTAAGTTTTGAAGATTTAAAGCAGGCAGTGTATGATTACACAAAGGATGTACTGCTGAAGATGCAGCAAGAAGGGGTTATGCCCGACTTGGTACAGATAGGAAATGAAATCAGAAGTGGTATGCTATTTCCTGATGGTGAAGTACCCCATTATGATTGCTTGATTCAATTGGTCAATGAGGGAATAGCGGCAGTTAGAGAAGTGGGTAAAGAGTATGGCACTAAGGTAGTAATACATCTAGACCAAGGGGGTAGATATTTTTATCTCCGTGACTGGTTTGATTCTGCTTTGGCTGCAGGTTTAGATGACTTTGATATTATAGGAGTATCCTATTATCCCTTCTGGCATGGAACTTTTGCTGAATTTAAGGATACCTTGGTTAAATTGGTGGAAAGGTATAAGAAGCCGATAATTATAGCTGAAACAGCCCATGCCTGGAGGAAAACGGCTGATGGTTTTATAGGGGAGCAGCAGGAGAAAATTGCAGGCTTTCCAGCCACCCCTGAGGCACAGCGTAAGGTCATTGATCTGGTTATGAATATTACCGCATCCTTAAAAGAAGATATGGGCCTGGGAATTTATTACTGGGAGCCAGTTGTCATACCTATCAAAGGAGAAGGTGGCTGGGCTAGTAATATGGGGATTTTCGATGAAGAAGGTAAAGCCCTACCAGCTTTAGAATGCTTCAAATTCGACAGATCCCAATTTAAGCCTAAGGAGATAGCTAAAATATATGAGCCTGGTAAGGTTTTGGCAGAAATAGGCAAGGAAGTTATGCTTCCTAGAACTGTTAGAGTCTTATATTATGATGGTAGTTGCCCTGAAATACCAGTGGAATGGAAGACTTTTGACAATAGCAAAGCAGGTAATATTGTTGTAGAAGGATTTTTAGCTAAAATAAATGAGTATGTCAGCATAACTATTGAATTGGTTGAGAAGCTTAAGGAGGATTATAATTTTATAGCTAATGGGGACTTTGAAGAGGGCCTTACAGGATGGGAAGTGGAAGCTAGTGATGATAGGATTAAGATAGAGCTGCATCCTGAGTTTATCGATCCATTTCCAGCACCGCCAGTAAATTATCTATATATAGAAAGCCCAGTTAACTTTACCTTGGATTTAACTAAAGAGCTTAAAGGACTGGTACCTGGTGAATATAATCTACAAGTTGAATACCGAGGTACCAATACAACAGGAGTTGATGTTAAGCTTTTTGCAGAAACTAATGAAAAGCAGTGGGAGACGATAATATATCCTACTGACGAGGACTGGACATTATATCAAATTTCTAATATTATGGTAGGCAATGGCGGGATTAAATTAGGTTTAAAGCTATCGTCGCCACCGGTATTTGGTAAAATTAGAAGATTTCAATTGACTAGAAATACCTAGAATAATATACAGGAGGATTATATAGATGAGCAAGATTGAATATGGGTTTAACTCAAAGTATCTAACGAAGAACGGTAAGCCATGGTTTCCTATGATGGGGGAGATCCACTATAGCCGTTACCCACAGCAATACTGGAGAGAGTCTATATATAAGATGAAGGCAGGGGGAATAGAGGTTGTATCCTCTTATGTATTCTGGATTCATCATGAGGAAATAGAGAACGAATATGATTTTACAGGTCAGAGAGATTTAAGGGCCTTCGTTGAGACTGTTAGGGATTGTGGTATGACTATGTTCCTTAGAATTGGTCCATGGTGTCACGGAGAGGTTAGGAACGGTGGTTTCCCTGATTGGCTACTTAAAAAGGATTTTAAGGTTAGGGACAATGATGAGAAATATTTTGCAGAAGTAGAACGTTTTTATGGGAAGATATATGAGCAAGTGGAAGGGCTTTTATATAAGGATGGGGGTCCTATAATTGGAGTTCAGATTGAAAATGAATTTGGACACGCTGGAGGCCTCAATGGTGAGGAAGGGGAAGAACATATGAGACGCCTGACCTCAATGGCTAAGAGGATTGGTTTTGATCTACCATATTATACAGCTACAGGCTGGGGTGGTGCTGTTACCGGTGGACTTCTTCCAGTGATGGGAGGATACTGTGAAGCGCCCTGGGATCAAAGGCTTACAGAGATTGAACCCAGTGGGAACTATGTATTTACCCATGAGAGAAATGATCATAATATAGGAAGCGATTATGGATTTGGTACAGGAATTACCTTTGATATAGATAAATTTCCTTTCTTAACTGCTGAATTAGGTGGAGGTATACAGGTTACCCATCATCGTAGGCCAGTGGCTCATCCCAAGGATATTGGGGCCATGTCCATGGTTAAATTAGGTTGCGGAGTTAATTTGTTAGGTTATTATATGTATCATGGGGGAACCAATCCTAAAGGCAAATTAACAACCTTACAAGAATCTAGGGTTACAGGATACCCTAATGATCTTCCCGTATTCTCCTATGACTTCTCGGCTCCTATTAGAGAGTATGGCCAGATGTCAGGGACAGCTAAGGAAATTAAGCTATTGGCAATGTTTATCCACGACTTTGGCAAAGCCTTGTGCGATATGGATACTTATCTGCCTGAAAGTAATCCCCTGAAGCAGACTAATTATACAGATCTTCGTACTTCTGTACGTAGAAATGGTAAAAGTGGTTATTTATTCGTCAATAATTATCAGAGAAGGAAGGTTATGGCGGACCATTTAAATAAGGAATTATCTGTAGATTTAGATGGTGAAACTATAAAATATCCTTCAATAGATATAAAAAATGGTGATTTCTTCTTCCTACCATTTAATATGCCAATTGGAGATGGAAAATTAAAATCCGCATTGGCAACCCCCCTTTGTATACTCCATAATGGCCAGAGGGATCAAGATGTATATGTATTCTATTCTGATATTGACCCTAAGTATAATTATGAAAAGGAACCTCAAAATGCCAAGGTAATTACCATAACCAGGGAGGAAGCATTAAACTCTTGGAAAATTACTTTAGATAAAGAATATCTATTGATTACTAAGGGTGATGTTATAGAAAATGGTAATGGTTATGATATTATAAACCGTAACAATGATGATATTAAGACCTATCCCCAATTACCAAAGGAGCCAGAAGGATATCGTTATGTAGGTGAAGAAAATGGTTTCGCCCTATATCAGTGCCTTGATAGTAAAGCAGTAGCTAGTGTAAAATATAGTTTGCTACAAGAAGAAGAGAATAAGAAATTATATGAAGTAGAGTTAGAATATTCAGATAATGTTAATGATTGTTTCCTTCGGATAGACTTTGGTGGTGATACTGCAAAACTTTACATTGATGGGGAATGGGTAGGGGACTGGTTCTATACAGGTCAAACATGGGAAATAGGTCTGAAACGCTTTGGCTTCCCCAAAAANGTTCAGATAGAGATTGATGGATTAAAAAGTGATGACAAACGCTTCTTAGAGACCTGGCCCGAGTTTAATAATGGAATTGCCTGTGAAATCTACCAGGCCCAAATAGAGTTAGAAAAAGTATATAAATTATAATTATTCTACTATATAATAATGTGTAATTGATAGTTAGCAGTAATTCTGATGATAAAATC
>JGI24708J26588_10001755_pt1 | contig 16956 bp, 12 predicted proteins | sample BioPla1DNA2_FD_26588 | JGI IMG/M metagenome (IMG submission 26588) | reverse complement strand
TGGAAAGGGTAGCAAACGGGCTTCTTTAAAACCGGCCAGATTTTCCTTTAGATAGGCCAGTACATGTTCTGCCTCTTTTTGCCCTCTTAGATGAGCCTTTTGCAGGGACTCCGGATCAGTCGGGTCAAAATCAAAGATGAGTAAGGCATTTATATAGACATCGCCTGCCTCTTCAATTACTATATTCAGTCCCCTTAACCGGGTATTTTTGTCAACAGGCTCATATAACTGGCCTATCCTTACAAAACCCCAGGCATTATCCCTGTTGATATAGGATGGGCCGAATTTATTGCTCCTGGCATCCCTGGCCAGTTCCTGCCAGTTTACATTGTCCATGTGTAAAACCAGTGTTGCAGCCATATGCCGGTCCGGCAAGCCTATATCAGCCCCCCCTTTAAAATAGGGGGCACCGGCTATTACAGCCAGATCAGCATCCTGACTGGCATCAATAAAATATTCAGCCCTGATTTCCTTAACCATTCCCTGATGCTCAATCCTTATATCCCTGACCTGTCCGCCTTTATTTTCTACAGATATAAGACTGACTTCCCTTAAAACAGTAATATTCTTCTCTCTAGCCAGGAGCTCCTCAAAGACTTCGGTAGCTTTGTTGATGGAAAAGGTAATTTTACCTCCTACAGCTGCATGCCATTCAGCAAAAATACCTTTATTTAAACTTATTCCATCCGGTGCCTGGTTTATATCCAGAAAATTTAAGCCGCCATAGGTCATCAGGCCACCAGGGGCTTTCCTTTTTAGCAGTAATAATGTATCTATCCCTTCCCGGGCAGCAGCTACAGCTGCAGCAACCCCTTCCGGCTCACCACCAAATACTACCAGAGGGTAATATTCACTGGCAGAGACTGTACCCTCCAGAGCACTACAAAAGAGGAAAATGTACACTAATACCAATAAAAATAAACTTTTTATCACTTTTTCTCTATATCTGTACATTTGGACCTCCTTAGAATCTGGCATTTCCAGGAGTTCTCGGGAAAGGAATAACATCCCGGATATTACTCATACCGGATATATACATAAGGATTCTTTCAAAACCTAGGCCAAATCCAGAATGGGGGACACTACCATATTTCCTCAAATCAAGGAACCATTGATAGGTCTTGATATCCATCTCCATCTCTTTCATCCTGGCCAGGAGAATATCATATCTTTCCTCCCGCTGGCTGCCGCCTACAATTTCACCTACCTGGGGCACCAGGCAGTCGACAGCACGGACAGTCTTATTATCATCATTCAGGCGCATATAGAAGGCTTTGATATCCTTTGGATAATCTGTCACCATAATGGGTTTCTTAAAATATTTCTCAGTCAGGAATCTTTCGTGTTCAGATTGGAGGTCAATACCCCACTTAACTGGATATTCGAAATCTACATCGGCCTTTTCCAGAATTTCGATGGCTTCAGTGTAGGTAATACGGCCGAATTCAGCTTCAATAATATCTTCCAGTATCTTTATCCTACCCTTATCAATCCACTGGTTAAAGAACTGCATTTCCTCTTCTGCATTCTCAAGGGCATAACGAAGAAGATATTTCAGGAAATCCTCAATTATATCCATCATTTCATCCAGATCACAGAAGGCCATCTCTGGTTCTATCATCCAGAACTCGGAAGCATGTCTTGAGGTATTGGAATTCTCAGCCCTGAAGGTAGGACCAAAAGTATAGACATCACCGATGGCAGTTGCCAGTACTTCTGCTTCCAGCTGGCCGCTGACGGTAAGGCCGGCCTCCTGACCGAAGAAGTCTTCCTTAAAGTTTATTCTGCCATTTTCCAGCCGGGGCAGGTTTAATAAATCCAGGGTTGTTACCCTGAACATCTCCCCGGCACCTTCTGCATCTGAAGTGGTAATGATAGGTGTATGGATATAATAAAAGTCCCTGTCCTGAAAATATTTATGTATGGCATAGGACATCTTGCTGCGGAAACGATTCATTACACCAAAGGTATTGGTCCTGGGCCGCAGATGGGCAATCTCCCTTAAAAATTCAAAACTATGACGTTTTTTCTGCAGAGGGTAATCAGGAGCAACTTCTCCGATAACGGCTATCTCCTCTGCCTTCATTTCTATGTTCTGTTCCCCTCCAGGAGAAGCTTCCAGATAACCCTTTACCCTTATGCTGCTACCTGTACTGATTCGGTCAAGGGGAAATTTATCCGGTTCCAGTACAACAATCTGCAGGTTTTTTAAGGAACTGCCGTCATTTAACTCAATAAAGGCAATCTTACTGGATTCCCTTTTAGTCCGGACCCAGCCAAGTACAGTAATATCCCCGTAATCCTCTTCCGGCACATTATTATAAATAATATCCTTTACTCTGGTTCTGTTAAAATAATCCATAGCTATATATTTCCTCCTCTTTTTAAAGTTAATACCCTATAAATTATAGACAATAGTATTTATTCTTTATTAAAGGCAAAATACCTGCAAAGGACAGTAAACATCCTGTCCTTTAACACATATAATAGATTAAATTAATTTCAAAACTCTTAAATATATGGAGGGAAGCAGTTATGTGTACTTACTGTAAAAGCAGGCCAGCCTCCATCAGGGCAAACATTATAGGAGGACCACTGGCACCGTCAATAAGGGGTATGGTCAATTTCTATGATACCCCTGGCGGTACTTTTGTATGTGTTGAAATTAGCGGCCTGCCTCCTTATAGGCCTGCAGTAAATGGCAACCCGATCGGCCCACATGGGTTTCATATACATGAAAATGGCAGCTGTGTGATTGGTGATCCGGCAGATCCCTTTCTCGCTGCCGGAGGACACTGGAACCCTGACAGCCAACCCCATGGAAATCATGCCGGAGACTTCCCGGTCTTATTCTCAAATAACGGGATTGCCAGAATGTGTTTTTTTACAAATAAATTTAAACCCTATGAAGTAATCGGCCGTTCTGTAATCATACACGAAAATCCGGATGATTACCGCAGCCAGCCATCAGGTAATGCAGGAAAGAGGCTGGCCTGTGGTGTCATCAGAAGATATCCGGTCAGGACTATCTAGCTATTTTTTGATTATTTAACCTTATTCCGCATTCAGGTAAGCCACCAAATCCTCTTTGCTCGTTCTGGAAAAACGGCCCTTTTCCAGTCTCCAGAACTGGATGGGGATATCCTCCTGACAGGATTCCACCAGGTGGGGGTGACAGGTCAGCAGGAATATCTGATGGGTTCCGGCCAACTGCCTGATCAGGGTTAGGGTTTCCATCAGATGAGAACTGTCAAAGTTTACAAAGCTATCATCGATTATTACCGGCAAGGCCGGCTCTATTTCCTTAATCCTGCTTATCCTGATGGCCAGGAATAACTGTTCCAGGGTACCACGGCTCAATAGGTCGATGCTCTCCTGAATGGTCCCATCTTTAAGGATGGCCTGAAAATCACTATCCATGATATTTTCTGTCGGCAAAATAGCCTTGTATTCCCCCCTGGTGATCTCACGGAAATATTTACTGGCACCGGCCAGCAGCTTATCCCTGGTCTGCTGAATGAAAATTTCCCGCACCTTTTTCAGGATAAAGGCGGCTGTCTTCCTGACTGCATAGTCCTCAGCCAGTAAACTCAGGTTCTTCCTGCCTTCATCGATAAGCAGAGCAGATTTCTTTAAGGCCTCATCTGTGGCCAGTTCATCAAGTTCCCTCTGGATAGATACCAGCCTGTTTTTTTCACTCTCCAGTTCATTTATCAGTTGTTCTAATACNCTTCTTTTTCCATTATAACTCTCTTCAACCCTCTCCACTGAGGGGAATTGATTATAGAGATAAACAAATTTATCGTATAAATCCTCTATCTCTTCATCTGAATCCAGCTCCAGGCTATTCATGGCCTTCCGGGCAGCCTCTGTATTCAATACTACCTGAATCTGTCCCTTCAACTGTTCCATCCGTTCCGTTAAACGGTTATAATATAGATATTTTTCACAGGCCTGTATGTATTCCTCCAGGGCTATTCCAGTTTCCTTATCCCCTATCTCCATATCTGCAGCGGCATAAATCCCTTTAATCTCTTCCAGAAGTTCCCGCGTTTCTTTCTCCTGGACTATTAGAGCCATTATATTATCCTTGAATTCATATAGGGTCTCCACAGCGGAAAAAATTTGCTGATCCTGGAGATAGAGTTCCAGCTCCAGTTCTACAAAAGCCGGTGAGAAGAGTTCGGGGAATTTCAATAAAAGGTCAACTATATTTTTCAATTCCTTTTCTATGGCTGCCAGGCTTTGCTCCAGGCCGGCTTTTTCAGCCAGCAATTGTATCGCTCTGGCCTTGCTTTCATGTAAGATCCTGTAATAATCCTTTATAAAATCTGGTGAAGTATTTCTATCCAGGCCTAGCAAATTCCTGTATCCGGCCAGTTCTTCTTCCAGGGGTGCCAGGAGTTTCAGATAATCACTTATCCTGGCCTCTCTGGCCCTTATCCTCAATTCTAAATTATGTAATTCTATCTTACTCTTTTCCTGGTAGATAAGGTAATTCTTATCTGTTGTATATTTATATAGGGCAGAGATGGCCAGTCCCAGGATACCCAGCAGGGAGAAAAGGCCAAAGTATAAATTTTCTCTTGCCAGCAGAAAACCACCAAGCATAAAGCACAAAGAACCAAAAAAATATAGATTCAGTATTCTGTAAGGTTTGTTTACCTTGATTCCTTTGATAGTATCATGCAGCTCATCTATTCGCTCCTGGTATTCATACAGGTTTTCCCTGTCCCTCTCCAGATTAGTATTTATTTTATTATACTCATCAATATTCTGTTGTAATTGTTCCAGCTGAATCTGATCAATCTCCAGGCTTGCAATATCCTCAAGTTCGCCCTGCCATTTGTTATTAATATTCAGCAACCGGCTTTTTAACTCATTCACTTCTCTCTTTAGTTTATCTTCTCTTTCAAAATAAAAATTAATCTTTTCCCTGATACTGGCAACTCTTTCCTTTAGTTGTTCTATTTCCCTGTTATGGCTGGATATCCTTTCAATTAAGGGAGTTGTGATATCGGTACCATATTTCTCCCTGATTTCCCTGCTCAATTCCTTCAACAGTTCCTGTTTTTTATTATATCTGGCCAGGATATCCCTGGCTTTTTCCGGATAGAATTTTATATCTTCCTGTAAATATATTACAGCTTCCTCTTTATTTAAACTGTTCTTAATTTCCTCTATTTCAGTATATAGATGATAGTTGTTTTTCAATATATCAAGTCTATATAATTCATCTTCCAGAGACTTTTTCCTCACTTCATTTTCACTGATGAAAATCTCTGTCTGCCTCAACTCATCCTTTTTTTCCTGAAACCTTGCTACCTGCCGGGAGGCTTCTTCCTGTAATTTGGTTCCCTCCCTGATCATGGCATAATGTGGCTTAAATTCCTTTACCTTTGGATCTCCCAGTTTACCACCAATTCTTTCAGCTTCCTTATAAAAATAATCCTCCAGCTGGGGCAGCAGGATAAATTCCCTCAATCCCGCTCCCAGTAAAATGGAATGTAATTTCTCTTTCTCACCATTACTCAAACGGTAATATTGGAGTTCATCAAGGCTGATGGTAAATAACTGCTGGTAGGTAAAGGGGTCCAGTTGATTATAAAGCTCACTGGTAGAGGAGATCTCCTCACTACCCTTTATAAGCGGGGCACCGTAACCCTGTAAATATATATTGAGTTCCTCATTGTTATTAATGGAAACAGTGGCCTCAACTTCATGCCTGTTGCGGGCTGTAATGAATTTTTTTTTTCTTGGAAAACCAAAGGGCAGGTATCTTAATAATTCCAAGAAGGTGGTCTTACCGGCTCTATTATGGCCGCCAATTACCACCAGACCGGGTGCAATATCCTCTAGCAACTCATTTTGGAAAATACCGAAATCTTTTATGAATAGTCTTCTTATCTTCACGGTGCTTCCCTCCTGCCTATCAGTTCTTCCAGTATCGCCTGGCGGGCCTGTCTCAATATGGCCTTTAAGGTAGTATCATTTAGATGGAATAAAGCAGGATCTCCCTCTTCATGATCTGGACCGGCAGACCAGATCAAACCCAGTTCTTCAACCAATTCCTCCTGAAATTCCTGGTTGTCTTTCAAAAAAAAGGCGATTTTCTCTATATCCTGATAAATGGGGTTGTTTTCCAGGATGCTTTCTTCAATGGGCAGGCCTGTACGATCAATAATCTTCCTGGTCCAGATAACCGGTTTCCTGCAGATGAAGGTTTCCCTTAAAGTATTCAATAGGAATTCCAGGGCCTCTTCCTTTTCCCTCTTTAAAACCTGGCTGACTTCACTCCTGCCGGTTAGAACCCAGTCAACCACAAAGGCCTTTACTACCTCCCCGTTATTAAGCTGTAGGCAAAAGTCATTATTTAATAACTCATCACCTATCTCCATAATCAGTCTCTGCAGGTCTATCAGGTTGCCCTTATTTATGCTATCGACGGGAATCTCAATCCGCTGGTAAATAACAGGGGAAAGGTTAATAAAAGATATTTCCGGTTCTGTATCCGGGATTAATTCTACCAGTACAGCCCCGCCACATCCTTCTTCCCCCATATCCCTTCCCTGAGGAATACCGGGGTAAACAATTGCCCTGTTTTTTTCCCTCCACAACACATCATGTTGATGAAGATGACCCAGGGCCCAGTAGTTTATATCCTTATTTGCTATTAATTCCTGGATAGATGCCGGTACATAATAATTATTCTCTGCCTCCAACTGTGTATGTAAAAGGCCAATATTCCAGATACCGGCCTTTCCTTTATAATCAAGATGTACTTTACGGGATTCAGCCCGGTTATTATAGGAACAGCCGCTTATAGAAGCAATTAGCTCACCATTCCTATCATATACATCCCTGTTTTCAGGTCCCTCGCCGCCAAACAGATATACGTTCTCCGGTGGAGGGATTAAACCCCTGTAAAAGGAAAGGGGATCATGATTTCCAGCGATGGCATAGACAGATATATTGTGCCTGGCCAGCCTTTCACATTGTTCATTGAAAAAGATATTGGCCTTTACCGAACGGCTGCCTCCATCATAGACATCTCCGGAGATAAGAAGAAAATCCACCTGTTTTTCAATAGCCTCTGTACAGAGAAGGCTAAAAGCATCATAGACAGCATTATCAAATAAGGCTGATAATTCTGGCGGGTAATTTCCACCAACACTCAATCTACTGCCTAAATGTAAGTCAGCTGTGTGGAGGAAACGAATCTTTCTCATCAGTATTCTTCCTCTCTATATAATATATAGAAACAAGCAAAAACTGAACAAGAAATAAAAACTCCTGTGTACAATTTTATCATCATAATAAAGAATAAGCAACAGAAGGCAAAAATGAAAAAATAGTGGCCAGAGCCACTATTTTAACTTAAATTAATAATTTTAGAATTCCAGTTTGTCCAGTTCAAAGCCCTCATGAAGAACCTTGACTGCTAAATCAGCATGTTTTTTCTCTATGATACAGGAAACCTTTATATCTGCAGTAGAAATCATCTGTATATTTATATTGTATTCACCCAGAATATTGAACATCCTGGCTGCAGTACCTGGTGTAGTGATCATGCCGGCTCCTACAATGGAAACCTTGGCAACATCATTATCAATATAGACATTCTCTGCACCCAACTCTTCTGCAATTTTTTCAATGACCTTAATCCCTTTATCCAGGTCATTACTATGCAGGGTAAAGGTGATATCATTCTTGTTATTATGCTGCAGGTTCTGAATAATCATATCAACGTTAATATTGTTTTCTGCCAGTTTACTGAATAGCCTGCCGGCAACACCGGGCTGATCAGGCACTTTGGTTACAGTGACCTTTACCTGTTCTTTATCGGCAGTAACACCGGTTACACTTCTCTTTCTTTCCATCTTATCCATTCCTCCTACCATTGTTCCAGGCTGATCATTAAAACTGGATGCAATGTATAATTTTATGTTATAAAACTTGGCCAGCTCTACTGAACGGGGGTGAAGTACCTTTGCACCAAGGCTGGCCAGTTCCAGCATCTCTTCATAGGAGATAAAATCAAGCTTGCTGGCTTCAGGTACCAGGCGGGGATCAGTGGTATAGATTCCATCAACATCAGAATATATCTCACAACGGTCTGCCTTTAAGGCAGCAGCAAGAGCCACAGCAGTTGTATCTGAACCGCCCCTCCCCAGAGTAGTAAAGTCATTCCGGGAATTTATTCCCTGAAAACCGGCAACAACAACAATCTTACCTTCAGCAAGTTCAGCTTTAAGCCTGGCCGTATCTATCTGCATAATCTCGGCCCTGCTATGATGGTCGTTTGTCTTTATTTGAACCTGGCTGCCGGTCAAAGAAACAGCCTTATAACCCTTGGCCTGAATGGCCATGCTCAAGAGGGCAATAGAAACCTGTTCACCAGTAGTAAGCAACATATCCGCTTCCCTGGGATCTGGATTGCTGGTAATTTGATTCATTAATTCGATTAACTTATCAGTTGTATCCCCCATGGCTGAAACAACTATAACCATTTGATTGCCTTTTTTATATTCCTTTATAATTCTCTCAGCTACATTATTGATTCTCTCAACATCACTAACAGAAGTACCACCATATTTCTGCACAATTAACGCCAATCTAATCATCCCACCTTTAAAGATATCAAGTTACCATTATTGATTATAAGTTCAGTATTATAATTCTTCAACCCTGATAATATTATTAACAGCTACAATCTCTCCTATATTTTTAAACCCGGCAATGGATTTCTGTAAATTCTCCTCTTTTACCTGATGTGTTACCAGCACAATCGGTACAACCGGGTTTTGCCGGTGTTTCTGGATAACCGAGGCCAGACTGACCTGGTTTTTACCCAGAACTTCAGCAATCTTTGCCAGGACCCCAGGTTTATCTTTGACCTGCAGCCTGAGATAAAAAGAATTCTCAACCTGGCTGATATCCATGACCTTATGGACATTCTTATAGATATCCCCATTTATATCCGGTGATCCATAATAAATCTCCTTGCCGGCCTGAATAATATCTGCCACAACAGCGCTGGCGGTGGGCAGGCGGCCTGCTCCCTGGCCGTATAACATGACATCACCTACTGAATCACCGTGGAGATAAATGGCATTATAGGCATCGCTGACTGATGCGAGAGGATGGTTTTCAGGAATAAAGGCCGGATGTACCCGGATATCAACACCATCTGCGGTGAACTTACTAATCGCCAGCAGTTTTATAAGATAACCCAATTCCCTGGCTATTTCTATATCTTCAGGCTCAATATTTTCGATTCCCTCAATATGGACATCGTTAATATCGATAACTGTCTCATAGGCTAAAGAAGAAAGGATAGCAATTTTATAGGCCGCATCTGCCCCGCTGATATCAGAACCCGGATCACTTTCGGCATAACCCAGTCTCTGGGCTTCCTTCAGGGCAGTCTCCAGGTCCTGTCCCTCTCCAGTCATTTTGGTCAGGATATAATTGGTTGTACCATTTAAAATACCGTAAATCCGCTCAATTTTATTGGCAGCAAAAGATTCCCTTAAAGGCCTGATTATGGGAATTCCCCCGGCAACACTGGCTTCAAAATATAGGCTAACTCCCTTTTCTGCTGCCAGTTTCATCAATTCCTGACCGTATTTGGCAATCAACAGTTTGTTTGCAGTCACGACAGACTTACCATTATTAAGAGCCTTTAATATGTACTGGTAGGCTGGTTCTTCTCCACCGATAAGTTCTACTACCAGATGAATTTCTGGATTATCCAGAATATCTTCCGCCTTATCAGTTAAAAGGCCGCTATCAAAGTCAATATCCCTCTGTCTGCTTACATCTCTCACTAAAATCTTTTCAATCTGCAGGCCAGTCCCTATCTTGCTTTTCAGGTTTTCACTGTGTTTTTCTAAAATTGAATATACTCCACTTCCAACAGTTCCTAAACCAAGGAGACCGATTTTAATCATTTCTTATCTTCCTTCCCTACTTATTATCTTCTCAATACTCCTAAAGATTTTAAGAAATAACTTTACAGCCCTGGTTATCTACGGTTTTTACCAGATACCGGGCTTTTATTTCATTCTCTTTAAAGGCTTCAAGCATGGCTCTACCAATCTCATCCATATTCTCTTTAGCTATGGCTATCATGGTTGGTCCCGAGCCACTGAGGGCAACGCCCAGGGCTCCTGCTTCATAGGCAGCTTCCATTACCTGATAAAAGCCTGGAATCAGTCTGGAACGATAGTCCTGATGTAATTTATCCTCCATGGCTGTCCTTAATAGTCTAAAATCCCTATCATAAAAAGAGGCAGTCAGGAGTGCAGCCCTGCTGATATTAAAGACAGCATCAGGGTAACCAATCTGTCCAGGGAGGGCCTGTCTTACTGCAGTTGTTTTCAATTCAAAATCAGGAATCAGGACAATGAATTTCAAATCCCCGTCCAGTTCCAATTTTTTATAGCAAACACCTTTATTGGAGATAGCATTGATAACAAAACCACCCTTAAAGGCCGGAACTACATTGTCAGGGTGTCCTTCCATCTTTACTGCCATCTCGATCAGTTCCTCTTCTCCCAGGGATTCTCCCGTCAGGAAATTGGCTGCAACCAGGCCTGCAACCACAGCAGAGGCACTACTGCCCAGGCCCCTGGCAAAGGGAATATTGATTTCCTCAGTAATCCTTATTCCATCAATCTTTTGTCCCGTTCTCTTAGACACCTCGCTCAAGGCCTGGACAAACAGGTTATTCTCCAGTGGTAAATCCAGGATACTCCCACTGGTCTGGTCAATCAATACTGCCTCCAGCCCCTGGTCTATTTTTTCGATGGTAATATAATTGTAAAGATTAAGGGCAATACCCAGGCAGTCAAAACCTGGGCCCAGATTGGCAGTAGTGGCTGGAACTCTGATTTTAATCATCGGGCTTCAACCTCATTTGCACTAGAACTATATTTTTAGTAATTTTAACATTATCTATTCAAAAATACAAGTCTATCTTCTAACCATTTTCTTTCCCTATCAATTATCCTGGCCGTCTCTGTTACTGCAGTGCCGCCAATCACCACCTTGTTTTCGACTGTATATTCCAGGGCAAGGTATTTATTAAGATCTGCAGCAAAGAGTTCCTTCTCGGCAGGAAAAAGCTCTTGATATTTCCTGTAATCCAATTCTTCCAATTCCATTTTGTTTTCCAGACAATAAAGGACTGCCTGTCCAACAATCTCATGGGCCCTTCTGAAGGGCAAGCCTTTCTTGCTCAGATAATCTGCCAGGTCAGTAGCATTTAAAAAACCCTTCCGGCAGGCCTGGTACATATTCTCCTTTTTTATCTTCATGGTCTTCATCATCTCCGGGTATATCTGGAGAATAATCTTAAGAGTATCTATGGTATCAAAAACCCCTTCCTTGTCTTCCTGCATATCCTTATTATAAGCCAGGGGTAAGCCCTTTAATGTTGTAAACAACTGAACTAAATTTCCATAGATGCGTCCCGTTTTTCCCCTCACCAATTCGGCAATATCAGGATTCTTTTTCTGAGGCATGATACTGCTTCCTGTAGAATAGGCATCATCCAGTTCTATAAAATTAAATTCATTGCTGGCCCAGAGGATTATCTCCTCACTTAAAGAACTTAGATGAGTGATGATGGTTGCAGCTATAGAATGAAACTCCAGGATAAAATCACGGTCACTGACTGCATCNAGNGAATTCTCAGTAACTGATGCAAAACCCAACCTGTCCGCAACATATTCCCGGTCCAGGGGATAACTNGTACCGGCAAGGGCCCCGGCTCCCAGGGGAAGGACATTAACCCTTTTCAGATTATCTGTCAATCGCTCATAATCTCTCTTAAACTTAAAATAATAGGCCATCAGGTGATGGGCTAATGTTACTGCCTGGGCCCTTTGCAGATGAGTATAACCAGGCATATAGATATCTTTATATTTCTCTGCCAGAAGTAATAAATCCTGCTTGAAAAGGAGCAATAATTCCTGGATATTCCTGATTTCATCCCTCATATATAATCTTATATCAAGGGCCACCTGATCATTTCTACTTCTACCGGTATGAAGTTTACCGCCAACCGGTCCAATTTTTTCAATCAGATGAGCCTCTATAAAGGAATGAATATCCTCATACTTGTAATCAAATTGCAATTGCCCTTTATCTATCTCTTCCCTGATTTCCTCTAAACCCTTGATTATCTGCTCCCCTTCCTCTACCTTAAGTATCCCCTGCTTAACCAGCATCTCCGCATGTACAATACTACCCTTTATATCATAGGGATAAAGCCGCTTATCAAAGGGAAGGGAAGCATTAAAACTATGGACCAGTTCATCTGTTTCTTTAGTAAACCTACCACCCCATAATTTCATTAGCACCATCTCCAACAATATTTTTCTGCCAGAAACCCCGCCTATAGCCGTTATCCTCATCTACTTGCAGGCATTTAAAGCCTAATTTGCTATAAAACTTGACCAGTCTCTCTTCTTCAAGGGAAGAATGCAGGGTGATTATCCTGCCTCCCTCCTCCTTTGCCAATTTTTCTGCCTCATAAAACAATTCTGTCCCGAAGCCCATATTTTGAAAATCAGGATGGATGGCGAAACGTTTTAAATAGAATTCCACATCATTCTTTCTTACCAGCCTTAGTGAACCGGCTAACTTCTTCCTATATTCCAGCACCAGGATAATATTTCGCTCCAGATCAAGGCTAATATCCTCCACGGTCTCTCCGGTAACAGGATTAAATATATTATTGCCATAGGAGGAAAAAGCCCGTTGAACAAGATAATATATACTGTTGACCTCCTCCTTGATGGCTTTTCTTATCATATATTCATCACATTTAACAGCAACCAGCATCTTCTTATTTATTCTCCTTTACCTGCTTACTCCTCTTGACCTGATTGCTCACCTGGGCAGGTAAACCCCAAAGCTTGATAAAGCCTTCTGCAGAGCTGTGGTCAAAGACATCGTCCTCATCATAGGTGGCCAGTTCATACTGATACTGGGAATAGGGTGATTTTCTGCCGACAACTGTAGCCATACCCCTGTATAATTTTACCCTTACATCTCCTGTGACAACTTTTTGGGTCTCATCGATAAAGGCATCCAGGGCCTCCCTCAATGGTGAAAACCACAACCCATAATAGACCAGCTCTGAATATTTCTGGCTGATACCATATTTAAAATGCAAGGTCTCCCGGTCCAGGGTCAAATCTTCCAAATGTTGATGGGCTTCCTGTATTATAGTCGCTGCCGGAGCCTCATAAATCTCCCTTGATTTAATTCCCACCAGCCTGTTCTCTATCATGTCAATTCTCCCTACACCATATTTTGCCCCAATCTTATTCAGTTTTTCAATCAACTCAACAGGATTACAGGCTACACCATCAAGCTTAACCGGAATACCTTCTTCAAAGCTTATGGTCAAATATTCCGGTTCTACCGGAGCCTCTTCTGGTGCAGTGGTCCAGAAAAAGGCATCTGCAGGAGGCTCAGCCCAAGGATCTTCCAATATTCCACATTCAACTGCTATACCCCAGAGATTACTATCCAGGCTATAGGGATTTTCTTTTGTTGCTGTTACTGGTATATTATTTTCCTTTGCATATTCAATCTCTTCATTCCTGGTCTTGAATTCCCAGACCCTAACCGGAGCAATTATCTTTAAATCCGGGTCAAGAGCCCTGAAGGATACCTCAAACCTAACCTGGTCGTTGCCCTTGCCTGTGCAACCATGGGCTACAGCATCTGCACCATGTTTCCGGGCTATATCTACCATTTTTTTGCTGATTAATGGCCGGGACAGGGCTGTTGCCAACGGATATTTGCCCTCATATTTTACCCCTGCTTTAACAGCTTTGAATATATATTCATTGACAAACTCTTCCTTCAGATCATCAATATAAACTTTGGAAGCTCCTGTCTTATAACCCTTCTCCTCTATCTGCTCCCAACTCTCCACATCATCCTGGCCTACATTGGCACAATAGGCAATTATCTCTGCTCCATATTTATCCTTTAACCATTTAATGGCTACAGATGTATCAAGTCCCCCTGAATAAGCTAAAACAATCTTGTTGATCTTTTCCATAACAATAAACCTCCTGTTTTTATAATATTTAATATTTTATTTACCCTGCTTAAGTGAAAACCCTGGATAATTATTAATATATTGTTTATAATTATACATCATTGTTATTAATTATGCAAGTATCTTTTGGATTTTTTATATTTTATTTATTTCTTTATGGAAAACATAAATTACTTAATATAATAATTATTCGAGTCTAGCTTAAAAAATAAAAAAAGCAGCTTTTGCTGCTTATCTGGCTTAACTTTTTACATAAGATAATGTTATCATCCCCTCAAGGGTGATTTTTGCATTATCACCCTTGAGACGGTTATTTTTATAATTTCACCCTAATAGAGGTTTTACATTAACAATACATTATTTACAAACAGTCCGCCTATTAAGGCAATCAAGAGACTTGCGAGAGTACCCAGGAGGTAATATTCTACAAATCTATTTTCACTCAGTTCCCTGTATCTGGCCAGGGACTTGGCCGTAAAGATAATACCAATTGAAGAAACATAGCCAAAACTGACCAGAGTAACTATCAATGCCCTTTCAATTATCCCGATATAACGGCTGATATTGGAGTCCTTTTCATCTGCCCGGTCAATATCCAATAGCCTCAATATCTTTTCCAGCAGAACTGCAGCAACGAATAAAACAAGTAAATATACAATTATACCTAAAAGGATTTTTTCATTTCTTAAACCCTCATGATATGTCCAGCTGCTAATATCAATAGATGTAAGATATTTACTGACAACATAATTCCAGGTCATATATATGATTCCAAGGTGTAATACCTGGTCAATGAAGAACATAATAAGGTCTCTTTTGGGTGATTGATTTATAAATAATTCCTTGCTGACATCTATTATGATATGCAGGACTGCTATGGAGGAGGAATAGGCCAGATTGTATAGCAGATTATTTATGATCCTCGAAGGATGAATTACTTTGAGGCTAAAGCCGTATTTCCTTAAAAATAAAGCAGTTAATATGAAAGTTACAAAGAATAGAATTAAAAAATGTAGAATATACCCTCTTGCTTTTCTATCTTTTTTCCAATCCACCATCCTGACCGTCTGAAAAACAAAATCACTTAAGAGATGAGCAATAATTGTAAGCCATAACCAGTTGGCCAGATGAAAACTGCCAGCCATGGTCATTCTCTTCAACTCCTTTTATTCTATAAATTTTTCCACCAGGCGGCTAATACTCTTCTCCGCATGCTCAATTTCTTTCCACCTGGCCGTTTTACATCTTTTATTAACATTCTGCGGAGCTATTTTCAATATCTCTGCAGCCTTTTTATATGTACCAAGTTTCTCGTAATAATAGACAGCCTCCCACTGGGCCTCTGTCCATTCTTCCTGTATTGTATCTATTAGAAAAAGGATAGTATTTATGGCCTCATCGATCTCGTTATTACTCATAAATCTGGTCTTGAACTGATCGCTATTATCAATTGCCTCCAGAGATTCTCTTGCATAATGAAAGGCAGGCCCATTCAGGGTCCAGGAATCACTGATTTTCGTTATCTCATTTACTTCATTTATCTTTCCATAACCTATACCCAGGCGCAGTTCCATTGGCCTGAGTATATACCTGACCTGTCTGATAAAACCGGGAAAGGCCAGGTAGCCTTTAAAAAGAGCCTGTATTTCATCACCCCGGGAAAGCTTAAAAGGTGCTATCATATTCTCAGGATATACTATTTTTGATAACTTTTCCCTTATAAGTTTATTAAAACCCTCATACTTCCTTGAACCGATTATATCTCCTGTTATTACAGTATAAAGAGCCATATTTTTACCTCCAGTATATTTCCTGTATATATATTAACATAAAACCATTCTAAATACCATAATTTACCTGTGTTTAAATATGCCCGCTTTAAATACCAGGCAATATTTTTATCAATAAACGGATTTTACATGATTGCTCAGGGGCTCTATCTTTCTGTATTTGTCATAAGACTTAATCCAGCCCATGATAGCAACATCAGTACCCTTTCTATTCACTTTCTGGATGATATAGGGATAAAAACCAACATCCCCGATTTCTCTTTTTAATACAGCCGCCTGATCCAGACTGGACATTATAACCAGACGCCCGTCTTTTTTTAAATAGTCTTTTAGATTCCTGACTGTCTTGATTATATCCCTGGTAGCATTTCTGGAAAAGGGAACCTCTGTAACCAGGGAGTCAAAATAAGCCTCCGGAAACCTGGTCTTTGTGGAATCAGCTGTAGAATGCCTGGAGCCATAAAACTCCAGGCCAGGAGCTACCACTGGATCTACATCTACACTATAGACATCGATATCATTACTTATATATTTTGCTGCAAAAACTATACCTCCTGCTCCGGCAAAGGGATCCAGTAATTTTTCAGATCTGGCCGGAATAGCCAGATTTACCATACACCTGGCATCTTCCACAGGCAGGGCCCTCCGTCCCATTTCACTTCCATCACCACGGTAACCGTATACAACTTTATCTTTATTATTTTGACGGATGATAAATTTCCGATTCTCTGCCGAATGCTTTTTATATATTTGTATATCCTGGAAGAATAGATTACTGATACTGAAAGCCCGGCCTTTCCATACCAGATCCTTTACATTTATATTTTTAAGATCTGACCTGTTATCTGGAGTATTTGTTTTAAAATCCAGGAGATAAAATTTGTTACAATAGCCTATAGTGGGTAAAATACTTAATGTTTTAGCCAGTTTTGCTTTAGGGATCAAAAAGGAAAAAACACCTCTTAAATTACCCAGAGGGCCATTTTTTATGAATATTCCGCCAACTGGATATAAAGCAAAATATGCCTCCATAATTGCCAGCTTTTTGGCTTTTATTCTGGATTTTCGCAGGGAAAAAAG
>JGI24708J26588_10001745_pt1 | contig 17023 bp, 19 predicted proteins | sample BioPla1DNA2_FD_26588 | JGI IMG/M metagenome (IMG submission 26588) | reverse complement strand
CCCCCCCCTGATTTTATGGGTTTATTATACCATATACGGGGAATTATTCCCTGGTCAACCTAGTTTTGGTGGAGAATTATGGTCATCAGGAATCTTTAAGGCCCTCAAAGACTGTAATTATTAAAATTCTGTTAAAATTCTGTTAAAATTCTAACCAAATGGGCCCTCAATTATTAAAATTATATTACAGTTCTATTAACTTAAAATCAGTCCCGCCTTAGATGGCTGGAAATCCACAGCCTCACGAAGATTTTTAGAAAATCCTGGAACCAGGGCGCTCAACTTGACCAAGTTGACCAAGTTGACCAAGTTGAACAAGATGGCCAAATGATATACTTCTTCAAGTTGGTCTGGCCAAGTTGCCCCCAGGCTGGATTTATTCCCTTCTATATATATATATATATATAAAAGAGTGTTTTAGTATAAATTTACAGTCTTTTTTGGGGCTTCGATTGCAAAAATGAACATCTCGTCAACTTGGCCAAATGGGCTGGCCAAGTTGGCCAAGTTGAAATCCCATTTGACCAAGTTGAAGAGGCCTATATTGAGGGAGAGGTGTGGCTAACTTGGTCAACTTGGTCAGATTTTTTATTCGGGCCGGGAAGGAGAATTTTATAATCAAATATATGGGGGGGATTCCAGCAGTTCCCCGAGGAAATTTTAATGGCCTGAAAGGCCCAAGGGCCCTCTGGAATAAATACCCTCCCACCCTGATAAACGGGCAACAGCGAGGGAGCTAGGGCCCTCAGCGCGGGAAAAGTAGAAGGTCCGAATCTGGTTTTCAGGGGGGGATTCTGCGGCGGGCAAAAATAAATGGGCCAGGTGCCCCCCGGCCCTTCCCACGCTGGAGATGGGTCATTCACCAGACTTAAGCTTCCACACCCAAAGGGGGCCCTGCCTCTTGATTACGATTTTAAGGTCCGCTCGGGCCCTCCTAACTGTCTTCTCTGAGAACCCCTTTTCCTTGGCTTTCTCCAGCAAGGCCTTCGAGGCAACTCCCTGAGGGAACTGGGAGAGGAAGTCCTTTAGCCATTCAGCTGCCTCATCCCTCTTTTTGGGGTTTTTGCTTCCAGTGCCTTCAGGCCTCAGCGCATCCACTGCGGAAATACTCACTTCACCGATCCACTTGAACCCTTCATCTGTGATAGTGTAGCCCAAGCTAGGTCCTTGAGCGGAAAGGTTATGCTTCTGGTGAAACATTACCCTAATCTCTGGGTTATCCGGGTCGGGAGCCACTAGTAGAGCTGATCTGGCAGCAGCAATCAAGTCAATGGTTCCCATGCCCCGGTAGATTATCCTCTCCCTGGCCCCTTTTGTCAGGTGCCGGATCATCAGCAGGGCGATATCATGCTTCCTAGCCAGGGTATTTAACCTCACCATAATAGGCCGAACCTCATTAGCTTTATTGATATCCGCTCCCCCCAGGAAGGCGATAAGGGGATCAAGAATTACCATCTCCGGTTGATATTTTTCACAAAGGGCGGAAAGGACCTCTACTCCTTGCGGTGTGGAGAAATTCAAGGGCTCAACTAGCTCATCTCCGGAAGAGTGGATTCCCTCACATATAAACACATTAGATAAAGTCACTTGCATCCTCTCCAACCTAGGCCGGAGGGTTAGACCTGGATCATCCTCTGCTGTCATGTATAAAACCCGCCCAGAAGGCCTTTTGAGGGCCCCCAGTGCCTCGCTGTTGGACTTCGCCTTGTCCTCTGGTATATTTACTAGTCCAGGGTTCCCCGCGCCCTTTTTTGAAGCCCTTTTTACTGGTGGGGATATTATCTCAACTTCTCCGGGTAGGGGTAATCCCGAGGAAAGATGGGCCACTAGGGCTAGGGCTAGGTATGTTTTCCCTATTCCAGGATCTCCATCAAGAATAGTTGTTCCCCCCCTAGGGATATACGGGAACCAAAGCCATCGGATTTCTTGTGGGAGGTATTCATCAAGGGTTCTAACTACCGGGGCGTAATCCAGCAGGGCGATGCTGATATCTCCGGCTTGGGGTTTATTAGGCCTATTCCCTTTTAAGTGGCCCTCATGGATTTTAGATATTTCACTGAATATTCTTTCTTGCTCATCCCGCCGCCCCCGGTATTTGTTCCATGCCGATAACCTGATAATCTCCACAATATCTTCCAAGGGAATCTTAAGGGAGATCAATTCATTCTCCAGCATCCAGAGAATATCTGACCTCTTACCAACTTTCTTATTTACCTCCTGGGGGGGATATTGAATTAGTTGGTATAACTTAGAGGGGATTTGATCTTTATATCTCTTCAGGATGGAAATGAAAGAAGCCATTCTTTGGCTTTCAGAGATGAGGTTAGCCTCTCCCCCCTCCTGTATATAAGGAAGCAAATTTTTTAGGGAATAAACAGGCCCGTCATCCCATAGTAATTTGCCGGGTTGGGGGGGAATGTATTTGTAGTTCAGGGTGCCGGGAATTCTGAGATATTGCGTAAGATCCCATCCGCTCTTATCTGCATTAAGGGTGTAGGTTAATCTTCTATTCATCTCTTCCAGCTGTGGGGCTTTAAGGGGCTTGTCCAGCCTCCACAGGGCCTGATATCTGGAAGAAGAGGATTCCCACGCTATTGTAGGGCGGAGGTGTTCATCAATAGTTCGAGGGTCTATTGGGTCTAGGTCAGCGTAGAGGAATATTCCCTGGGGGGTTTTATCCCTGAGTCTCCTTGTTCCTGTAAATATATTCGGACACCAATAAAGATTTCCAGGCATATCTTGATAAGACAAAAGAAGTTTACGAATTTTATTTTCATTTTGCTTGTTCCCCGGTTTAAACTCCAGGGGGATTTCTGCCCATTTCTCGCCCCTTTTAGAGCCAATGAAAATATAGCCGGGTAGGCCCTGCGCTCTCCATACTTGTAAACATATTTCCTGCTTCATGTAACCGCCCTCTATTATCCCTGTTTTCTCTTTGGTTGGCCATAAAGCAGGTTCCGGGCCTGGTCTAAATCATCTGGATCAATGAGCCAAATCCACCCTTTCTTGCGAGCCGGTATAGAGCCTTTTTGAATATAGCGTAATAATTTGTTCGGGGAAACCCCCATCAGCTCAGCGGCCTCTCTAACAGTTAATGACTCCATTTTTCTTCCCCCTTTTATTCTATGTAACCTAGGTCAGGTTTTGGGAGCCTACCTAGTTACATTTCTATTATATAATAAACCTCCCTTTTAGGTGTGGCTACAAGGAGAATTTAATAATTTAGTTTTTCTCCATGGAGGCCCTTTGGCCCCTAGAAGTATGATATAATTATTTTGCTACTTAAAATTATCCAGGCCCTTAAGGGGGGATTACATGCTGTATTATCTGGCCATCAGGGGTAAAAAGGGGTTTAATCTAATTTCACTGCGGGTGGATAATGAGGGGATAATTCAAGGGGTGATAAAGGTTCTTCAGGAGAGGGGCATAACTGCACAATTGGTCCATACCAAAGCCCAGAAGCCTCCGCGAGGCTATATGGATGAGAAGAAGAGAAATACTATCTGGTGCCCATATTGCCAGGCTTGGAGAGGGATAAACACTAATGAGGTTGGATATACCGCTTGTGGAGTCTGCGGGGTATCTATCAAGGACTATTATACCCGTATTTACAATGGAATACCTTGGGAAGGGGGGATAAAAGATGCTAGTTATAATTGAAGGTATGGACGGAACGGGGAAAACCCTTTTAGCTAAGCAATTAGCAGCGGAATTAAACATACCTCTGGCAGATAAATTAGTCGGCCCGGGGGGCCCGAGAGATTTTGACGGGCTTGTGAAGATGACAGTAGAAATTATTGAGAGTTGTGAATACTTACGCAGTATAGGGAAACCTATCAATAAAATTTATGATCGGTTCCCTCTTTTATCAGAACCTATTTATGGGTTGCAATTCAGGGGATATAACCACTTTGGGGCAAATTACCCCGGCCTCCTACGGAGATTCTATCAGCTTAAGCCGTTTATCGTGTATTGCCGCCCTCCCCGAGAATGCATTCTAGAGAACTTGAAAAAATCCCGTGCCTACCAGATGGAAGGGGTATTTGACCACTGGGGAGATTTATTAAATAAATATGATTATGCTTTTGAGAATATCTGGCCTCAGGGAGGGGGGGAAAGCAGAATTATCTTGCATAATTATTTATTTATGCAGGGAAAGGAAGTAGCTTATTTGATTAACCAGACAATAAAAGGAGATGAGAAGATGGATAAGCTGGAGGCTATATTTAACCAGCAGCGGGAATTGATGAGTAAGTTCCATCAGATTGAGCAAGATAACGGATTATTACCTGACCCAGGGATTCCCGTAAACTTGCAGACCCATCAGGGCCAGGCGGTCTTAAAATCCCGTGCCTGGAATGTGGTGGAAGAACTGGGGGAAGCGATGAACGAACTTAAGAACCGGCCCTGGAAGCAGAAGACCTATCCGGTGAACCAAAGCCGGTATCTGGAAGAGCTCTCTGATGCATTGCACTTTTTTATAGAGCTCTGCATTTTATCCGGGATTACCGCCCAAGAACTTTATGATTTATATATGCATAAGGCGGGGGTTAATAAGACTAGGCAGGATTTAGGGGCATGAGTATCATCAAAAAAATCTGGTTGGAGGCCATTGAGGATAATATGTACAGAATACCCTCCCAAAGAGTATTCTCCCTTAATCGGGTCATTGATGATTTAATCATTACAGTGCCCGCAGAGGGATGGGGGGATAATTTTGGGCTTACCCTAACCGAGCTGGGATATAAGCACCAAAAAGCCTCCCAGTGGGAGAAATTCTACATGCCCCTCTCCGAGGAGTGGGATCTGTTTGGGGAGAGGGTTTCTTCCCTGAGTAAAAAGAAAGGGCCCTTTCTAGCTAATCTAGCTATCCCCCTTAGGGGGCGGAAAACGAAGGAAGGCTCTGTTGCAGGCACTAAGGGACATTGCTTGCTTGAAGCGGTGGTGGGTATTGGTAGAAACTCAGTGAGGGCCCCTGTTCGGTGCCGAGTCTGGATCTTCTCCAGAACTAGTGAGATATTCACCAAATTTGGGGCGGATTTATGCTTGATTAATCAGCTACTACTTCCAAAGCTTTTGGAAAAACCTCGGGAGATATTCCCTAACTTAGATTTTAAAGGAGTCACTTTTTACCTCTGCTCTTCCTACTTGATTGCCTTCCGGTTAATGGGCCTAGTTATCTTTGATATTAACCCCATGGAAATCCTCCGGAGGGGTGCAGAGGCCTGTGGGAAGGATAAGGGAGAGAGAACCTACATACGACGGGTTTTAGGGAATATTCTTATTGCAGTAGATAATCCCGAGCAACCAACTTACCAGGCGACACGGAGAACAATGAAATTTTATAGAGAATCCTGGATTCCCCATCGTGATGAGGTGGAAAAATTATTGAAGGAGGTAGATACTTATGCTATTTGAGGTGGTAGTAAGAAACACCATTAACCGATTTATCCGCCAGGAGGCCCAATTAGTGGAGGTGGGAGAATGGCAAGCCATCCTAGGGAACACAGTGTTTACCCGCACCTATGAACTGGAGGATATTTATTTCTACACGCCAGTTCCAACAGGCCGGGAAGAATGGGCGGAAATCGTAAAGCCTCATCTGCCTTGGGCAGAGGATCAATTCCAAGAAAGGATATCTGGGAAACCACTTAACCCCCCTCCATCTCATGAATGGTGGCCCTTTAACGTGAAAAAGAATGAGCTGCATATTAAACAGGGCAAGTTTTCCCACAGTTATCCAGAAAGATTCTGGCCCAAATTTGCCTCAGCGGATGAAAACCCTGATAACCGGCCCATAGGAGAGGGGGGGAGTAATCGGGGGATTAGGTATCGATATGGGGATTTCAGGGATTTAATTCATCTTCTTAAGTCCAGACCTTATACCCGCCAGGCCTATCTTCCCATATGGTTCCCCGAGGACACTGGGGGGCACCACGGGGAAAGGGTTCCTTGCACATTAGGGTATCATTTCCTTCGCCGTGAGAACCAAATGAAAATCGTATATTTTATGAGATCCTGTGATTTTATCCGGTATTTTAAGGATGATGTCTATATGGCAGGCCGGTTACTTCAGGAGGTGTGCAACTCACTGGAGCTGGAGGGAGTTATTCCCTCCCAGCTGGTAATGTATATTAGTTCTCTTCACATTTTTGAAGCGGATTTATCAAAACTGAGAAAGGAGAGAACCCTACCATGAGGCCATCTCGCGAGGAGGTTTTAATAGGAATAGCCCAATTAATGGCTCAAAGAAGTACCTGCTCCAGGAAGCAGGTGGGGGCCCTAGCTGAGAAAGAGGGTCGAATCCTGGCCACAGGGTATAACGGGGCTCCGAAGGGATTACCTCACTGCACAGATTTGGGGGGATGCCGGTTGGGCCTTAATGGAGGGTGTGAGGATGCAGTTCATGCTGAGGCCAATTTAGTTGCATTTGCTGCAAAACACGGCATTTCCCTGTGGGGGGCCACAGTCTATAGCACTTGCGCCCCGTGCCTGGAGTGCGCAAAACTCCTGATTAATGCGGGGATTATCGAGGTGGCTTATTTTGAAAAATATAGAAACCCCCAAGGGCTAGAATTACTCCAGCAGGCCGGGATTAAAATAAGGAAGGTTAGGGGGTCTTCCAATGATCTGTAGACAATGTCCTGAATGTGGCTCCAAGTGGTATTCAGCTTCAACCCTGCCGTGGATTTGTGATAAGTGTGGCACCCTCCTTGATAACAGATATAACCAGCCTCGGGAGAAACAATCAGGATGGGATTGCTGGGGGGATGAGATTAAATCTGATATTAATCTGGAGGTGATGGGGAAATGGCCAAGGAATTAAGGAACCCTAACTGCCAGGATTGTGGGCTCTATAAAACCACCAAATGGATATGTTTGATGGGGCAAGGCCCGATTCCCTGTAAAATAATGATAGTCGGAGAAGCCCCCGGAGCCCATGAGGAGAAAATCCATAGACCCTTTATGGGTAAAGCCGGCAAGCTGCTTGAGCGGTGGCTCAAAGAATCGGGGATAAGTAGAAATGAGGTATATATTACAAATGTAGTTCATTGCCGCCCCCCTGAGAATAGAACTCCTACTCGGGGGGAAATAAAATCATGTAAAAAATATCTACTGGAAGAGATAAAACTAGTAAAACCTTCTCATATTCTGTTGTTGGGAAATACTGCCTTGCAGGGAGCCTTGGGCCGATCAGGGATAACCAAATATCGGGGTAAAATCTTCCAAAAAGAGGGAATATCCTACCTAGCCACATTTCATCCTGCGGCGGGGTTGAGACAACCTGCACATATTCCTGTGATTCAGACTGATATCAACCGGTTTTCTGGCATGGTCAGGGGATCTTTAAAAACACCCGATAAGTTTCGCTGGAAAACAGTATTAACTCTTAATGATTTAAAGCAATGCCTTAGGGATATATCTCGTTCTAATCAGGTCTCATTTGACCTTGAAACCAGCGGCCTTAACCCCCTCGGTGAGGGAGCAACTATTTACTGCCTGGGTATAGGTACTTCCCACACCTGTTGGGTGATACCATTTAATTATCCAGAGAGCCCGTTCCGGTCCCCCACCGTAGCGAAGAGGATATATGGAGCTCTGTTACAGAGTTTATCTCAAGTGGAGACGGTTATTGCCCATAATGGGAAATTTGATAATAAGTGGCTAAGGGTTCATTTTGGGGACCGGTTCCCGTTGACTTTTGATACCATGTTGGCCTCATATGTCCTGGATGAAAATTCCCCTCACGGGTTAAAATACCTAGCTTCTTTATACTTTGACGCTCCTGAATATGAGATCCCTCAACCTGTTATTCCTGAAGAAATCCCCTTAAAAACTCTGGCCCGATATTGTGCTCTGGATGTTTATTATACACTTAAGTTATATCACACCTTAAAGGGAGAACTTGAGAAGGATTCTCGGGTTAATCGGGTGTTCAATTCTCTTCTGGTTCCCGCCTCAGAACTTTTCGAAGGAGTAGAGCTCAATGGGGTATATGTAAATACAGGGCAGATGGAGCAGACCAAATCCTATTTGATGGGCCAAATAACCCAGTTGGAGGATGAGCTCACTCGGTTAGCGGGTAAAAAAATCAACTGGAATTCCCCGCAGCAGGTGGCTCAAATACTTTATGGAGAATTAAAGTTACCAATTGTAGCACTTACCCCCTCAGGTAAACCCTCCACCTCTTCTGAGGAGGTATTACCCTATTTGCAGAGTATTCATCCAATCATTGCAATTCTTTTAAAATATCGGGAATCGGTTAAACTTGCCCAATTTATCGCTAGCTGGAAGGATAAAATTATCCCCAAAACCCGCCGGATGCATCCCACTTTTAAGCTCCATGGAACGGTTACAGGGAGACTTTCCTGCCAAGACCCTAACCTGCAACAGGTTCCTCGCGACCCTGAGCTGCGTTCCCTGATTACCGCCCCTCGGGGGTGGGTTCTGGTGGAGGCGGATTATTCTCAGGTGGAGCTAAGAATCGCTGCCTGTCTATCTAGGGATGAGGCCATGCGGAGGGTATTCCAGGCAGGGGGGGATATTCACACTAGAACAGCTATGGCCATCACCGGTCTGCCAGAGGATAAAATCAATAAGGACATGAGAAAAAAGGCTAAAGCTGTTAACTTCGGGTTCGTATATGGAATGGGTTCTTCCAAATTTCAAAGCTACGCTAAGACGAAATATGGAGTAGACCTCACAAAGGAGGAAGCCCAAGGATTCCGCCAAAGGTTCTTTGAGCTCTACCCCGGGCTCCTGGAGTGGCATGATCGGCAGCGACAATTCTTGAGGGCCCACGGATACGTAAGGGCTCCATTGGGGCGTAAAAGAAATTTACCGGGGATTGATTCCTCAGACAGAGGAATCAGGGCAGAGGCGGAAAGACAGTCTATTAACTCTCCCGTGCAGGGGGCAGCTTCAGATTTGAACTTATTCTCTGCTATCAGGATTTCCAGGGAATTTCCTGATCAGGTGAGAATAATTGCTACTGTACATGATGCTGTGCTAATGGAAATTAAAGAAGATAAAGTCGGAGAGATAATCCCGCAGATAAAATCACTAATGGAAGATAGGGAGGTAATAGCAGAAACCTTCGGTTGGGATATTCCAGTTCCCATTGAGGTGGAAATAAAGTTAGGGGCATGGGGAAAGGGCCGGGTAATTGAGAGGGGAGAATAAAGGGTTTTATCTTCCTAACAGAGTTCTGATATAATTAAATATGCAGAAGGAGGTGATACAATGTATGAGGTTAGTTTTTCAGAATTAAGAACCTGGCGAACCTGTCGGCAATTATATCACTATCGGTATGTGGAACAGTTAGAGCCTAGACTCAAGGCCCTACCCCTTAAGAGAGGCTCCTGGATTCATTCCCTTTTGGAGGCCTACCATAGGGGGGAAAACTGGAGGGAAATCCATGAGCAGTTGACAGAAGAATTTAATCTGCTTATGGATGAGGAGCGGGAATATTACGGAAGCCTTCCCCAGGATGGGGAATATCTCATGGGGCTTTATGAGAAGGCGTATACTCATGATAAGCCCCTCGGGGTAGAACTTGCATTTGAGGGATTTCACCTATCCCCACAAATTAGCTTAAGAGGCCGGATTGATATGATAGTAGAGGATTCCCGCGGAGCTTGGGTCGTAGAGCATAAAACCACTTCAAGGATTCCTAACGAGGATGAAAGGATGCTTAATCCTCAAGTGGCCCTATACATTCCAGTGGCAGAGGAATTATTGGGTGTTCCAATTATAGGGGTTTTATGGAACTACCTCCGCACTAAAATTCCCAAGAAGAAATCTCTTAATTTACTAGAGCGGAGATATATGCCGGTCAATCGGAAGATCATCCATCAGTTGGTAACAGAAGCACGAATAGCGGCGGTAGAATCCAGGGGGCTCTCAAGGCCCTACCGGGCCCTCAATCCCATGCTATGCAGGGGATGCCAGTTTAGGAGCCTATGCACAGGGGAATTAATGGGATTAGACACCGAGTTCATTCGAAAAAGTGAGTATAAAAGGAGGGAGAAACAAGATGGCCGAGGCGGTGAAGAAAAGGGTGAGAAAGAGTAAAGTAACCCTTCCCGACAGTAATGATTTTATGGGGGGTAGAATTGTTCCCGTGGGGGAAACTTCTGAGTGGCTATCTCTGGTTATTTATGGAAGATCAGGAACCGGAAAAACTACTTTTGCAGGAACCATGCCCAAGCCGCTATTAATTCTGGATATCAATGATAAGGGAACCATCTCTGTCAAATCTCAGCCAGATACCTATGTGATGTCAGTGGAGACCTGGGAAGATTTCGAAGAGGTTTTCTGGTATCTGAATAGTGGTCAATCCATATTCAAGTCTGTGGCCCTAGATACCGTTTCACAGCTCCAAGAATTAGCCCTGACTAAAGTAACCGGTAGGGGGAATGAGGTAGCTTCAATTTCCCGGAGGGCCTGGGGAGAGGCTGCAGCTCTCATGAAAACTTGGATCTTGAATGTTCGGGATTTACCCCTGCATAAAGGGTTTATCGCACAGGATCGGGTATCTACTAACGAAGACAGTGATGAAGATTTGGAGATGATTCTCCCGGAGGTGGGCCCGGACCTAATGCCTTCTGTAGCAAAAACCCAGGGAGCTGCTGCAGATGTAATCGGGCAGACTTTTATCAGGGAGAGGGTAATTACCACCAAATTGAAAAAAGGAGGGGTGAAAGAAAGGCAGGTAGTTGAATATTGTATGAGGATCGGCCCTCATGCCCGATATCTGACTAAGCTCCGTCGGGATAAGCCAGGAGGGCAGCTAATTCAGGTGCTGGTTGACCCCACATTTGGGAAGATAGTAAAATTAATTGAAGGGGATGATTTAGATGGCTAGTAAAAGGGCTCCTGCCCGGCGCGGGAGGGTGATCAAGGTGGATCTTACCAACGTACAATCCCGGGCTTTGTGCCCTGAGGGGATTCACCGGGTTAGGGTAAAATCAGTAGAGCAAGAAATATCCCGCTCTTCCGGCCAACCTTATCTGGCATGGGAATTTGAAACCGGGGGGGGGAATTATACCCTCTATCATAATACCTCCCTTCAGCCTCAGGCACTGTTTAATTTCCGCAATGTCCTAGTTGCTCTAGGTTACCCCGTCCCTCAGGGAATTTTAAAACTGGATCTAAACAGGATCATCGGGTTAACCTGTTATGTGGATGTAGCCCATGAAATCTATGAGGGGAAGAAGAAAAGCCGGATCGTGGAGTTCCTCAGCCCTGACAGTGTAGAACATGATGAGGAAGAAACTGATGATGAGGAAGAAACTGATGGTGAGGAGGTCTTCCTAGAAGACTTATCCCTCAAAGAATTATTGGACTTCGCTGAAGAAAATGATATTGACCTGTCTTCCCTGACTAAGAAAGGCCGCCAGAATAAGGAGAAAGTACTAACTGTTATTAGCGAGGCTCTGGAAGAGGATGAGGGAGAGTAATTTAACCCGCGCGATATTGAAGAAATTGAAGGGTCGGGGTGGCTTCTGGTTTCAAGTTCATGGCCATCCCGGCCAACTTCGTGGATTACCTGACATCCTCGGGGTTTATCAGGGAAGATTTATCGGGCTAGAGGTGAAAACCCCTCGTCGCAAAAATAAAGCCACAGAACTCCAAAAATATGTACTGGAGCAAATCCAAAAGTCCGGGGGAATTGCGGGGGTGGTAACTTCAGTGGAAGAAGCCTTGCAGCTTATCCAGTTTTAGCTTCATGAAGAAGAGTTAAAAGGTTTCTCTAAGTAGAGGTAAAAGGGGGCTAATGGGTAAATTCCCATAGCCCCCAAAGTTTTTGAAAACCCATTTACAAATCCCGGATTCTCGTCTATAATTAAATTAATAAACCAAGGGAAAGGGGGCCACCCAAATGATGAAGGCTGAATTCGAAAAGAAATTGGGTCGGGAGGTATCAGGCCGGGAATACCAAATCATCGAACAGGTTTATAATTTTCACCCGCTTATCACGAATCAGAACGGCAAGGCAGAAATTGTAGCTCTTTATAAAATGGGGGGAATCGGGTTGATGGAAGAGATGTTTCCCACAGCCAATCAAATGCAGGAGTTAGAGGTTAAATCCTGGGTTCTTCAGGCCCAGATTAACGATCTTAAACGGGAGAAGGAAGAAATTAGGAGCCGCTTCCGATAATTCGAAACCGGGGAGAAATACCCCGGTCTGCCAGACCTGGCCCCCTGGCACTGAAGAGATAGGCCACTGGAAGGAGGGATTAAAATGGCAACAGTTAGAGAGGCCTTATCCATACTGCTATCTCAATGTGATGGAGCTAGGGCCCGGGATGGGGTTGGATTTAATGGGGTTGATGCCTGGTTTGCTCGAGACCTGAATTCTAAGGATCGGTGGACCTCCCGCCAAGAACAAGCCGTGTATAAGATGCTTCGTAAATATAAGAAACAATTATCCGACCTCGGGATTATTTGGGGGGAGCTTGACCTTCTAATCCCTGATTCCTCTAGTTCCCCTGTCCCCCCCTCCCCCATGTTTATGGAGATCAAGGGTTCCCTGGTTTATCTCTATACTCGCTATGATTTCAAGGATAAAGCTAAGGCGATTCCCACTGCCAGATGGAAAGGGGAATGCAAAGCCTGGTGCTATCAGCTTAAACCGGAGACAGTTGAGGCCCTTTACTCCTACATATTGCAAGGGGAGATTAATCCCGCTCCCGGAGTAATATCACAAATGGAAGAAATTCTAGCTAAGCAGGCTGATTTTCAAAATCAGCTATCCCGCGCTGATCATCTTAAGAGGGGCAAGCTCTGCCCTATTACCAGTCTCCCAATTAAGGTTAAACCTTATCAACACCAAATAGAGGCATTTAATGTGGCCCTCTCCCTGGATAACGCTGCCTTGCTAATGGAGCAGGGAACGGGGAAAACATTAGTGGCAATTGCTCTAGCCGGACACAGGTTCAACCACCATGGGATTAAAAGGTCCCTGGTAGTCTGCCCGAAATCAGTAATCCCCGAATGGGAGCGGCAATTCCTTGAACTGGCAGACTTCCCCTATACTTTAAGAGTTCTTACCGGCTCCATCGCTGAAAGGGCTCATATGCTAGGCCAAAAAGATGGGGAGGGGTTACAGGTAGCAGTAATCAACTATGAAGCTACCTGGAGAATGAGCCAGGCCCTCAAGTCTTGGGCCCCTGATCTTATAATTGCAGATGAAAGTCAAAAAATTAAGAATGGTAAAACGAAGCAAGCTAAAGCGATGATAGCCCTGGGAAAACAGGCTAAATATCGGGTGATTCTCACAGGAACCCCTCTAACTCAATCCCCACTGGATTTTTTCTCCCAATACCGCTTTCTAGATTCCAGGATTTTCGGGAATAGTTTTATCCGGTTCCGGAACCGATATGCCCTTATGGGGGGCTATGGGGGATACCAAGTGATGGGATACCATAACCTTGAAGAACTAGCGGAGAAAGCCCATTCCCTGGCCTTCAGGACTACTAAAGTTGAATGCTTAGACTTACCCGACACAGTGAATCAATTCCGATATGCGGTACTAGAGCCCCAGGCTCGGATCCTTTACAAAAAAATGCAAGAAGATTCCCTCCTCAAGTTATCCGAAACAGAAAAAGTGACCGCCCCGATTATCCTCACTGAATTACTTCGTTTACAGCAAATAACCGGGGGATTTCTCCCCGTCGGGGAGGGCCGAACAGTCCAGGTTAGTCAGGCTAAACTAGCAGTACTTCAAGAAGAATTAGAGAGTTTAGCCTTAGCGGGAAAACAGGTTGTAATATTTGCTAGATTTATTCCAGAGGTGGAAGCAATACATAAAATCACCCAGAAATTAAATTTAACCGCCGCGGTTCTAACGGGCCAGACTTCTGTGGAAGACCGGGGATCAATAATCAAGGATTTTCAAGAAGGGAGGCTCCAAGTTTTTATTTCTCAAATTGCAACCGGGGGGCTAGGAATTACTCTCACAGCTGCAGATACTGCTATCTTCTTCAGTACTGATTTCAGCTTAGCAAACTATGAGCAAGCTAAAGCCCGGTTACACCGAATCGGGCAACAGAAGAAGGTTACTTATATCCACATTCTAGCTCAAGAGACCATTGATGTGGAGGTGATTAGAAAGCTGGCAGATAAGCAGGAAGTTGCTAAGATGGTGGTGGATGAATACAGATTAATCCTATTGGGGGGGATGAAAATGAAACCTTATGAGGGCCTCGCTCCAGGAACCTCAGAATGGATGGCCTGCTGGAGGGGTAATCCAGAACTCCAGGAGGAAATGTTGGTCTACGCTGAAAACTACAAGAAGGGGGAGAGGGGAATGGTTAGCCGGAACATTATCAGCCAAGTGGTAGAGGTTACGGAGGTGGGAATAGAGGAACAAATTGATCAGGCCGTCAGGGAGGTTGAAAAGGCTCTAAAAGAGGAGGGTATTGAGCCGATCGGGGGTGGGGGGGAATCCCCGAAGAAAGGGCATAAAGCCTCTCGGAGAAAGCCTGCTACTAGGAAGAAGCCGGTTGAAAAGAAGCCTGTTGGAAAGAAGCCTGTTGGGAAGAAGCCTGTTGGGAAGAAGCCTGTTGAAAAGAAGCCTGCTGAGAAGAATCTCCCTCCTGAGGGGGAGATTATTACGGTGAAAATTCTAGCTGAGGAATTTGGAACTACCCCCCGCGGGCTTAGGAGGTGGCTGAGGGAGAATTTCGAGAAGACACAGGGTAGGTGGGAATGGGCGGAGGGCACCCCCGAGCTGAAGGAAGTTAGGGCCCGCTATGAAAAAACTAAGTTGAGGATTTATTAGAACTAGTGACTGGAGGTATAAATCCCTGATGGAACCAATGAAATTAGTATTTTCTGGAACCCGACAAGAATTATTCTCCTTTCTCAGGATCCTGTGCTTAATTGAGGGGGATAAGCCCTTAATGCAATTCCTTCAGGAATTAAAAGGCAACAAGTAGAGCCGAACTATTTGCCTAGTGATAGCCCCGAATTTCCGGGGCTATTTTAAAAGAAATTCGAAAAATTCTTAGAATAACCGTTTACAATCTCATAGGTTTATCTTCTTATAATCAAATTAACAAAAACAAGGAGGCGCTAAAAATGGAAAAAGGATTTGGGCTCCGCTGGAAGCAATTCAACCAAAAAGGACGGATTGTTAACAAGGAGAAATGGTTTATCACTGCTGAGAAAAGAGAGGCATTCCTAGATAAGCTAGAAGAAAAAGGTAATCTTTACCAGGTGGACGCTTACTGTGAGGAAGAATAATTCTCTTATTTAGGCCCCTCTGGGGGCCTAATTTTTGTTTGGGTCTCCCCTCCAGATGCACCTGAAAGGCCCTAGCAAGCTCGTAGAGGACCACTACCGCCCCCACTAAGATAAAACCATAGCCCGCTTCTAATCGAGTCCTGTAGAAGCCCAAAATTTCTTCTAGAACTGAAGGGGGGGATTTGGAAGGTAATTCATCGCTAAATTTCAAGGCCGTATAAAATACTCATGGAGGACCCTAGCAGTCCTGTAGAGGGCTATCACTCCTATAACTGATATAAAACCATTAGGGGCTATTAATAGTCCCCCTGGGGGCACTAAATTTCTGGGCTCTTATTTATTTCTCCCCCCCTGAATAATCATTAACATTCTGTCCCCCACTTTTTGCGCCCATACCGGGTCCTCTGCATATTTTATTCCAACCCCGTCCAGACTATAGCTCCCCCCATAATATTTACCTCCCTCCACATAATGAGTGGATAATAGCTCTGCCAGATAAAAAATGCTAGCAGCCTTATTATCAAATTGGAAAGCATTATTTGGACTATCAGTGTAGGCTCCCAGACCGCAAAGGTTATTCCGGCTTCGGGCATAGTAGCTATTACCACCGCCGGATTCTAAATGAGCAATACCCGCTAGAATTAAAGCATTTGTGCCGTAGACCCTTTCAGCCTCCACAAATGCAATCCCGGTGCCCTCCATCCCCGAGGCTCCAATCCTGTTAAATGCTAGATCTAGATCCTCTGCGGTTAACCCGGATCGGGTATTTATGGGCATATTAGTGGCGGAGGGAGATTCTCCCCCTCGGGCCTCTTGCTCTTTAATGAGCTCCGCCTTCAGTAGATGATATTTCCTCTCTATCTCCTGTAACCGGCAGACCTCCCCCAGCTCATTTTCCTGAGTCCGAATAAGCTCAGCCTGATAAAAGATTAATAGCAGCAGGGTTCCCACGATAGTTATGCTTATAAGCAGATACCCCACAGGATGGATTTTCACTCCTTAGAACCTCCTTAAGCAGAGTTATTTCACTTTCCCTCGCGGATTAATCTCCGCAGCTCCTTCTCAACCTCGCACAGTGGGTCTGCATCCCATCCCCCGGGTAGAGGTTCCTTCGTAGCCGCTGGATGCGGGCCAGGAGCGCTTCCAGGCGGGCTTTTGTGTCGGGCTCCATGGCTACACCAGGGTGAGGTCTTTCGCCCGCACCGCCGCAGTCACCGCCTTGCCCTCGCCGATGACAGCCCGGTCACCGCTGATCTGGATCACAGAATAGGTCCGGCTAAAGACGAAGCTGGCCAGCTGCACCCCGTTGTAGTCCTTGGCGCCGGCCTTGACCCTTACCCGGCTGCCAACCTTAATGGCCGCAGGCTTTGGTGTAGGTGCCGGCGCGGGGCGGGCCGGTAAAAACTAAAACGTAGTAAATTTATCATCCCGCATCCGCTTTTCTGCGGGCGGAACACGCTCGAAGCCCGGAACGGGTATCATCGCAAGCACCCGGCCCGGAAAGGCCTGAGCTGCAATAATAGACCCGACAATGATTGCTCCCGGATTTTCGGCTTCCAACTTCGCCAGCGCCTCTCCGCTCGCCGGATCAGCCTCGAACCGGGTGCGGACAAGCTCGGCGCCGGACGGATGAACTCCGGCGGCTTCCTCTACCGGGCGGGCATTTATGAGAACCCCGCAGGGTTCTACGATGTAGACGTTGCCCTCCCGGTTCTGGAATGTCACAGGATGCGGGGTGACGTTGATAATTTTTTTCATTTTTCTTCCTCCT
>JGI24708J26588_10001744_pt1 | contig 17029 bp, 19 predicted proteins | sample BioPla1DNA2_FD_26588 | JGI IMG/M metagenome (IMG submission 26588) | reverse complement strand
TTGACAATGTCATTGAAGACGGCATCATATCGCTTGAATTTTTGGAAATTTCGAAACCTTACGTCTTTTTAATGGAGCAATAATTACTAATACGGGAAAAGAAAATAAACGGGGAAAGGAAAAAGCTTGCCACTTTACATCTTTTTTGCAAGGGCAAGCTTTTTGATTTGCTTTAATTCGGAATAAAGATACTTTATTCTTTGGTAATAAAGATTTCACTCTTATTAAAATCAATCTTGGCTATTTTCCCGGTATAAACTTCTTCTTCACCAAAAAGGGTGGTGCATTTCACCCGGTTGCCGTCAGTAACTAAACCGGTTACATTCTCCAGTAAAGGGGCAGTATCATTATCAACATATAATTTACCTAAACACATTCTTTTTCTCCTCCTTTACTCTGATAACAATTCAGATGCTTTTTCCAATGAAATATTGGAAACACGAAGCACTTCTGCACTTTTTAACAGTAAATCATGAACTTCTTTATGCCCGAATTCTTTCGCCGTTTGGGCCAACTCCGTGATTTCTTTTGCATGATCCTCGTTATGATCTTTAAGATGGTTAATTAATACTTTTAGTTTTTCCAGTTTTTCAACCATGACTGTCCTCCTAAATTTTGTTTGTTTTTTGTTAAGGTATTTCTGTCTGCCGGGCATCTGGGGCAGACAAAGTTAATAGCTTTCTTTAAAATGATACATGCCTAAATCCGGCGGGATTGTTCCTTTGTGCACAAAATACTCAATGGCAATATCAACAACTACGGCTAAATCCTCGGCGTTAAAATAATCTTCAGTGTTTGCATCCATTAAAATGGTGGCACCGGCAGGAAACTCGTCATCACCACGGTAAAGTATAAACTGAAAATAAACATGAGGTAAAAATTCAAAGGTGAAAGATAAATCCCCTCTGGACATGGGCAGGCGCTCCAGTTTGTCCGGAAAATCAAAAAGAGTGGGATCATGATCATAGAGCTGTGCNAAACGCTTAATTGTCCTTTTATAAAAATTTGGGTAGTAGACCTGCCCGTCTTGTATTTCTTTATAAGAAATGAACCGAAATGTCGGTTTGGTGCCTTTTCCGTTTACGATATATCTTAAGATAACTGTTTTCAAGAGATAGGAAGTAACTTCACTACCGTCTTCCTTAAATACTTTGCCGCTGGGATAATAGACATCATAGTTTTCACTCATTAATTTTACCGTAATCACATTCCGGCTCTCATCATAGGTAAGTCCTTTGCCTTTGCAGAGCTCCTGCAGACTCTGTTCCTGAAATTTCTCCAGAATATACAAATAAGGTACTTTTTCCTGGTGTTCGCGCAAATTCTCACATCCGTTTACTTCTGTTTTGTAGCTTATTCTGCTGTATCATCCGCTTTTTTTAACAGGATTTGATGATCCACTAAAGCCATTTCCACAATTCTTGCTTTGATAGTTTTCCGTTCCCCAAAAATATTCTCCATGAACAATTCATCTTTACCAGGTATAACTTTGTCCACCGCTTCCATAACAAGTGTTTTTTCACCGTCTTCTTGAAGCATGTAAACATTGGCTTCACACATAGCAAACTTTCCTTTCCTTGTAGTATTTTATCCTCATTCAGTTTGGATCTTGTCAAGTCTTTTGCAACCGCTTAAATTTCCGATGATGCTGATGGCATCGTCTATATAATGGGGAAGTGGTTTATTAACCACCCCCGCCAGTGTGATCTTACACTTATTGAGAGGAATTAAAACTTTTTCAGCCTTGCTCTTACCAATCGCTGACACCATTTTTTCAGTCAGCTCACCCATGAGACCGTTGACAACTAAAATGGCCACACTGCCGATAATAATGTCTGCATCTTCCACATTGACGACAATGGCATTTTCACCTGTAGCACCTTCATTGGCTCCCGCCTTCAACATAGCCGCCGTAGCCAATGCATTCGTTCCCAGAGCAACAATATGAATGTCCTCGCCAAAAGCTACTCTGATTTTATCTATGATTGCACGGCCGATACCGCCTCCGTGGCCGTCAACAACTGCAATTTTCATGTTCCTGCTCCCCTACATTGAATTTAGCTGTCTTTTAGGATTGACAGCTGTTGGATCTTTTTTCTTTATTATAGCAAATTATCAATAAAGGTGCTTCCGTTTTTTCCGCTGCTGCGAGACGGTATTCTTCCTGCAAATAAAAACAGACCCATTGGTACTAATATCTTTGCGGCTTTTTTTGCCGCCATTTAACCCTTCATGAGTCTGTCTGTTTTCTATAAAAATATACACTTTTATCTGTTTTGCCTTCATGGCCTTTTTTCCACCTTATTTATATCATTAATTTTGCGGGATTGTCAACTTAAATTTATACACTTACCTTTTGACCGGTTCTTGCAGCTTTTGGTATAATGCAAGAAATGGGAAAGAAAACAAAACAAGCTTGATATAATTTCCCCTTCGAGGATAAAACCGAAATCAATCAGGAAGCGGAGGCAGCAAAAAATGAGTGAAAGAAGCCCATATAATATGGCCAAAACTTTGGAAATTGCGCAAAAAACCTTTGCCAAATGTGACCCAAACCTTGTAGCCCAATTAAGCAAGTGCCCCTATGCTGAAAAAACAAACAAATTTACCGTGTCGTATCTTGGACAAACTTACTATGTTTCCTTCCCGGAGGGAATAGTGACAAATTCGGATTACCAAGGAGCAGATTATATAACCGCAATATTACTTTTACATTATTTAAGCGGAGCCAGCGGTGTTGAAAGCAGTGATACCTGGATTTCTTTTAAAGAATTACAAAGCGGTTCCATCTATGTCGGTCCCTTCCACAAGCGGGCAATTAACCCGCTGGTAAAAGGTTTTGGCACCGATCCGGCTGCTTTTTGCCAAGCAGCAAAGCACCTGGGCGGCATTGCCACCACTTTCGGGGATTATTCTTATGTAATTCCGGTACTGCCCCGCATTCCCCTAGTGCTGGTACTGTGGCAGGGTGACGATGAATTTCCGGCAACGGGCAATATTCTTTTTGATCAACACGCCAATACTTATTTACACACAGAAGATTATGCACATTTGGCCAGCCAGACGGTTTATACCATGTTAAGGTTAAAACACAGTCTTTCTGCAGATAAATAAACACATGGTTATTATTAGCACCTGAAAGCCGGCTTCTAGCGCCGGTAATTCTTACTGTACCAAGCAGCCAGTTTAATGGCTTCAATCATGCTACCGGCACCGGCACAGCCTTTACCGGCAAGATCAAAAGCTGTACCGTGATCCGGTGATGTGCGTAGAAAAGGCAAGCCTAATGTCAGGGAAACAGTTTTATCAAAATCAACCATTTTTGTAGCTATATGTCCCTGGTCATGATAGAGGGATAAAACGGCGGCAAAACGACCCTGCAATGCTTGTTGAAAAACGGAATCAGCCGGCAGGGGCCCTGCCACTTTAAACCCTTTTGCCTGGAGAAATTTAACGGCAGGCTCTATTTCTTCCCGCTCTTCCGTTCCTAAAAGGCCTCCCTCGCCGCAGTGCGGATTGAGCCCGGCCACGGCAATGGTACCGCCGGGCAAACCGAGCATCCGCAGGGCCCGGTTACATCTTTCAAGATAAGTAATAATCCTGTCTCTTTTCACCAACTTAATTGCCTCTTTTAGGGACAGGTGCCTTGACAAAAAGAAAACTCTTAAGTCTTGTACCTGAAACATTGTCAGCGGCTCAGCAGTACCGGTCAAAGCCGCCAGCATTTCCGTATGGCCAATAAAATCAATGCCGGCGGCATGGATTGCTGCTTTATTGATGGGGGCGGTGGCAATGGCGTTAAGTTGTCCGTCCTTTGCCAAAGCAACCGCCTTCACGATATAATCATAAGCCGCTTTCCCGGATGCAGCCTGCACCCGGCCGAACTGATGCAGGTTAAGATCAACATTGTTAAGGTCAATAATATTTATTACCTCCGGTGTATAGACACCCTCGACAGGTGAGAAAATTTTTTTAATAGCTAATTCAATTTTTAGTAAATCCCTTTGATAGGCAAGCATATGCGCACTGCCGATGACAACCGGATTGGCAAAATGATAAATCTCTGCCGTCTGAATTGCTTTTAAAACAATTTCCGGACCGATGCCGGAGGGATCCCCCATAGTTATACCGATGTAAGGTTTCTTCATCTTACCAGCTCCCCTATTTATTTTTTAAAAACAGGTTACACCTGAAGATTCCGGCTTAAAATTTACCCCAATCTGAAAGTTATCCAGGAGGAATTTTAATGATTAAATTGGATTTTATCAAAGAACACCGGGATTTGTACAGTGCATCTGCTCTGCGACCTTCTCTGGTGCAGGTTCCGGCGCTAAATTTCCTGATGGTTTTAGGGCAAGGTCACCCTGACACCTCGCCTAGATATAAAGAAGCAATAGAAGCTTTGTACAGCCTTTCATATACACTTAAGTTTATGATTAAAAAAGGACCGCTGCAAATTGATTATAAAGTAATGCCCCTGGAAGGTTTATGGTGGATTGAGGGCGAAAAAGAATTTTCCCTGGAAAAAAAAGAAGATTGGCGCTGGATTGCCATGATTATGCAACCGACATTAGTTACTCCGGAATTGTTAGAGGAGGCTAAAGCGGAAGTTGCCAAAAAACGTACATTTACCTTACTGGATGACATCGGTCTAGCCCAGTATGAAGAAGGTCTTTCTGCCCAAATCCTCCATAAAGGACCTTACAAGGAGGAAGCTGCCACCATCGCCAAACTAAACCAATTTATTGCCGAACAAGCTTATGAACCGGCCGGTAAACACCATGAAATCTACCTCAATGATCCCCGGAGAACACAGCCACAGAATTTAAAAACCATAATTCGTCTGCCGGTGAAAAAGCATAACGAATAAATCTAAACAATAATAATATTATAAGCAATTTTCGCTTGACTTGTTTTAAAAGGCTCGAAATGAGCCTTTTTTAAATATTGCGACTATTTCCCTCCGGCAGGAATTCTTATAAAAAAACAGAAGTTACTAACCAGTAGCACGATTTTTTATTATGTGTTACGCGGTGATTTTTGCCTTAACGGGAGGAAGAAACGATGCTGAAAAGGCTTACTTTAATCCTGCTTTTGCCCTTAATCTTTATGGTTTTTGTTGCATGCAGCAATGCTCCGAAAACAAGCAGTGAACAAAAATTCCGGCTTACTACCCTTAAGCTGGCGGGGGGAATGGATTGGGGGGCCCCCAATCCCTACCTGCACGACCCTAGAGGTCCCGGGGTAGCAAAAATGAAACTGATTTTTGATTCACTGCTGGAAGCGGATGAAAACGGCATTATAAGCTGGCTGGCTCAAGACTGGTTCAGAGAAGGAAATGTCTATACTTTTATCCTGCATGAACAGGCCAGATTTCATGACGGCCATCCCTTAACGGCTGCGGATGTGGCTTTTACACTTGATTACTACCAACAGTACCCGCCTGTAACCAATTATTTAACTATTGACGGCAAAAGTATTGTAGAAAAATATGAAGTTCTTGATGAACGGACCATAAGTATTACTGTGCATAAACCTATGGCCACTACTCTGACGGCTTTGGGCAGCTTTGTGATCTTGCCCAAGCATATCTGGGAAAAGGTAGAGGATCCTTATACTTATAGCGCTCCCGAAGCTTTTATCGGTTCGGGTCCTTACAAATTCGGCGACTATGAAGCAGCAACCGGCAGCTATGAATTTTTAGGCCATGAACAATATTATGGTGCCAAAGCAGTAGCGGAAAGACTGCTTTTTGTCCCGGTCAGCGATCCGCTTTTAGCCTTTGAAAACGGCGATATTGATCTTACTGAAGTACCCATAGATACCATGGAAAAGTATAAAAATGCCCCCGGCATCGGCATGATCGGCAAAGATAATGATATGGGATACAAACTGTTAATAAATATGGAAACTCTCAACTTATTTAAAGACGTAAAGTACAGAGCCGCCGTTTATCATGCCCTCAACAGGCAGGAAATAGTGGATAAAGTTTTCCGCGGCAGCGGAGCTGTGGGCAGTGCCGGTTATGTACCGCCTACCAATTATTTTTACAACGAAAATGTGCAAAAGTATGATTACAATCCGGAAGCCGCCGGAGCCTTATTAAGGGAGTATGAACTTTCCCTGCAGCTGCTGGCAGCCAACACCAGCGATGATGTCAAAATTGCCGAACTAATTAAAAACGACTTGGCAGCTGTGGGGGTAAATGTAGAAGTAATTGCCGTGGATTCGAAAATACGTGATGAAAAAGTTTTTGACGGGGAATATGAACTTGCATTAGTAGGCAATGGGGGCTGGGGCAGGACTCCGGATTACTTGCGCACATTGTATTCGTCTAAATCAAAATTTACCGGAACAAATCCTCATTACATGGGCCCGCTGGGTTACGACAATGAACGTATAACAGAACTGGCTGAAGCGCAACTTTTTGAAATGGACTTCGACAAACGTAAGGAACTCCTGCAAGAATTGCAGGCGGAAATTAGCAAAGAAATACCCATTGTTGTCGTTGCTACCAAAACAACCTATGTCATGTTTAGAAAAGATTATTATGATGGATGGGTAAAAACGTATGATTACCAGCAATTGGAACAAAACCGCCTCTCATATGTGGAAAAACAGTAAAAGGCGCACAAAAAGATATGTGGTTTTTCTCTGCACCTTTTTGACCATATATCTCTTTAACTTCTTCCTGCCCCGCCTGATGCCGGGCGATCCTTTCTCCCATAATGCCGCCTACTCCGGGCAAGATATGCAGGGACTGTCAGCGGAAGACCTGGAACGACTAAGAGCCTATTATGGTTTGGACAAACCTCTTTTGGTACAGTTGCTAAACACGATCAAAGCTAATTTAAAACTGGATCTCGGGCAAAGCATTCTCTATAAAAAAAGTGTGGCCGAAGTCATTAAAGCCAGGCTGCCCTGGACACTTTATATAATGCTGTCCACGCTTATCTTCAGTTTACTCTTGGGGCTAATTCTTGCTTTATCTGCTCTTGAAAATGGAAAAAGAGACAGTTTAATTTACAAGAGCATGTCTCTGCTGGCAGAAATTCCGTCCTTTCTTCTCGGCATTATCCTGCTTTTTTTCGTGGCCGCCAAGGTCGACTGGTTGCCGCTGGCGGGAAATTTGACCCCCTTTTACAGGCACGGTAGCGTTGTGGAGTATGTGTTGGATGTCTTGCGGCATAGTTTACTGCCCATTTGTGCTCTCACTTTAAATTTGACACCACAATTTTATTTTACGGCCCGCACCAGCCTGCTCAATATCAGGACAAAGGATTATGTGCTTAATGCACAGGCTAAGGGCTTGAACCAAAAGATTATTCGCTACAAATATATCATGCTAAATGCCCTTCCTCCCATTGTGGCCCGTTTTTTCCTCAGCGTAGGCACTTGCATCGGCGGTACCATGCTGATAGAAAATGTGTTTAACTACCCTGGTTTAGGTATGGTTTTACGTGATGCTGTCATGTACCGGGACTATATTTTAATTCAGGGCGTTTTTTTGCTTTCAGCCACAGTTGTTTTATGTGCTTCTTTATTTAGTGATATCATCAATAATTATTTGCAAAAGGATTAGCCATGAATAAGAAGTTATTTACCTACCTTGCCATCCTGCTGGTTATGTTCATAATTTCTGCCTACGGCAGCCTTTTCTATCCCCATAGTGCCGTGCGTCCCAACGGCCCTTCCCTGGAGCCCCCCTCCCGGGATCATATCCTGGGTACTGATGATTTGGGCACAGATATTTTTGCTCAAATCTCCAAGGGTTTTTTTACCAGTCTTTTTGTAGGAGTGGCCACGGCATTTTTAGCAATGTTTTTAGGCGGCAGCCTTGGCTTAATGGGAGGATATCTGGGGGGAAAAACCGATCTGTTCATAAGTTTTTTGATTAATCTATTTTTATCTTTGCCCCAGTTGCCGGTCATTATTGTTGCAGGTGCCTTCTTGGGTCAAAGCATAATTAATGTCATTTTTATTATTGCCCTTTTTTCCTGGGCCGGTATTGCTAAAGTTGTACGGGCCAAAACCAGACAGATCAGAGAAAATACTTACCTGCAACTGGCTAGAAGTTATGGAGCGGGCTTCTTTTACCTTTTTAAAAAGCATTTGTTTGCAGATATCTTTCCGCTCTTGCTCATCAACTCTCTGGCTGTAGTGGGCAAAGCAATTCTGCAGGAGGCTTCCCTGGCTTTTTTAGGGTTATCCGACCCCTTGGCCAGGTCATGGGGACTCATTATCAATAAAGCCATGAATTTCAGTGCCATTTATTACACTAATTACTGGTTGTGGTGGCTGCTACCTCCTGTTTTCTCTTTGGTTGTAACTTTATACTGTTTGCGCCTGCTGACCCGGGAGATAGAAAATATTGTCTATAGGAGCGAATTATAATGGCCGCACCCATTGCCTTGGAAATTAATAGTCTGACCGTAAACTATAACGGCGGTTTTACACTGCATCCGCTGACAACAACAGTGCAGGAAGGTGAAATTGTTGCCGTGGTGGGTGAATCCGGCAGCGGCAAAACCACCCTAGCCAAAGCACTACTTAACTTACTTAACCGCCAGGCCACAGTTTCCGGGAATGTTAAAATCTTCGGTGAAGATATTTTCACACTACCTCCAAAAGAGCTTGAGCAAAAACGTTCCGTAGAATTTGCTATTTGTTTTCAAAATTCCTTTGATCTGCTTAACCCGATGCTGACAATACGTGAACAAATAAGTGAAGTTTTGCGCAAAACTTATCCCGCAGCACAAATTAACACAAAACTAATGCAGCTTCTAGAGCAGGTTGATCTGGAAGCGGCAGTATTAAATAAATACCCGCGCCAGTTATCCGGTGGTATGCTGCAAAAAGTTAATATTGCTTGTGCCGTGGCGCTAAAACCAAAATTTATTATCTTAGATGAACCTACCAGTTCATTGGATTACAAATCTGTGGAAAAAATTTTGGCGTTAATCAAGCGCCTCAACCGGAAGGATCGGATCTCTTTTTTAATTGTTACCCATGATTTAAGCCTGGCGAAAATTTTAAGTGAAAGAATTTATATCCTGTATGGCGGGAAGCTGGTGGAAACAGGCGCAACTGCTGAAGTCTTGGCGAAACCGGGCCACCCATACACAATGGGCTTAATCAGTTCCAGTATGGAAATAAACCCTTTTCGCGATATTTGGGGTATCCGCCGGCCGGAAACAGAAACGGAAAGTAAAGGTTGTCCCTTTTATGGCAGATGTACGCAAAGTATACCCCTATGCACCACCTCAATGCCGGAATTGGAACCATATCGCCAGGATAGCCGGCGCTTTCTTGCCTGCCATCGCGGAGGCATCATCACAGTACTGGCGGGGAAAAATATTACCAAAACTTTCGGTCAGGAAACAGTTTTACAAAAATTAAATCTGGAAATAAGGGCGGCTGAAGTAGTTGCCCTGGTGGGCAGATCGGGTGTAGGCAAAACTACCCTGGCACAGATCCTGGCCGGTTACCTCCCCTGTGATACAGGCGAGCTTTTTTTCACAGGTAAAACAGCCGATTTTACTAAACTGCATCGCACAAAAGGGGGGATCCAGCTGGTATTTCAGGATCCCCATACTGCCATTAATCCAAGCTTCACAGTTGCCGAAGCAGTATTGGAGCCGCTGCAAATAATATTTAAGAAAGCAGACCATGAGGCATTGCAAAAAAACCTAAAAGAGGTCGGCCTGCCTACCACTTCTGCCTTTTTGGAAAAACCGATCCGGCAGCTTTCCGGAGGACAAAAACAGCGCTTGGCTCTGGCCAGGGCATTGATTATGGAACCTAAACTTCTTATCGCTGACGAACCTACATCAATGCTGGATGCATCCAGCAAAGCAAATTTGCTGCGCTTGCTTAAAAGTTTACAAAACAGCCGTGGATTTTCCATGCTGTTTGTTACCCATGATCTGGTCGCCGCCGCCAAAATTTCCAACCGCATTTATCTTTTAGAAAACAAAACTCAATTAAAAGAAATTACGGATCCGGCTGAAATAGCCCCGTTTTTTCATTAATAAAACCAATGGAGGTGTTAGAGATGAGCGAAATGGTTCGCTTCGGTATCTCCATGCAAAAAGAGCTTTTAGAAATGTTTGACACGCAAATTGTGGCACGCGGTTATGCAAACCGCTCCGAAGCAGTGCGCGATTTAATCCGCAACCGCCTGGTAGAACAGGAATGGCAAGACGGCTCAGGTGAAGTTGCCGGCACCATCACACTTGTTTATGACCATCATACGCGCGGTCTAAACTCTTTATTAACAGATCTGCAGCATGATTATTACGATATTATCATTACTTCCACCCATGTTCATTTAGATCATGACAACTGTCTGGAAGTGCTGATCATCAAAGGCAAAGCCGACCTTGTGCAGGCAGCCGCCGCTAAATTGACAGGGCTGAAAGGTGTTAAGTTTGGCAAGCTTTCCCTTGCTTCAACAGGGAAAAAATTAAGGTAGGCTCCGTTTAAAACTATGTTCAGCCTACCTTAAACTCTTTTTAACATTTCTATACACTTGGCAATATCTACACCCGGCCCCAGCACGCCTTTAAATAAATCTCCTGTTTTTTGTAAACGCCGGTGAATCGTTTTAATGGTAAAATCACGCGGGTCTAACCCGGGTTTAATTTCTTCCCACCTGAGCGGCGTGGAAACAGTGGCACCCTCCCGGGGACGAAGGCTGTAGACAGAAGCTAAAGTTTGTCCGGAACGATTCTGCAGGAAGTCCAAGTAGACTTTCTGTTTTCTTTTTTTTGGGCTGCGTTCAAGACTGGTAAACCCGGGCACCTCATGATGAACCAAGGTTGCTATGAGCCGGGCAAATTCCCGTGCAATTTCAAACTCATATTTTGCCCCCAGAGGAATATAAATGTGCAACCCGGTGGCACCTGATGTTTTAGGAAAACCGGGAATTTGCGCCTTTGTTAAAACGGCATGGACTGCTTGTGCCGTCTCTATTACTTTAGCAAAATCGATCTCTAGCGGATCCAAATCAATCACCAAATAATCCGGGAATTCCGGTCTTTGTACACGGGAGAGCCAGGGATTTATTTCAATACAGCCCAAATTAGCCATATAAACCAATGTCTCCTCATTCTGGCAGAGAAGATAATGTTTTTCTTTTTCCTCTGCTGCAATCCTGTAAGTCTCAACCCAGTCCGGAGCAAAGGAGCTGACATCTTTTTGGTAGAATCCTTTTTTAGTAATCCCGTTGGGCGTACGATACAGGGACTGGGGGCGATCTTTGAGATAAGGCAGGATATATGGTGCCATCCGGTAGTAAAAATTAATGACATCCCCCTTGGTGTACCCTTCATCGGGCCAGTAAATTTTATCAAGATTGGTCAGGCGCAATACCTGACCGTTAATAGTGATTTCCTGATCTTTGCCTTTTTCAAGCCGGACCGGTTCTGCCTCCCACGCTGCCGGTGCCGCTTTTTTTTCACCGTTTGCATTGCTGTTACGCAACAGTTCCGGTTGGATCTCCTCTGCATTCTCGTTTTTACATAAATGCAAAAAAACAGCATGGCGCAATAAACCTTCACCTGTCCATTCACTATATTTGACCTTGCAAACATATACCGGTTTAACCCAAGTGATGCTTCCCTTAATTTTGGGCGGCTTGGCAAAAGGAGCTTGTTTGCACCTTATTGGCTTAAGCAGGGAAAAGATGTTCTGCAGATCGGAGGCAGAAAAACCGGTACCGCACCTGCCTATATGAATCAAATTACCTGCTTGGTATACGCCTAAAATAAGTGAACCAAAATAAAGCCTGCTGCCTCTCGGCTCGGTAAAACCGCAAATAACCGCCTTTTGTTCCCGGAAAACTTTAATTTTTTGCCAATCATTACTGCGCTTACCTTCCCGGTAGGTGCTTTCTTTTCTTTTGGCAATAATACCTTCTAAATTGTTTTCAACTGCCAGTTGATAAAACTTTACTCCTGCTGCTTCAATGTCATCAACATACTTCAAGTAAGAGTGCTGGGGTAAAAATTTTTTTAACTTTGCTTTCCGTGTTTTTAAAGGCAAACTGCGTAAATCTTGCCCCTCCAGATATAAAAGATCAAAAACAAAATAGCAAAGTTTTCCGCCTGCACCTTTAGTGTAGTTCTGTAACAGCTGAAAGTTTGATCGTCCCTTCTCATCTAAAACCACAATTTCGCCGTCATAAACGGCATTTACACTGCCGGCAAGTGCCTGAACAAGGGACGGGAAAAGTTCATTAAATGACTTTTGATTGCGGGAATATAGGTCGACTTTGCCGTTCTGTACCGCAGCTATTGCCCGATAACCATCCAGCTTAATCTCAAAAATCCAGTCCCGGTGATTAAATGGTTCCTTCACAGGCACCGCCAACATCGGTTTTATTCTTGCAGGAAAAGGCTGCTCAAATTGTTCTAAACTAAAATCATTTCTGGCATACCGGTCGCGCTTTTTGATTAAAAGCCAGCTGTTATCCCGGTCTGACTTGATTTTAACCAGGGCAAATTCACCCATTAGTTTTTTTCCTTTTAAGACAAACTTCAAGTTACCTGCCGCCAATCCTTCCCGCATGTGCCGGGCGGATTCCTCCGGGTCCTGGCTGTCAAGTGCGTAATACATTCCTTCATCCCAAATAATCACGGCACCTGCACCGTAATTTCCCTCCGGAATAATCCCCTCAAAGTCAAGATAATCATAAGGGTGATCCTCCACCATCATAGCCAGCCTTTTTTCAGCCGGATTGAGGCTGGGTCCTTTTGGTACAGCCCAGCTTAATAAAACTCCGTCCAGCTCCAGGCGAAAATCATAATGCAGGCGGGAAGCATAATGTTTTTGCACCACAAAGCGCAAGCCTTCCGTGGATCCTTTGTTGTTGTCTCCGGAAGGCTCTGGGGTTTGCGTAAAATCTCTTTTTTGTTGATATTTTTTCATCCGCCACACACTTCTTTGCATTTACTTTCATACAAGTTTTTCCCCATTACGGCAAAACTTATTCCCTGCACCAAAGGGCTAAGCTATTTGACTTCACTTATTTTTGTCCATTCCCTTTCTGCTTCAAGGGCCCGATTGGCAATGATTTTGCTTTGGTATCTATACCCGGCAATAAAAATGAACAAAGCCAAAAAGACAGGGATTATACCTAAAAGGAACATGGTGGAGTAGCTCTTGGTGTAAGTATAGGCAATTGCTCCCACGGTGGGGCCGAGGAAAAAGCCCAAGTCTATGCCAAAATAATTAGTATTGCTGGCAACTCCTCTTCTTACCGGGCTAACTGACTGAATGCCCATGACCTGAATAGCGGGCTGGGCTGACCCGAAACCTAAAGCAGCTAAAACTGCTCCCAATAAAACTGTTGTCAGGGAATTGCCTAAACCGACCACGACATAAGAAAGGGCGAAAATCAGAGTGCCGGGGATTAAAACTTTGGCAATCCCATATCTGTCGATTAACCTGCCGCTAAGAGGACGTGTGGCCAGCAAAACAAAAGCATAAACAGTAAAGAAAAGACCTATATTTTTAATCCCGTAAGCCAGCGCATACGGTTCCATATAGATGGTGTAAAGAATTTGCGCCATGGAGAAAAAGGTTAACACCACCGCCGGCAGCAAAGCTTCCGGGGCAACAATATTTTTATACCAAGCCCCCAGTTTAGCCAGTTCTTCCTTGGACCTATGCTGATAAGGCATCAAAGCGCAAGGAATTAGAGAGATAGCCATGCTGGCTGCAGCCACCAGAAAAACAACAGTATACCCGGCCCCCATGCTACCAAAGGTAACCTCACCCCAGGAACGCAGCGCCAGCCCGATACTGGGTGCAATAGCTGTTGCTATGGCCCCGCCGGCACCAAACAAGCCAAGACCCGAAGCCAGTTTTTGGGGCGGCAGGCTGTCGGAAGCCAAAGTGTAGTTCAAAGAACCGATAAAGGCAAACTGCAATCCGTGGAGAAACCGCGAAACAATAAAAAGCGGTATACCACCGGCTAAAGCATAGCCCACATTAACAATCACACCTAAAGCATAGGCAAAAATCATGATCTTCTTTTTATGAAACATGGTTATTGTAGGCCCGGAAATAGGCCTGGCGGCAAAAGAAACTCCAAAGTAAAGACCGGAAATAATACCGATCATTACTTCACTGGCTCCTAAATAATCCGCATAAGTTGCAATTAACGGGTTTACAATAAACTGGGAAATGCAAAGTAAAAAGTTGGCAATAAAAGCGCAGGTAAAAGCTCTGTTCCAAATTTTGTGGTTATTTTGATTCATCACAATCCTCTTTCCAGAAATTATTGATCATAATATTTAATGCAATAAAAATGCCGGCCGGCAATGCCTAACCTGCATGAAAGATACAACGGAAAGTAAAACACTTGCCGGTAATAAGCCGGAAATTGGCAAATGATAAAAGAGTAAGGAAAGCACCTCTTTGGAGTATCCCCTCAGAAGTGCTTTTTGACTTACAGTTTAAAGCTCCCTTTGGTGTTAAATTAGGCGGTAAAATGTTTGTATTTTTCTTTTTTCACGCCACATACAGGGCAGGCTTCAGGAAGGTTTTCTTTTACGGTGTGTCCGCAAACAGGGCACACATAGATAGGTCCAATTTCTAAATCTTTTCCCTGTTTGGCTGCTGCCTGAGCTTCCTTGAAGAGTTCAGCATGGATTTTTTCCGCTTCCAAAGCATAATGGAATGCTCTTTCTGCCGCTTTTTCCTTTTGCAAGCGGGCAGTTTCTAAATAGACCGGATACATCTGTTCAATTTCGTGGAGTTCACCGTCAATGGCTCCTTGCAAATTCTCCACAGTCTTGCCTGAACCAAAGACTGCTCCGGCCGTCACACTGAAATCGCCGACCTGATCTTTGAGGGCACGAAAATGGTTATCGGCATGTGCTAATTCTGCATAAGCAATGGCTCGAAAGAGCCTGGCAATATTCGGCATCTTTTCTTTTTCGGCCACATCTGCCCAAATTAAATAGCGCATATGCGCCATACTTTCACCGCCATAAGCAGAACGCAAAAAATCAGCCGTCATTGCATTTTTCACAGACATCCTATCACCCTTTCCCGATCACTAGATAGTGATAATGATCTTATTTTACGGTTCTTCTATACCCTGTAGCCGTAAATCTTGCCACCTGTTCCCGGTTCTCATCAAAAATATCTACCTGGTAGTGGCAAAGTTTTCTTCCGGCGGCAATTTCTCTGGCCTCCGCCGTTAGTAGTTTGCCTTGTGGTGACTTAAAATATGAGATATGTGCATCAATACTGAGCGTGGCAACACCGTCGGCCGTAGCGGCGGCGGCAAAAGCAAAATCTGCTAAAGTAAAGAGAGCTCCACCTTGTACAACATTTACTCCATTGAGATGGCAGTCTTTTATTTCCATCCGGGCCAGAGCGTACCCGCTCTGTGCACGCACCAATTCAATGCCGATATATTTTGCAAAGCGGTCATTGGCAATTAAACTGTCATTTTCGTTCTTCATGCAAGCCCCCTGTGTCTGTTTAATACCCGTTATTTTATTCTACCACAAAAAGCATTTTTATGAAAGTTTTGCGGCCAGAAGCTCAAAGCGATATGTTGTAATGTAATTCTCCCCATACGGGTAGAGCGCCTTTGCTTCTGCAGAGAGCCGGCTTAAAATCCTGAAGATTTCCTGACGCGTACTCTGCTCTACCTCCATCCTCTCAAACCAATCCGGCAAATTATAGTGTGTTTTTATAAGTGACGTCTGCAAAAGTTTGAGCGGCAGTCCCTGCAGCAAGCCCTGCCACTGGCGCGGGGAATAGGAACACCGGTGCGAATTATCTCTAAGATATTCAATCCGGTTAATTTCCCTTTCCGTTTCCTCGCCGTCAAAAACGGAACAATCAAGAATATAAAGTAATCCACCGGGCTTTAATACCCTGCACATCTCTTGCAAGGCAGTTTTAATATTATAGAAATGGTGCGGTGCAAACCGGGAAGTAACCAGGTCAAACCGGCCGCTGGCAAATGGCAAATTATGCACATCACAGATCTGAAATTCAATATTGGCAGCACCCTCGTTGCCTGCTTGAATTGCTGCTTCAGCCAGCATTTCCGGGGTGATGTCTATGGCAATTACTGTTTGCACATGTTTTGCCAAAGCCACAGCCGTATGACCACCGCCGGTAGCCACATCCAAGGCAATGGCATCGGGCTGCGGCTTGAGTAATTTAATCATGCGTAAAAGATCATCCGGGTTACCATGTGTTGCACTTTTTCTATACTTGGCTGCCCGTTTGCCAAAATTTTTCTTGATTTCACTTTGATTTCCCAAACCATCCACCTCATGACCTTAATAATACAGCCTCTCGATCACCTAGTTTTGTTGATTTTATACTTGCACAGCCTTATTCCGAACGCAAAGCATCTATAGGATTAAGTTTGGCCGCTTTGTTGGCAGGATATAGACCAAAGAAGATGCCGACAAAAACGGAAAAAGTAAATGCAGTTAAAACCACTTGTGGCGAAAAGGCTATGGTTAAACCAAAAAGACCGGAAAACAGTCTGACTGTACCGTACCCCAGCACCATACCAATAAAGCCGCCTACACCGCTTATGACAACAGATTCAATCAGAAACTGCAGGAGAATATCCCGTTTTTTTGCCCCCAGGGCTTTATTTATTCCGATTTCACGAGTTCGCTCCGTTACAGATACTAACATGATATTCATGATACCAATACCGCCCACTAAAAGAGAAATACCGGCAATCCCCCCCAGCATTAAAGTCAGTACTCCCGTAACTTCATCTAAAATATCCAAGATTTCAGCCTGGTTAAAAACACTGAAAGCATTTTCATCACGAAAATATAGCTGCATTAAAGACTCGAGGCCGCTTACGACCAAATCGACTGTTGCCGCTGATTCCGCCTGGAGGTAGACAGTGCGTATCCCCTGCCTGCGTAAAAGCCGCTCGGCAGTGCTGGCGGGAATAATGACAAAATCATCCGACGGGCCGCCTAAACTGAAACCCTTTTCCTCTAAGACACCGATGACGGTAAAAGCCGAG
>JGI24708J26588_10001742_pt1 | contig 17030 bp, 21 predicted proteins | sample BioPla1DNA2_FD_26588 | JGI IMG/M metagenome (IMG submission 26588) | reverse complement strand
AGGCACGGGGGTATGAGGAAACGAGTATAACTTAGAGTCGTCATCTTTCACATTACCCCGTTCGTACTCCCTTACGGACCATTACGGAAGCGGCCGGTCCGAAGGATGGAAAAAGACCTTGCTTGCGATAAGAAAGTCCGACTGTCTGAGCGCAGCGAGTTTCGGACTTTCCGCAAGTGAGGTCTTTTTCCAAGGCCGCTGGAGGACAGGTCCTTGATTTTTTGGGTACTTTTTTATCAAGAAAAAAGTACCGGCTGCACAAAGCAGCCCCNTTTCTTCCCCGTTTATTCTTTTAATGAAGATACGGGCTACGGAAATGATATGATACGACTGAAAACCGCAGAGCTTTTCACTCTGCGGTCATTTTTATAGAGGCTTCTTATTTTTGGCCACCTGCAAACGGACAAGCGCCCGATGCAAGGCTGCCTCAGCCAGTCGCATTTCATGATCTTCCTTAGATTCTTTGAGACGCCTTTCGGCACGCTCTTTTGCCGTTTCGGCCCTTTCAACATCAATTTCTTCGGCAAGCTCTGCACAATTGGCCAGTACCGTAACCTTATCTGGCTGAACTTCGATAAAGCCGCCGGCAACAGCAATTTGATCCTCACCGTCATCAGTTAAAATACGAAGCGGCCATACGGCAAGGGCTCCAATTAATGAGGCATGACCGGGGAGAATACCGATATCACCGCTCAGCGTCCGGGCGATAACCATATTCACACTGGCGCTATAGGTAACTTTTTCGGGAGTAACAATATCCAGCCTGATTTTGTTAGCCACTTGCTACTCCTCCTTCAGTTTGCGCGCCTTTTCCACCGCTTCCTCAATTGTACCGACCATAAAGAAGGCCGTCTCAGGCAAATCATCATGCTTACCGCTCAAAATTTCTTTGAAACCACGGATGGTTTCTTTAAGCGGAACATATTTTCCGGCCATGCCGGTAAATGTCTCGGCAACAAAGAACGGCTGACTCAAGAAACGCTGAATTTTACGGGCTCTGGCAACGGACAGCTTATCATCGTCCGATAATTCTTCCATGCCTAAGATAGCGATAATATCCTGCAGTTCTTTATAGCGCTGCAATACTTCTTGGACACCGCGGGCCACTTGATAATGTTCTTCGCCAATAACATTAGGATCAAGTATCCGCGAGGTTGATTCAAGCGGATCAACGGCCGGATAGATACCGAGCTCGGCGATTTGCCGGGAAAGCACGGTAGTAGCATCAAGATGGGCGAAAGTTGCGGCCGGGGCAGGGTCAGTCAAGTCATCGGCCGGAACATAAACAGCCTGAACTGATGTGATTGATCCTTTCTTAGTGGAGGTAATCCTCTCTTGCAAAGCACCTACGTCAGTACTCAATGTCGGCTGATAACCAACGGCTGACGGCATCCGACCCAGTAGCGCCGAAACTTCAGAACCGGCTTGGATAAAGCGGAAAATGTTATCGATGAAGAGCAGCACGTCCTGTCCGCCAACATCACGGAAATATTCAGCCATGGTCAGGCCAGTCAAACCGACGCGCATTCTTGCGCCGGGCGGTTCGTTCATCTGGCCGTAAACAAGCGCAGTTTTTTCAATAACGCCAGATTCACGCATTTCCATCCACAAGTCATTGCCTTCGCGGGTCCGTTCGCCAACGCCGGCAAATACTGAGTAACCGCCATGCTCAGTTGCGATATTACGGATTAGCTCCATAATCAGTACGGTTTTACCAACTCCGGCGCCGCCGAAGAGACCGATTTTGCCGCCCCTGGAATAGGGGGCAATCAGATCGACAACTTTAATACCAGTCTCGAGGATTTGCGTAGCAGTTTCCTGCTGTTCAAAAGTTGGAGCCGGCCGATGAATCGGCCAGTGATCATCAGCAGCGATTTGTTCTGGATTATTGTCAACAACTTGGCCTAGTACGTTAAACACGCGACCAAGCGTACCTTTGCCAACCGGGATTTTAATCGGTGCTTCGGTATCCACGGCATCCATACCGCGGGTGAGACCATCCGTCGAGGACATGGCCACACAACGGACTGTACTGTCACCAAGATGCTGCATTACTTCAGCAACAAGGTCGATTTGTACATCGCCAGATTGTCCGGAAATATTAATGGCATTGTAAATTGCCGGCAGCTGTTCCGGCGGAAATTGAATATCAATAACCGGCCCGATAACCTGCACAACTTTACCTATATTACTCAAGGGTTTCCCCTCCTTTTTCACCAGCTATTTCAGCGCTTCGGCGCCGCCCACAATCTCGGAAATCTCGCGGGTTATCGTCGCCTGGCGAACCTTATTGTAATTAAGAACAAGCTTGGAGATAAGCTCCTCAGCGTTGTCGGTGGCTGATTCCATCGCCGTCATCCGGGCGCCGAGTTCACTAGCCGCAGCCTGCAAGAGTGCTCCGTAAAGCACTGTCTCGAGATAGCGCGGCAACAGCACATCCAGCACTTCAGGCGCTGACGGTTCAAATATGTATTCATGCTTGTCTGATGCGTCTTCGACGCCGCTGTCAATCGGCAGCAGCCTAATAACTTCGGGCTTCTGGTTGATAGGCGAAATAAACTGTGTATAAACCAGATATACTTCGTCATACTCTCCGGTAATAAAGCTATCAGCAACACGCTGGGCAATTTCTACCGCATTCATATACGAAGGTTTCTCGGAAAAGCCNCTGTACTCAGCATCGATTGAAAAATTACGCCGNTTAAAGTAGTCGCGTGCCTTGCGCCCGATCGTTATAAATCCGGTGTTCTCACGGCTTTGTATATGGGCAAGAGCTTCTTTCATAACATTAGATGAATAAGCGCCGGCCAAGCCTTTATCAGAGCTCAGAATTACATAGGCCGTACGTTTAACCTCCCGCACGGTGAGCAGCGGATGCACAGCATCTCGGGCATTATGCGCAACACTGGTCATTACCTGGCGGATTTTCTCGGTAAACGGCCGGCTGGCAATGGCTCGCTCCTGCGCCTTGCGCAGCCGGGCAGCAGCTACCATCTTCATGGCCTTGGTTATTTGCTGGATGTTCTTAATGCTCTTTATCCGGCGCCGGATATCTTGGGTGCTAGGCATTGTTTATCACCTCGCAGCTCCTTGATGTTCCTCGTAAGTCAAGAAAGTGTCTTTAAACTCTTTGATGGCCTTTTTGAGAGCAGCCTCGGTCTCAGAGTCTAGGACCTTCTTTTCTATAATACTCTTGCCGATTTCGGCATAATTGCTGCGCATGAATTTCAGGAACTCATGTTCAAACTTGGTAATATCGTGAGTAGGAATATCATCAAGATAGCCTTGGACAGCTGTATAAATAGACATAACCTGTTCTTCAACCGACATCGGTGAATACTGTGATTGTTTTAAGATTTCTACTGTCCGCTGACCACGATCCAGGAGGGCTTTAGTAGCTTTATCCAAGTCAGAACCGAATTGGGCGAATGCTGCTAATTCCCGGTATTGGGCTAAATCCAATCTTAGGCGGCCAGAAACTTGTTTCATGGCTTTAATTTGGGCGGCGCCGCCAACACGCGATACCGACAAACCAGCATTGATGGCCGGCCGCACTCCGGCGTAAAAGAGCTCGGATTCAAGGAAGATCTGCCCGTCGGTTATTGAAATAACATTAGTCGGGATATAGGCCGAAACGTCACCGGCCAAGGTTTCGATTACCGGCAACGCCGTAATCGATCCGCCGCCAAGTTCATCCGAAAGTTTGGCGGCCCTTTCGAGCAGGCGGGAGTGTAGGTAAAAGACGTCGCCGGGATAAGCCTCACGGCCCGGCGGCCGACGAAGCAGCAGCGACATAGCGCGGTACGCCATGGCATGCTTCGAAAGATCATCATATACACACAGCACGTGACCGCCTTTTTGCATAAAGTACTCGCCCATTGCAACCCCGGAGTATGGCGCTAAGTACTGAAGCGGAGCACTGTCAGAGGCCGAGGCGACAACAACAATGGTATATTCCATGGCGCCGCTATCCTCAAGCGTCTTAACAACCCGCGCGACCGTTGAAGCCTTTTGGCCGATAGCTACATAGATGCAGATAACGCCTTTGCCCTTCTGATTTATTATAGTATCAATTGCGATGGCCGTCTTACCGGTACCACGGTCACCGATTATAAGTTCACGCTGGCCGCGTCCAATCGGCACCATCGCATCGATAGGCTTCAGACCTGTTTGAAGCGGCTCTTTAACAGACTGACGGTCGGCAATACCAGGAGCCTGGCGCTCAACCGGGAAAAATTCAGTAGCGTTGATTGGCCCTTTGCCGTCAATAGGCTGTCCAAGCGCGTTGACAACACGACCTATCATGGCTTCGCCAACCGGAACTTCCATAATACGCCCGGTTCGGCGGACAGTGTCGCCCTCTTTTATCAGCGTTTCACCGCCTAGAAGCACGCCGCCGACATTATCTTCCTCTAAATTCAGCACCATGCCATAAATATTGTGGGGAAATTCTAAAAGCTCACCCGCCATAGCCTTCTGCAGACCATGAATACGGACAATACCGTCGCCCACCTCGATAACGGTACCAACATCGTCGACATTAAGATCGACTTGGTAGCGTTCTATTTGCTGTTTGATAATAGCCGTTATTTCTTCTGGCCTCATTTTCATACTTCTTCTGTCACCCCAATCTAGTCATCGCTTGCCATTTTAAAAACGGCTTAAGCTCCGGGAGCGTTTATCAAAGCTGTTTTTAGTGTCTTAAGCTGACGGGCCACACTGCCGTCAATGAGCTTATCGCCAATTTTGACGATTACTCCACCTAAGATACTGGAATCAATTTTGGTATTAAGGATAACCGTCTTGCCGGTTACTGTACCTAGTTTTTGGGCCAAGCTGTTATGCTCGGCGTCGCTTAAAGGAAAAGCGGTAGTAACTTCAGCCTCAATAATATTGCGGGCTTCATTAAGAATTCTTTTGAACTCACGAAAAATAGCCGGCAAAATCGTTTCACGCCGCTTATCAATGACGAGCAGTAAAAAATTATGTACAAACTCGGCAAGCTCGCCGTCGAAAACTGCTGCAAGCACTTCTTTTTTAGCTTGAGCTTCAACCTGCGGGTGGTATAAAAAAGTTGCCAACTCAGCATTAGTAGCAAGGACTTGTTCAAGTTCTGTCAGCTGCTGTTCAGCCTGTGGCAGCGCCTCTTTTTCCCCAGCCAGCTCGTACAATGCTTGGGCATATTTTATTGCCAGTTGATCATTTAGCATGGCAATCCACCTATTTTTTTGTCATCAAGCTTATTAATGAAGTCAGTAACCAGCTTGCTGTTTGTTTCAGCATCAAGGTTTTTTTCAATAATCTTGGTAGCTGCTGCCATCGACAGCGCTACGACCTCGCCTCGAAGTTCACTCAGCGCCCGCTCCCGTTCGCGGCTAATTTCATCTTGGGCTTCTTTGAGAAGCTTGGCATGTTCAGCCCTAGCAGCAGTAAGTATTTCATCTTTAGTTTGTTCAGCCAGACGTGTAGCCTTTTCTACAATATTCTGGGCTTCAGCTCGGGCTTTAGCGAGCTGCTCCTGATATTGACGTTTAAGTTCTTCGGCTTCTTTCTGGGCGCGGTCAGCTTGGTCAATACTGGCCTCAATTCGATTTTTGCGCTCCTCAAGCGCCTTCATAAGCGGCTTATAAGCTAATTTTGTCAAAATTGCCACTAAAAGAAGAAAATTTATAATCTGCGCTATAAGCGTCGCATTTAATTCAATCAAGCAGGACCCCTCCTCAGCAGGCATTTAAGGGAGGCGGCTGCAGATAAATCTGCTAGCCGCCTTATAAGAGGACTTTTCTGACTACAGCAGCGGGTTAGCGTACAACAGTACGATCGCAATAACTGCAGCGATAATTGGCACGGCCTCAATCAAGCCAACTGAAATAAGCATATTTACCAAGATAGTACCTCTTGCTTCAGGCTGTCTGGCAATGCCTTCTACTGCTTTAGCGGTTACAGCGCCGTTACCAATACCGGCACCAACAGCGCCCAACCCAATAGCCAAGCCTGCTCCGATAAATGCACCTGCAACCATGATAGCGTTTTCCACAATGCCCCCTCCTTTCAACGAAATAACCCTCTGTACACTAATTAGTGGTGTTCATCGCGGATTGAATTTCCAATATATGACATAGAAAGCATCGTGAAAATGAAGGCTTGAATTACGCCGACAAATACACTGAATGCCAGCCATGCAGTTGGTACAATATACGGGACAAGTATCCCGAGAATTATTAGCAGCACTTCGCCAGCCAAAATATTGCCGAATAGACGGAAAGACAATGTAATTGGCTTAGCCAGCTCTTCAATTATGTTTATAACAACAAACGGTATATAGGGCTCAAAGAAGTGCTTAAAGTATTTAAGACCTTTATGCATAACTCCTAAAACATGCACCAGCGTTATCATCATCAGCGCCAAACCCAGTGTAGTGTTTAGGTCTGCCGTAGGTGATGTAAAGCCCGGTACCAGTCCAAGCCAGTTAGATATCAGCAAAAATAAGAATAGCGTAATGACCAGCGGCGCCAATTTGCGGCCGTTTGGGCCCATGGCCGAGTTCATCTGCTCAAGGAGCCATTCAATGGCCATCTCCATGACACTCTGCCATTTTCCCGGCACCAGAGCCACCTGTCTGGTAGCAAGTACTGCGATCAGAATGACCAGTGCCATAACTATCCAAGTCATCATCAAAGTATCCATGTGAAAGGTTAGCCCGCCGACCTGAGCCACCTTATGCGCACCTATTTCATGTCCCACACCATCACTCCTTCCCGCGGGTTTGAACTCTGCCGCCAGTGTCCTTAATGATTAAAAGTGCGGCATTGAATACCATTACGGCATGCAGTGAAAAAATTCCCGCAACAGCTGACCATAAATTGATTTGCTGAAGTTTAGCTGCCAAGAATAACATAGCTATGATAAAGATTAATCTGCCCATTCCGCCGGCTCTCATATACGATATTGCTTTTGCCGCCGGCAGTTCGGCACTCTTTTTCACCCGGTAGCTCATAAGCAGATAATAAACAATGCTTGTGCCAAGTCCGAGAATAAACCCGGGTATAAGAGCAAGAGACCCCGAAAAATACATCGCGCTGACCACCAAGGCACCCCAAACTGCCAGATGGAGCAGCGTTCGTTTAACTTCGTTAAAAAACTCCTGCATACTGACCTACTCTTTATGTTTCATAATTCGCTTATATGCCGACCATAAGCCGGCCAGCATTCCAAGAATAATACCTACGACAGTGGCATACGGCGTTGTTTCTAAATAACTGTCCAGCCATCGTCCGCCAAACAGACCGACTGCAATTGTAGCAGCCATAGTGAGGCCAATGGCCCCTACATAACTAAACGCCTTTAGCATTTGACCAGCATCACCCTTGTTCATGCTACTCTCCATCTAAATGACATTCCAGAAATAATATGCCCTAAAAGGAATTTTTTAGACTAGGCAATTGCTTTCCCCCAAAAATAATATGCCAAATTTAGGTCATTTTGGTTGCTGTAACTTGTATTATTCTCTAAAAATAATACAATTCCTTCTGAAATTGTCCAGAAAGAGTGTTAATTTGTTAACATAGTGTTCTGCAGTATGAAAAGAGGCCGCCACCAGGCAGCCTCCTAAAGTCTAAAATTCACAATTAAAGTTGTCAGGCTTTTGCGAGCGGAAGCCGTATTTCCAGAGTATAACCTCCACAATTCGCCGCGAGGATTGCCCGTCACCGTACGGGTTATAGGCGTTAGCCATGCGATGGTATTCAGCCGGGCTATCAAGCAGCAGCTTGGTTTCACTGTAAACTCGGTCTTTATCGGTACCTATGAGTTTAACAGTACCGGCATCAATAGCCTCCGGACGCTCAGTAGTATCACGCAATACTAGAACCGGCTTGCCGAGAGACGGCGCTTCTTCCTGAATTCCGCCCGAGTCGGTAAGCACCAGATAGGAACGGGCTAACAGATTTGCGAACGGCTGATAGTCGAGCGGGTCAATCAAGTGTACCCTATCAAGACCGCCGAGTTCACTATTTACGACCTCACGGACCTTAGGATTGCGATGCACCGGGAAAACAATCTCAACATCTTCATACTCGGTAACCAGCTGACGCAGCGCCTGATAAACATGGCGCATAGGCTCGCCTAAGTTCTCGCGACGGTGAGTTGTTACCAGTATTATTCGTTTACCATAATCAATTTTCGCCAGTAATTCATCGGTAAACCTATAATCAGCGTCTACTGTTGCTAACAGGGCATCAATAACGGTATTCCCGGTAACAAATACGCTTTCATCATTGACTCTTTCCGCCAACAAATTGTTGCGGGCTGTTTGCGTGGGCGCAAAATGAAGATCAGTAACTGAGCCGGTTAATTTCCGGTTCATTTCCTCCGGGAATGGTGAATACTTATTTCCAGTCCTAAGTCCGGCTTCAACATGGCCGACTGTAATCTGATGATAAAAAGCGGCAAGCGCTCCGGCAAAAGTTGTCGTTGTATCGCCATGAACTAATACAAGATCAGGCTTTTCCTCAGCCATGGCCCGATTCAACCCCTGCATCGCCCGACAGGTTATATCAAATAAGGTCTGGCCCTGCGCCATGATATCAAGATCATGGTCAGGCGATATTTTAAACAGATTGAGCACTTGGTCAAGCATTTCCCGATGCTGAGCGGTAACTGCCACGATTGGCTTTATGTATTCGGGGTGTTTAGCAAGTTCCAGAACAACGGGGGCCATTTTAATTGCTTCAGGCCTAGTTCCAAAGACTGTCATTACTTTAATCGGCAGCATGCACATTCTCCCTTCCTCGCAACAAAAGGCGGGGCAATGCCCGCCTTTACTAACTATTAATGACTTTCGACTGAATTGGTAGCCTTAAGCACACCAATCTTTCTGGCGCCTAAAAAGGCAACTACCACCAGCCCTATTACGATAAGCGCGCCAAGAGCACGGTTTACTTCGGTTAACGCGATAGCACTCATTCCAAGACAGCCGCTGATAACATACATAAGCAGTACAGCTTGTTTCTGAGTCAGTCCCATTTCAAGCAGCCGATGATGCAGGTGACCTTTATCGGGTTTAAAAATCGGTTTGCCGCTCATATAACGGCGGATAATTGCAAAAGCTGTGTCCATAATCGGCAGCCCTAAGGCCACAATGGGCACGATCAGCGCTATAGTAGCCGCACTTTTGACGGCCCCGGTGACCGATACTGCAGCCAGCATATAACCGAGGAACATGCTTCCGGTATCACCCATAAAGATCTTGGCCGGATTAAAGTTATGCTGTAAAAAGCCGAGCGCACTTCCGGCCAGTGCCGCGCTTAAAATAGCTACCGACCAAAAATTCTGCTGCAATGCAACCAGTAATATTGTAATCGACGCAATTGTCGAGACGCCGGCAGCCAAGCCATCCAGACCGTCAATCAGATTTACAGTATTAGTCAGACCAACCACCCACAAAATCGTAAGCGGAATAGCCAGATATTCAACATAAATCATTTCGCCAAACGGATTAGTAAGCCATTCGATTCGAATATCAAACAGCACCAGTACAGCGGCGGCAGCAATCTGTCCAAGCAGCTTGACTTTAGCTGACAACTGCATGATATCGTCAATAATTCCAATTATCAAAATAAAGGTACCGCCTGCAAGCAGGCCCATTATCTCCCGGTTAACATGCATACTGGCCAGTACTGCCAGTACAAAACCAGCGTATATAGCTAAACCGCCCATTCGCGGGATTGGCTTAGTGTGAACTTTGCGAGCATCCGGAGCATCAAGGGCGCCGGCCTTAGTAGCTAGATTTATCACTTGCGGCGTTGCAATATAAGCTACCGCTAATGCTATCGTAAATGCCACAAAATATGCCTGCATAAATTTTTACACCTCATTTCTAACCAACAAGTCCATTTTAACCTACCGTTTTTGAAGTGTCAAACAGCACAAATAGCGGGATTTACCGACAAAAGTGATGAAATTCACTGTCAATTATATATATTCAGATCATACAAGCAATATAACACGCTTACAAATATTTACCAATATCGTTGCACTAATCACAACAAACACCTAATCTAAGCGCAATAACCTTTGCGTTTGAGCTTAGCTATATGCAGACGAATGAGCTTATCTATATCCACATTATAACTTTCTGCCAGAATATACATCATGGTAAAGCAGCACTGAGCCACGTCTAAAAGTTCCAGAGCGCATCCGGTATACACCTTGTCGTCATCTATTTCGCGCCGTTCCCCTGAGGCTCCAGCCTTTTTGCCAAGAAACTGAGTCAGTTCACCCAACTCCTCCTGAATCTTGCAAACGGTTGTCAGCAGATTAACATCTGCAATCGCCAGCCTCGGCAATTCAAGGTATTTATAATTTCCGGTCGTTGAAATACGATAAGCCCTCTGATGGTCAAAACAATAGCCTTTGGCGTCAAGCTTGGCTAGGTGGACACCGATAAGATCATCCGCCTTAATGCCGTAGGAGTCCTCCATCACAAAAATCATCGTGACACAAGTCTGAGCAACATCCAATAGCTCGCCGGCAACATCGGCCAGCAGTTCATCGGCTTCGGCCGTTTTGTTCTGGTAGGGCAAAAACTTCAGTACCGCCCGCGCCAGTTCCCCCGCTTCCTCCACAGCCTTGAGCAAAGTCGACGGCAGCGTCGGCGTTAAATTATTTAACTTAGGCAAACAAATAGCCGAGATCATAGACCCCTCCGGAGTTTCCCATTCTACTCCGATAATAGCACATCGGCAATAGTTTGTACACATGCTTGATAAATATTACCATTAAGTGAATTATTCACCACTTATAATTTCTCTGGAACAAAAAAACCTGCCACAATTTCCTGGCAGGCTGGTACGTTATGGTTAATATTTTGCTACACAGATGCTTTCGATCCCTGCTTCGTTGATAAGCTGAGCGGCTAGTTCGTCTGGATAGCCAATTTCGTAAACAATCCGCTTTATACCGGCGTTGATTATCATTTTTGTGCAACCTGAGCAGGGCTGGTGCGTACAATATAAGGTGCTGCCATCGATTGCGACGCCATGAAGGGCGGCCTGAACGATAGCGTTTTGTTCGGCATGAGTCCCGCGGCACAGTTCATGACGCTGACCGGACGGGATATGGCACTCTTCCCGCAGACAGCCGACCTTCTCACAATGCGCAAGCCCCTGTGGCGCACCATTATAACCGGTCGCCAGCAGCCGCCGGTCTTTTACGATAACGGCCCCGACATGACGCCTAAGGCAGGTCGAACGTTCAGCAACAACGCGCGTAATATCCATAAAATATTCATCCCAAGAGGGGCGAGGCATAATTTCACTTCCTTGTAAATACAATCTGTACTATATATCAGAACTTAGAAAGGAGACCTGTGGATTTGCTCCAGGTCTCCTTAAGATTACTTGGTACCGTATATCCTGTCACCGGCATCACCCAGGCCGGGAACAATATAGCCGTGATCGTTGAGACACTCGTCAACAGCTGCAACATATATTTCAACATCGGGGTGGTCATTGTTAACCAACTTAACTCCTTCCGGAGCAGCTACAAGGCACATCAGTTTTATATGTTTAGCGCCTTTCCGTTTCAGCATCGCGATAGTTGTCGAAGCCGAGCCACCGGTAGCAAGCATCGGGTCGATAACAATGAAGTCACGCTCTTGAACATCGGTCGGCAGTTTGCAGTAGTACTCTACTGGTTTTAAGGTTTCCGGGTCGCGATATAGGCCGACATGGCCGACCTTGGCAGCCGGAATCAGTTTTAGGACACCGCCTACCATGCCGAGCCCGGCCCGGAGGATAGGCACAACCCCAACTTTTTTGCCAGCCAGCATTTTGCACTTGCAGGTAGCTACCGGGGTAGTTATTTCAGTTTCTTCGAGGGGAAGGTCCCGAGTAATTTCGTAGGCCATTAGCATGGCAACCTCTTCAAGAAGCTCGCGAAACTCCTTGGGGCCGGTTTTTATGTCGCGAATGAGTGATAATTTATGCTGTATCAACGGGTGGTCAATAATTTTTGCATTCATCAAAACATCTCCAGTCAGGCGGCTTTATACCGCTTTTGATTTGTATTAATATAGCGGATGCTTCTGGCAGAGTTCGCTGACAAGGGTAATGGCACGTGATTTAGCCTCGGCATCATCAGGGTTGTTCAAGATCATGCCGATAATTTCGGCCACAATCAGCATGTCGGCTTCCTTCATACCGCGTGAGGTAAGGGCCGGTGTACCAATGCGAATGCCGCTTGTTACGAACGGACTGGCCGGGTCAAACGGAATAGTGTTTTTATTTACCGTTACCCCAATTTCATCAAGCAGTTGCTCAGCGCGCTTGCCGGTCAAATTTTGCTTGCGAACGTCAACTAGAATTAAGTGATTATCAGTGCCGCCCGACACTAGCTTAAAGCCGAGGTCGGTAAGTTTATGAGCCAGCGTTTTAGCATTATTAACAACTTGCTCTTGATATAAACGGAACTCCTCACCCATGGCCTCTTTTAACGCTACTGCTTTGGCCGCAATTACATGCATCAATGGCCCGCCCTGAATGCCAGGGAAGATGGCCTTGTTAATAGCCGGACCAAGGTCGGCACGGCACATAATCATCCCGCCGCGTGGGCCGCGCAAGGTTTTATGGGTTGTAGTTGTTACTATATCAGCGTGACCGACCGGTGTCGGATGCAGTCCAGCAGCTACTAGACCGGCAATATGAGCCATATCAACCATCAGTAGGGCGTCAATGCTTTTCGCAATTTTGCCCATGCGTTCAAAGTCAATAATCCGTGGATAAGCACTGGCTCCGGCCACAATCATTTTAGGTTTGTGCTCTTTTGCTAATCTTTCGACTTCATCATAGTCGATGAGATTAGTCTCGGCATCAACACCATACGGAATAATGTTGAAGTATTTACCCGAAATATTAACCGGGCTGCCATGTGTTAAGTGACCGCCATGCGATAAATTCATACCTAGAATTGTATCGCCGGGATTCAAACAGGCAAAATATACTGCCGTATTAGCCTGCGCTCCGGAATGGGGCTGGACGTTGACGAACTCGGCACCAAAGAGTTCTTTTGCTCTGTCGATTGCCAGCTGCTCCACAATATCAACATATTCACAGCCGCCGTAGTAGCGTTTGCCTGGATATCCTTCAGCATATTTATTGGTCAAAACTGAGCCTTGTGCTTCTAAGACAGCCTTACTGACAAAGTTTTCTGACGCAATTAATTCCAACTTGTTCTGCTGGCGCTGGAGTTCCAGGTCTATTGCCCGTGCGATTTCTGGATCAATACCGTAAAGTGTGCTCATTAATCATTACCTCCATATTTTACTACGTTATATACTCTACAGTTCATAAACGGCGCGCGCGCCGCCGATGAGCTTAGGCCGGGTCTTTGCTGCGGTAACAAAAGCCTGCCCTATGTATTTTTGCGTTAAGCGAACCGGCACCGCTACACGCTTTAAATGCATACCAATTAAAGTACTGCCGATATCAAGACCGGCATTAGCGGCAATTGTCTCGACAACAATGGCATCGTCAAAACTTCGCATAGCCCGGGCTGCCAGTGCCCCGCCCGCCTTTGGAACAGGTACAACAGCAACCTGTTCCAGGCTGTACTGCTCCATGACTTGCCGCTCAACAACCAGCGCACGGTTAAGGTGCTCACAGCACTGGATAGCCAAAAAGATTCCCGTATTCTGCAAAGTTTGCCGCAAAGCAGTTAAGATAGCAGCGGCCACCTCATCCGAGCCGGCTGACCCGATTTTTTCGCCACGCACTTCGCTGGTGCTGCACCCAATAACAACGATTTGGCCTGACTTGAGCGCGGCTGCCGCAATGAGTTCAGTCAGCGCCGCTTGAGTTTGACGTGCAATATTAGCAACTTCGGTCTCCATATCATCACCCCTAAGCGGTACCGCCCGTTTATTTTTCGAGTTCGGCTATTTTTTCGACCCGCCGGCCGTGACGTCCGCCGGCAAACTCAGCACCAAGCCAAGTCTCAACAATCATGCAGGCTAGTCCTGGACCGATAACCCTTTCTCCCAGAGTTAAGATGTTGGCATCATTATGCTCGCGCGACATTTGCGCCGAGAATACATCATTGCATAACGCCGCTCTGATTCCTTTTATCTTATTGGCGGCAATACTGACCCCAATGCCTGTCCCGCATATAATAATGCCCCGGTCATAATCCCCGAAGGCCACCGCCTCTGCAATGTTACGGGAAATGTCGGGGTAATCAACCGATTCGGTAGAATGTGTGCCAAAATCCTGAAAATCAATTTTCTTTTCGGTCAGCATTGCTTTAATTTCTTCTTTAAGCCTGAAACCGCCATGATCACTGCCAATTGCTATTTTCACTGAGATACCTCCATGTTATATCTTGGTCAATTTCGCCATTTAGGCTTTATTTCCTGCTAAAGCGACAATTTTTTCCCATATTTTATCAACTAATTGTACTATTTGATTAGCACAAGCATCATAAACTCGTACATCGCCGCCATACGGATCGGCTACATCGTTATCGGCTCCGGCAAATTCCGGCAAAGTAAATACCTTGTCCTTAACTTCAGGAAAAAAAGCAAGAATGGCTTGCTTATGGCCTCTTGTCATTGTAAGTATTAGGTCGGCCATCTCTACATCTTGCTGCGCCAATTGATGTGAACGGTGCTTAGATAAATCAAGTCCCCGCCTCCGCATAACGCTATGCGCGCCCTGAGATGCCGGAAATTTTCCTCCGGCAGCCAACCCAGCCGATGTAATGTGCACACTATCGCTCAGACCGGTTTCCTTTGCTTTTTGCTTCAGAAGCGCTTCAGCCATCGGGCTCCGGCAGGTATTCCCTGTACAAACTACCAATATGCTAAGCATATCTAACAACCTTTCCTTAGTATATCCCATTTTTATAATGATTGGTTCAAAGTTCAAAAAATCCTGCTGCTAAGTCAGCGTAGTATACAGTACATGCGCTCCAAGCAGGATAAGCACCGAACCACCGACGATTTCCGATCGCGAGCCGATAAACCGGCCCAGTCGCCGCCCTAAGCCTAAGCCAAGCGTGGCGATGCCGAAAATGACGATGCCAAGAATAACGCTGAGCTTAAATAAATCAACGTCCATCATACCAAGGCTAAAGCCTGCCGCCAGTGCGTCGATGCTTACACTGGTAGCCAGCATAATGAGCGTAACTCCCTTTAGTGGATGACCCTTTACCTGGTCGTCATCATCTTCCGTCAAACTTTCTTTTATCATATAAGCACCAAGCCCGGCTAAAACGATTGCTCCCAAAATACTGGCCCAGTTCTCGACAAGCGCACTCGACGCGTTTATGTGATAACTGCTCAGATGCTCTACTACTGTGCCTAGCCACCGGCCGGCATAAAAGCCCGTTAATATCATAATAATGTGAAATATCGCAAAAACAGCAGCAGCACGCAGTATAATCCTAGGCGGCACCCGATTCATGCCGATCGGAATAGCTACTGAAAACAGATCGGTACCAAGCGCCACGCTTAGTATCACTAACTCCAAACTACTCAATGTTTCCACCTCCGCCTAATGTATATGAACAGCCGCTATACGATATACATGCCATTCACATAGCCAGGCAATTTAAACTTTGATTATCCTATGCCCTGCTGCTTTTCGCATCCGATTCATGACCGCTAGACCTAAACCGTCTTCACAGATGCCTTCGGCAAAAATTATATCAACTTGATGATTGTCAAAATAGCGCAAACTGCTATATAAATTTGCAGCAATTTGCTCAACACAGCCTCTTGGGCCGTAAACTGCCGCTTTAACTTCTGCCGGCAGTACTGCCACAGATTCTTGCGCAGCAATTGCGCCCACTGCCTTGTTCTCAGCCAGAGCTTGCTCGACCTGGCGCTTAAGCTCCCTTACAACTTTATCAGGCTGGCCCTCGATTAATGCCATAGGTGCCTCGGGAGCGTAGTGCGTATATTTCATACCGGGCGAGCGGGGAATAGCATCTTTAGTTAGCAGTGCTTTATCAAGATCAACGGCGCCAAGTGTATCGGTCAACATTTCCAAGGTGATGCCGCCCGGACGCAGGAGGGTGGGCACGACAGTTGTGCAGTCAATTACGGTCGATTCTACACCAACATCGCAGGGTCCTGCATCAATAACGGCATCGATTTTACCGTTGAGATCGTCAATAACCATTTGCGCGGTCGTCGGGCTTGGCCGCCCTGAAGTATTGGCGCTAGGCGCCGCAATCGGCACTCCGGCCATCCGGATAAGTTCACGGGCTACAACCGAGTCCGGCATCCGTACCGCTACAGTATCCAAGCCCCCGGTTATTATATCAGGGATAACTTGAGCGCGCGGCAGCACAACCGTGAGCGGACCCGGCCAATATTTATCGATTAAGGCTTTAGCGCTGGGAGTTATTTCAGTTACCAAATTGTTAAGAGCCGACTTTTCCGCTATATGGAGAATTAAGGGATTGTCGGATGGCCGGCCTTTCGCACGGTAAATGCCGCCGGAGGCTTTCTCATCAAGACCGTTGGCACCCAGACCGTAAACTGTCTCGGTCGGAAACGCAACCAAACCGCCCCCGGCGAGGATTTGTGCGGCCTGCGCAAGGCTTTCTTTATCCGGATTATCTTTATCTACAACGAAAACTGCTGTCTTCATTTAATTATCCTGCCTTTGTTCGAGAACTACCACTCGGTCAATACCGGCGTAGTCTTTTATAATGCCAGTGACTTGGAGCAAGCGGTTTTTTTTAGCTAAATCAGCGATAGAGGCGGCTTGTCCGATGCCAACTTCCAAAGCCATAAATCCGCCAGGTTCTAGATAAGCTGAGCCTTGGTCAATTAAACGGCGGTAATAATCCAATCCGTCTTTGCCGCCGGCTAGCGCCAGTTTCGGTTCACGCTGAACCTCGGGTTCAAGTCCGGCGATATCGTCATTTGGTATGTACGGCGGGTTAGATAATATGGCATCAAACTTTTGACCGGCAACCGGATTAAACAAGTCACCTCGATAAAACTCCAGCCGATCTGCTACACC
>JGI24708J26588_10001739_pt1 | contig 17034 bp, 12 predicted proteins | sample BioPla1DNA2_FD_26588 | JGI IMG/M metagenome (IMG submission 26588) | reverse complement strand
TAGGTGGAGTCATTTTCAGGAACAGGGAGGTTGACAACTATGGATAATCTGCCAAGGGGAACACTGGTAAATTTGAAGGATTTAAGTATTGGAGAGATTACCGAAATCCTTGATATTGCGGAAGAATTCATGGAGGGGAAAAGGGCTAATCTGGGTGATAAGCTGGTAGCCAATCTCTTTTTCGAACCCAGTACCAGGACCCGCTATTCCTTTGAAGCTGCTGAGAGCCGCCTGGGCTGCCAGGTGCTTTCCTTTGCTAAAGAGGCCTCCAGCATGTTGAAGGGGGAAAGCCTTTATGATACGGTAAAGACCTTCTCCCAGTATGTTGATGCCATAATTATCCGCCATAGTGAGGATAATTTCTATGAAGATTTGCTCGGTAATATTCCTGTTCCCATCATCAACGGGGGTGACGGCAGTGGCAATCATCCTACCCAGTCCCTGCTGGACCTCCTGACTATCAGGCAGGAGTTTGGCAGATTTGAAGGATTGAAGATTGTTATTGCCGGAGATATTGCCCATTCCCGGGTGGCCCATACCAATATTGAAGTCATGAGACGGCTGGGGATGGAGGTTTTCCTTTCAGCACCACCGGAATTACAGGATGATGAGGAATATGTTGAGCTGGATGATATTATCGGTGAAGTGGATATCGTCATGTTACTGCGGGTACAGTTTGAACGGCACCAGGAAAAACTCAATATATCCCAGGAGGAATACCACAGGCTCTATGGCCTGACCCTGGAACGTTATGAAAAGATCCAGGATCATGCTATCATCATGCACCCGGCTCCGGTGAACCGGGGCCTGGAGATTGACGACTCCCTGGTGGAGTGTGAGAAATCCAGGATTTTCAAACAGATGAAAAACGGTATGTATATCCGGATGGCTGTTCTGTACAGGGCTTTGACAAAGGGGGATGAGGATGATTCTTATTAAAGGCGGCCGGGTCTTCGTGGAAGGGGAGTTCAGGGAACTGGATGTCCTGATTGAGGGGCAGAAGATAAAGGCCATAGGGAAGGACCTTATAACCGATAGCAGGACAAGGGTAATTGACGCCAGGGGAAAACTGGTCACCCCAGGTTTTATCGATGTCCATGTCCATCTGCGGGAACCAGGCTATACCCATAAGGAGACCATTGCCAGCGGGACGCGGGCTGCGGCCAGGGGCGGTTTTACCACAGTGGCAGCCATGCCCAATACGGATCCGGTACTGGACAACCCGGCAATTCTCCGGGAGGTAGAGGAAAGAATAGAAAAAGAGGCTGTTGTCCGGGTCTATCTCCATGGTGCCATTTCAGAGGGCCTGCAGGGGGAGAAGCTGGTGGACTTTGCTGCCATGGCAGGTTCGGTCCTGGGATTCTCCGATGACGGCCGGGGTGTCCAGGATGAAGGGATGATGAAAAGGGCCATGGAGGAGGTAAAGGGATTAAATAAGATGATAGCGGCCCACTGTGAAGATGAGAGCCTGAATAATGGCGGTTATATCCACGAAGGTGACCTGAGCCGGAGGCTGGGCATCAGGGGAATCAGCTCAGCTTCTGAATACCGGCAGCTGGCCAGGGACCTGGACCTGGTCAGGGAGACGGGAGCTGCCTATCATGCCTGTCATATCAGTACAGAGGAAGCAGTTGAACTGATCCGGCAGGCAAAGAAAGAGGGGCTGCCGGTCAGCTGTGAGGTGACCCCCCATCACCTCCTGCTCTCTGATAAAGATATCGATATTAATGATGCTGATTACAAGATGAATCCTCCCCTGAGGAGTGAAGAGGACCGGCTGGCCCTGCTGGAGGGTGTGAAAGACGGCACCATCGATATCATCGCCACAGACCATGCCCCCCACCACGCTGAGGAAAAGGCCAGGGGCTTTGCGGAAGCCCCCTTCGGCATAGCCGGCCTGGAGACCTGTTTCTCCCTCCTCTATACCTATCTGGTCCTGGAAGGGGTCATTACCCTGGAAAGGCTGGTGGAGATGCTGACCGTCAAGCCGGCCGGCTTATTCGGCCTGGAAACGGGAGTGCTGGAAGCTGGCCGGGAGGCAGATCTGGTCATCATTGATCCGGAGGCTTCCTTTATTATAGATGTGGAGGATTTCCATTCTAAAGGCAAAAATACCCCCTTCAAGGGTTACCGTTGCCGGGGTAAAATCCTCAGGACCCTTGTCGGCGGCAGGGAGGTCTACAGAGGAGAATGAGCCAGGTATCAGCATGCCTGATTCAGGGTTACAGGCCTGGTTCGGGAAATAGCAGGACAGGGAAGGATAAGGAAATTATAAGGTGGGATAAGTGATGAAATTAACAGAGGATATGCTGGTTATCAAAAATCAAGAGCTCGCTCCCGGAATCTATGAGCTGGTTTTAAGGGGAGAGAATGTCCGGCTGATGAAGGAAGCCGGCCAGTTTGTCAATGTCCAGCTGGAGGGGAAGGGGTTTATCCTCAGGAGGCCTTTTTCCATCTGTGAGATTAACTCCCCGGAGAAGGAATTTAAAATCATCTTCCGGGTGCAGGGAGAAGGGACAGAGCACCTGGCCGGGATTGAGGCAGGGGAAAGGCTCAATATCTTCGGCCCCCTGGGGAAGGGCTTTCCGGAATCGGCCCTGGCGGAGGGTGAGACAGCCCTGCTCATCGGCGGCGGGATCGGTACACCGCCCCTCTATGAACTGGCAAGAAGGCTCCATGACAGGGGCAACAGGGTCATCACTGTGCTGGGTTTCCAGGACAGGGACGGGGTCTTCTATGAAGAGGAATTCAGCCGCTATTCAGAGGTCCATATAGCTACAATGGACGGCTCTTACGGCTATAAGGGGAATGTGTTGGAATTGATAGAAGATCTGGGGCTGGATTTCGATATACTCTATGCCTGCGGCCCCATGGCCATGCTGAAGGCGATCCAGGAAGCCTATGGGAAGGATAAGAGGGGCTATATCTCCCTGGAGGAGAGGATGGCCTGCGGCATAGGGGCCTGTTACGGCTGTGTCTGTGATAAAGAGGGAGACTCCCCCTATCAGAAGAGGGTCTGTAAAGAGGGGCCGGTCTTTGGCCTGAATGAGGTGAGTATATGATTGATCTGCGNATTGATTTACCGGGTTTAAAACTGAAGAATCCTGTCATACCTGCCTCCGGCTGTTTTGGATTCGGGGAGGAGTTTGCTGAGCTCTATGATTTGAACCAGTTGGGGGCCATCACCATCAAGGCAGCAACCCTGGAGCCCCGGATAGGGAATCCCACACCCCGTATTGCCGAGACCTATGGCGGAATACTGAATGCCATCGGCCTCCAGAATCCGGGGGTGGAGGTTATCATCAAGGAAAAACTGCCCTGGCTGGAACAGTTTGACCTGCCGGTCATCGCCAATGTGGCCGGTGATACTGTAGATGAATATGTAGAGGTGAGCAGAAGGCTGGCCGGGAGTGAGGTAATCAAGGCCCTGGAGTTGAATATATCCTGCCCCAATGTGCAAAAGGGGGGCATGGCCTTCGGGACAGACCCGGATACTGCCGCTGAACTGACGGCAGAGGTGAAAAAGGCAGCCGGGAAACCCGTCTATGTCAAGCTCTCCCCCAATGTGACTGATATAGTGAAGATTGCCCGGGCTGTGGAGGAGGCAGGGGCGGACGGCCTTTCCATGATTAATACCCTGCTGGGCATGAGGCTTGACCTGAGAAGTGGTAAAACGGTTCTGGCTAATGGTACCGGCGGCCTGTCCGGGCCGGCCATCAAACCGGTGGCCATCAGGATGATCTACCAGGTCTATAGGGAGGTCAACCTGCCCATCATCGGTATGGGCGGAATCCAGGATGCCAGGGATGTGCTGGAATTCCTCTATGCCGGGGCCAGTGCGGTGGGTATCGGGACAGCCAATTTCATCAACCCCTATGTCTGCCCGGAAATCATCAGGGACTTGCCCGGAGTACTGGCAGAACACGGCTTCAACAGTATACAGGAGGCCATCGGTTATGCCCATAGGTAGAACAGGCAGATATATATAAATACTCTATGTTTTTATAATAAAAAAAAGGAGAAGATAGGATGGAAAGAGATCTGATTATCGCCCTGGATTTTAAAGACAGGGCAGAAATGGAGGCTTTTCTGGAAAACTTCCAGGGGGAAAAGCCCTTCCTGAAGGTTGGTATGGAACTATTCTATAGTGAAGGGCCGGGCATTATCGCCTCCCTGAAGGAGAAGGGACACCGGATCTTCCTGGACCTGAAATGCCATGATATCCCTAATACAGTTAAGAGGACCATGGCTGTGCTGGCAAATCTGAGTGTGGATATGGTCAACCTCCATGCAGCAGGGGGTATCAGGATGATGGAGGCAGCCATGGAGGGCCTGGCAGAAGCTGCTACGGGAGAAAGGCCCCTCTGTATCGCTGTCACCCAACTAACCTCCATCTCACAGGAAGTCCTGCAGGAGGAATTACTGATTGAACGGAATCTCAAGGAGACAGTCCTCCATTATGCCCGGAATGCCAGGAAAGCCGGCCTGGACGGAGTGGTCTGTTCACCGCTGGAGGCAGGCATGCTCAAGGATGATATCGGCCAGGATTTCCTCACAGTCACCCCCGGAATCCGGCCGGAGGAAAGTAACAGGGATGACCAGGTCAGGGTGACCACTCCCGGTGTGGCCAGGGAACTGGGCTCAGATTTTATTGTCGTGGGCAGGCCCATCACCAGGGCAGAGGATCCCCTGGCAGTCTACAGGCAGATGAAGGAAGAATTTACAGGGAGAGTGAGCCAATGAAAAGAAAGATAGCCGAGAGCTTACTGGAGATAAAGGCGGTCAGTTTGCGGCCGGAAGATCCCTATACCTGGGCCTCCGGTATCAGGTCCCCCATCTATTGTGATAACCGTTTGACCCTGTCTTATCCTGGACTCAGGAAGGAGATTGCCAGGGGCCTGGCGGATATAATTGAGGAGGAGTTTCCCGGCGTTGAGATGATCATGGGTACAGCTACGGCCGGTATCCCCCATGCGGCCCTGGTAGCGGAGAAGCTCAACCTGCCCATGGGTTATGTGCGGGCCAGTGCCAAGGGCCATGGCAAGGAAAACAGCATAGAGGGGGTCATCCGGGAAGGGGCAAGGGTTGTGGTAGTGGAGGACCTTATCTCAACAGGCGGTTCATCCCTGGCAGTGGTACAGACACTACAGGAGGCCGGCTTCATAGTCCTGGGAGTCGTGGCCATCTTCACCTATAACCTGGACCAGGCCAGGGAGAATTTCCAGAGGGAAGATATCCAGCTTTTTACCCTGACCAATTATGAGACCCTGATTGAGGTGGCCCTGGCCAGGGATTATATCAGGGAGGAAGATCTGGCTAAACTGAAAAAATGGCGGGAGAATCCGGCAGACAGCAGCTGGATGAATTTATAGGATTTTTTGTAGAAAATTCAAAGAAAAAAGAGGGTTCCTGCCTTTTATATTGAATATAAAAAAGGTGCTTATAGCAAATATACTAAAGTACCTGATAGGAGGATTTTTAATGTACACAAAAGAGGATCTACTAAAACAAATGGCGGAAATAGGGATAGACCCGAAGGGTGTCCTCTTAATCCATTCTTCCATGAAGGCTGTCGGTCCGGTGGAAGGAAGGGCAGATACCGTCATTGATGCCTTTATGGAATACATGAAAGATGGTCTCCTGATTTTCCCGACCCATTCCTGGTCTTCAGAGAATCTCAAGGACAATATCTATGATCCCAGGACAGAACCTTCCTGTGTAGGAATCCTGACCAATATCTTCAGACAGAGGGAAGGGGTTGTCAGGTCCCTGCATCCCTCACACTCTGTGGCAGTCATCGGTAAGGGAGCCATGGAATATATCAAACTGGAAGAAGGAAAAGAACTCTACACTCCCTGTCCAAGGGATGGTTGTTGGAGCCATTTATATGACATGGAAGCCCAGATCCTGTTCCTGGGCTGCAGCCTGACCAGAAATACCTTTATCCATAGTATTGAGGAATGGTTTGATGTACCAGACCGGATTAACCCCAATGCCAGAAGGATAAAGATAATCAATCCCTATGGTGAGGATTACTATACTGACCTTCACGGCCACCATAGTTCCTATGGTGATGTATCCCAGAACTATGGCAAGCTGCTGAAACCATTCCTGCATAAGGGTTTCGCCAGGAAGGGCAGGATAGGAGATGCGGAAAGCTACCTCTGTGATGCGGTAGGTATGGCTGACCTGACCAGCCAGTTCCTGGAGAGGGATCTGAACCTCTTCAAGGATAATGAACCGGTACCGGAAGAATGGTATTTATAAAAATAGTTCAGGTAATTGTAGCAAGGAAAAGAGGAGTAAGGATAAACAACCCTTACTCCTCTTTATTATTACTATTCTTTTTTTGCAAAGGCGGGCAGGGCTTTCAGGTTCAGATAGGTGAATTGGATTGTCCTGCTCTCTTTTTTATCTTCCTGCTTAATCTTATCCTTTCTTTATTTAAGAGAAGCATGACTATGCCCAATAAGCGGTAGAGACGCATAAAACTCACTCCTGAAAATAAATTTATTATGATATTTCAATCTTAGTTGAATACCTCCCGCTATATACAGTTCCTTATTTAATAGAGGCAGATTATTTCTTTCCAGGGGAAAATAATATTTTCCCAGGTGCAGGAAATTAACAGTAATTGTTGAAATAAATATCAAATTGAGTTTATAAATTGCATTTCAGAATCATAGACTTAAATAAACCTGATGGAAGCGGGGGTAATCAACCTGGAGAGGAAAAAAGTGATAATCATCGGTGCTGGCATTGCCGGGCTTTCTGCTGCCTCCTATCTGCAGCGTAACGGATATGATACGGAGATTTTCGAGGCCCATAGCCTGCCGGGAGGGCTCTGCACATCCTGGAAAAGGGGAGACTATACTTTTGATTACTGTATCCACTGGCTGATGGGTACAAAAAAGGAGACGGGTTTTGATATTGTCTGGGATGAACTGGGTGCTCTGGTAAATGAAGGGGGAGAGGAGGTCCCTATCTACAATCCGGAGGTGTTTAACCGGGTCCAGCTGTCTGATGGAGACTGGCTGTCTTTTTATTCTGATACAGGCAGGCTGGAGGAAGAATTACTGCGGATAGCCCCGGANGACAGGAAGAGGATCCAGAGGTTAATCAGGGACCTGCGGTCCATGGCCAGATTGATAACACCGGTCGATACAGAGAAGTGGGGTGGAAAAGACTGGTTATTCTTCCTCCTGAAACATATGGGTCCAGTCTTAAAACTGAGGGAATATTCCCGCCTGACTTTTGAAGAATTTATTTTGCAGTGGAGAAGCCAGAAATTGCAGGAGGCTTTCCGGGCATTGATACCTCCCTGCTGGTCAGCTGTGGCCTTCCTTATGGGCCAGGCCGCACAGGACAGCCAGTCAGCCGGTTATCCTTTGGGTGGTTCCCTGGCCTTTGCCAGGAATATAGAGAGGAGATACCTGGCCCTGGGTGGCAAGATAAACTATAACTGCCGGGTGGAGAAGGTCCTGGTGGAGGATAACCGGGCAGTAGGGATAAGGCTGGCAGATGGTGAGGAATTTTATGCTGATGATATAGTCTCTGCAGCTGACGGCTATACGACTATCTATAAGCTGCTGGAGGGCAAATATATCTCAGAAGAAATAGAGGAAATCTATGAGAATTATCCCCTTTTCCCCTCCATAATACACCTGGGCTTCGGTGTGGCCAGGGACCTGGCAGATTTTCCGGCCAGGGAGATACTCTATCTACCGGAGGCCCTGGAACTGCCAGATGGCAGCAGGCATCAGTATCTCAGTCTCAATATCTATAACTTTGATCCCGGCCTGGCTCCGGAGGGGAAAACGGTGGTTACAGTTTTACTGAATACCTGGAATGATTCCTACTGGTTGACCCTGGCGGAGAAAGACCCGGCCCTTTACGGAAAAGAGAAGGATGAATTGGCTGCAAAGGTCATGGGTATCCTGGATGAACGGATACCGGGCTTCAGGGCAGCTGTTGAGGTCATCGATGTTTCCACCCCCCATACAGTCCGGCAGTATACTGGAAACTGGCGGGGAAGTTTTGAAGGATTTGCACCTACCCCGGAAACCCTGAGCAGGGCAGTGCCAAAGGAACTGCCTGGTTTAAGTAATTTCTACATGGTCGGGCAGTGGACCGAACCCGGGGGTGGCCTGCCGCCGGCGGGCCTGCAGGGACGGAATCTGGCCCGGGAATTCTGTGTGCGGGACGGGAAGGAATTCAGGAGCAGATAGGGGCTTGTACCAATAAAAGGAAGTAAGCAATAAAAAGGAAAAGCTTATATTGGATTGAAACCTATAAATAAAGGGGGATTAATCATGAAAAGCCATGAGCTTGATTATAATATCATTGGTCATGATATGCAGGTAGTGGAGATAGAATTGGACCCCGGTGAGACCGTTATTGCCGAGGCCGGGGCCATGAACTGGATGGAAGAAGGCATCAGTTTCGAGGCCAGGATGGAAGACGGCAGTGCCATAAGCCAGAGTATAATGGGGAAATTATTCAGTGCAGGGAAGAGGCTGCTTTCGGGTGAATCCCTCTTTCTGACCCATTTCACCAACCAGGTCAGGGCTAAGAAGAGGATTGCCTTTGCTGCCCCTTATCCGGGTAGTATAGTTGTCCTGGACCTGGCGGAACTCCCTTACAGGAGGTTTACCTGCCAGAAGAATGCCTTTTTATGTGCTGCCTATGGTACGAAAATAGATATTACCTTTACCAAACGTTTTGGGACCGGCCTTTTTGGCGGGGAGGGTTTCATACTCCAGAGACTGGAGGGGGACGGCAGGGCCTTCCTGCATGCCGGTGGTACCATAGTCAGGAGGGAATTGAACAATGAAACCCTCCGGGTTGATACCGGCTGCCTGGTCGGTTTTACCGAGGGTATAGATTATGATATCGAGATGGTCAAGGGCCTGAAGACCATGTTCTTTGGCGGGGAGGGGCTTTTCCTGGCCACCCTGAGGGGTACCGGGACAGTTTATCTGCAGAGTTTACCCCTTTCCCGGCTGGCCAGCAGGATCATAGCGAGTGCCCCCAATCTGGGCGGCAGACAGAGAGATGAAGGTTCCCTCCTTGGCGGGCTGGGCAACCTTCTGGATGGGGATAACAGATTCTGAAGAAACAGGGAGGTTTTAGAATGAAAAGGAGGATTTTCGCTGGTTTTGGTTTTACATTATTTATTTTAGGCCTGATCTTAATTGCCTTTTTCACAGCCAGGTATCAAAGGGAGGAGAACCTGGCTGTTTTTCTCCTTCAGGATACGGGAATGGAGATAAGCCATTTGACCTCAGGCCTTATCAGGGCAGACACCCTGATTGCTGTCAGGTTCAGGGAAGGAATGGTCAGGGAGGAGTTACTGGGCAAGGAGCTTCCTCCGGATATCTTTACATTTACACCGGAGATCGAGGGGAAGGCCTATTGGGAAGATGAGCGGACCCTGGTCTTTGCTCCAGCCAGACCCCTTTACCGGAAGATGGATTATCATGGTGTCCTTAACCTGGCCGGGCTTTTCCCGGAACGGGAGGAAGGGAGCCTGGAGAGGCTGGAATTCCACCTGGAGACCGCCGGCCAGCAGATGGTGGAGTTGAAGGGGGATTTCCTCCTGGAGGAGGAAAAGAACCCGGAAAATGTATATTTCCTGGCCAGGCTGGGCCTCTCAGAGCGGGTCAGCAGGGAAAAGCTGCAGGAGGCCCTGCTGCTGGAGCTGGAAGGCAGGCAGCTTCCCTTTACAGTAGAAACAGAGGATAATCTGCATTTTACAATCAGGACAGGGAACATCAAACGGTACCGCCTGCAGGAACGGGAATTGCAGCTGAAATTGGCAGGTGCCGGTACAGGCCTTGCCGGGGATATAGAGGAGAGATTCACCCTGGCAGCTATAGAGTCCCCCCTGGCCCTGGTCAGGATTGAAGAGGAGAAGAACGGGGAGTTCTCCCGCCTCCGGATAGTCTTTTCGGAAAAACTGAGGGAGGACAGGGATTACCAGGGTTATCTGAATATCACTCCTGCTGTCGATTATAGGGTTACTGTAGAGGATAACAGCCTCCTGGTCAGTGGTAAGTTCCGGCCCAGGGAGAAGTATAGTATCCAGCTTTTCCCTGGGATAGAGAGTGTCTTCGGCCAGCGGCTGGCTGAGGAAATGGAGGAGCAGCTGGAGATTGAGATTTCAGACCTTAATCCGGCTGTGGAGTTTGTCAATTCCGGCTTTTTCCTGACCAGTGCCAGTGAAAAGAAGATAAGTTTCCGGACCCTGAATGTGGAGCGGCTGCGGCTACAGGTGAAGAAGGTGAGGGAGGAGAACCTGATCCAGTTCTTTGAGGAGAATCCCTACCGGCCTGTCCCTTATGCTGCCTATGATTTTGACCGTTACCAGTTCCGCCGTTATGGGGAGACAATCGAGGACCGGATACTGGAGCTGGGCGGGGAGAGGAATAAATGGATCCAGTTGGAACTGGATCTGTCCAATGTACTTACAGAGGAGGAGAGTGCCCTCTATATAGTACAGCTGGAGTTTGACGAGAGCCAGGCCCTCTATTTCTCCGAGGACCTGACCGGCTGGTACCGGAGTGATTATCTGGACCGGTACGGAAGGGCGGTGAAATATATACTCCTCAGTGATATCGGCATCACTGTCAGGGAACTGGGTAACAGGCTCTATGTCTTCATCAGTGATTTACTGACTACAGAACCCCTGGCCAATGCCATTGTGGAACTGAAAGATGCTGAGGGCAGGCTGTTGGACAGGGGCTATGCCGGTGAAGACGGCCTGGCAGTCCTGAGGACAGGAAATACAGCAAGGTACCTTGAGGTGCGGAGCGGCAATAAATATGCCATTATGAACCTGGCTTCTTCGGTAATCAATAATTCCATCTTTGACATCGGCGGTATCCAGGCCCAGGACGGGATTAATGCCTTTATCTATACAGAGAGGGGAGTCTACCGGCCTGGAGATGAGCTCAATGTTTCGGCAATTGTCAGGAATGAGGATGATTCCTTCCCCACAGACCATCCGGTTACCTTTAAATTGTATAATCCCCGGGGCATCCTCTTTGCAGAAAGGACACTGACTAAAGGTGAAGATGGTTTTTACAGCTTTAATTTTAAGACCGGGAAGGAGGCCCTGACCGGGATCTGGCAGGGAGTACTGGAAATCGGCAGCCGGCGTTTCAACCATGAAATCCGGATAGAGGAGGTAGTTCCCTACCGTATCCGGGTCAATATAGATAGTGAGAAGGAAGTACTGGGTAAGGGAGATAGGTCCATCAGCTTTGGCATCAGTTCTGAATATCTTTTCGGGGCACCGGCCAGCGGCCTGGAGAGTGAGACGGTAGTATTTGTGGAACCCTATGAAATCAGTTTTCCCGGTTACAGTACCTTTGTCTTTACAGATGAGAGCATGGATTTCAGCAGGCTGGAGAGCAATATCTTCCGGGAGAAACTGGACGAAGAGGGGCAGGCCCGTCTGAACTGGAATATACCCAGTCTNGCCAATGTTCCCTNTGCCCTCCGCCTCAGGATAGATACAAAGGTCTTTGAGAGCGGGGGCCGGGCTGTCCCGGCCAGGAAAATCGTCCCCATGGAGTATTATGAGAGCTATGTGGGGATAATGAGGCTGGAGAATCCTGAATTGGCCATGGGTGAGCAGATTAAGTTTAATATTGTCAACCTGGGCAAAGATGGTGAACCTATTGGCAATAAGGAACTGGGCTACCGGATCTACCACCTGCGGCGATACTGGTGGTGGGAATTCAGCAACCAGAATGATTTCCGCCGCCATTATAAGAATAATGAACTGACAGAGCTGGTAGAGGAGGGTACTGTCAGGACGAACAGCGAGGGCTTTGCCTCCCTGGAATACAGGCTGGATGACTATGGAGAAATCTTGCTGGAAGTGAGGGATCCGGAGAGCGGCCATCAGGCGGGCTACTTCTTCCGCTCCTATTACTGGGGAGACAGCAGCCAGGACCGGACTGCTGATGTGGTGAACCTGAAACTGGATAAGAGGGAATACCTGCCCGGTGAAAAGGCAGTGGTCTCCCTGAAAACACCGGCAAGGGGTAAGGCCCTGGTTCTGGTGGAAAAGGGCGAGGAGATACTCTACAGGGCCTGGGAGGAGATAGATAGCACTGAGACTTCCTTTGAATTGGAGGTCAGGGAAGAGTATATTCCCAATGCTTATATCTCGGTCATCATCTACCAGCCCTATGGAGAACTAGATAATGACCTGCCTCTCAGGATATATGGTATCATCCCCCTCCATGTGAAGAGTAAGGGTACCAGGCTGGAATTTGATCTGGACCTGCCGGCAGAAATCAGGCCGGAGGAGGAATTGACCATCAGGCTCCAGACCAGGGATAAGCGGCAGGCCCGCTTTACCATTGCTGTTGTAGATGAAGGTTTACTGGATATCACCGGTTTCAGGACACCTGATCCCTGGAATTATTTTTACTCCAAACAGAGACTCCTGAGCAGGAGCTATGACAATTTTGCCGATATCATAGACCTGACCCATGGTTATATCTACCACCGTTTCTCTGTTGGGGGCGGTATGGAAGAGGAGGACCGGGACCAGAGCTATCAGCGGCAGCAGGCCCTGTCCAGTGATGCAGAGAGGTTTAAACCTGTCAGCCTCTTTAAGGGGCCATTACAGACCGATGAAAATGGCTATGCTGAGGTCAGCTTCCAGATCCCTAATTATATCGGCAGCCTCAGGGTGATGGTGGTGGCTGCAGAAGGGGGTAATTACGGCAGTGCGGAAGGCAGGGTGGCGGTGAAGGCCCCCTTGATGGTCCTGCCTACACTACCCCGGGTCCTGGGACCCCTGGACAGGATAAGGATTCCGGTGACGGTCTTTGCCCTGGAGGAGAATCCGGGTGAGGTAAAGGTGAAGCTGGAAGTGGAGGGTCCTGCCCGGATAACCGGTGCCAGCGAGAAGACAGTCAGGTTTAGCGGAGAGGATAGTATAGAGCTTTTCTTTGAACTGGCTGCAGATAATATGGTGGGGAAACTGGACCTGGGCATATCTGCCACATCAGAGGAGATAGGCTATACAGCCAGGGAGGAGACAGAACTGGCCGTCCGGCCCTATAACCCCTATATCTACTCCAGCCTGGAAGAGATAGTGGATGCCGGTGGGGAGGCTGAATTTATTGTTCCGGCAGCAGGAGTGACAGGAACTGCCCGGACCCGCCTGTCTGTTTCCAGTGTGAAAGGGTTGAATATCAACCACCGGCTGAACTGGTTACTGCGTTATCCTTATGGCTGTGTTGAACAGATTACCTCTATCGTCTTCCCCCAGTTGTACCTGCCTGAATTATACAGGTTCACTGCGGAAGAGTTGAGGGATATAGATGAGAATATCAATGCCGGGATTGCCAGTTACCGGGAGTACCAGTTGAATAATGGCGGTTTTTCCTACTGGCCGGGTGAAAACATTGCCAACCAGTGGGCTACAAATTATGTGGGCCATTTCCTCCTGGAGGCCAGGATGAAGGGTTACCACGTGCCGGAAGATATCTTTAATAATTGGCTGAAATACCAGGAGGAGACAGCCAGGGGCAACCAGGGTGATCTCCTGACCCGGGCTTACCGTCTCTATCTGCTGGCCCAGGCCGGCAGCCCCCTCCTCAGTGCCATGAACTACATGCGGGAGAGTGAGCTGGGGGCCATGAATAATCCAGAGAAATATTATCTGGCAGCGGCCTACCGCCTGGCAGGCTATGAGGAAGCAGCCGGGGAAATCCTGGCCGGGGCAGGAGTGGAGGTGGCTGATTATCTTGAATTCAGCGGTACCTTTGGTTCCACACTAAGGGATAAGGCCATTATCCTGGATATCATGACTGTCCTGGGCGGGCATGGGGAGGCTCTGAAACTGTATAATGAGATTGCTGAGGAAATCTCCTCGGAGAAATGGCTCTCCACCCAGGCTACAGCCTATTCCCTGCTGGCCATGAGTAAATACCTGCGGGAGGTTGTATCCGGCCAGGAGCAACTAAATGGTGAGCTGGTCCTGGCTGATGGCAGTTCTATAGAGATAGAAGTTGAGGATATTGTGGAGTTCATCCCCCTGGAGGACAGCTTCGGTGAAATCATAAGCTTCCGTAACAGGGCAGAGATACCCCTTTATGTAACCCTGGAATGGGAGGGGATTCCTGAGCGGGGAGACCTGGCCCCGGTACAGAGCAAGCTGACCCTGGAGACGGCTTTTTATGACCAGGCCGGCAACAGGATAGAGGTGGACCAGGTCAAGCAGGGCGAGAGTTTCTATATCCTTTACCGGGTCGGCCAGGTTAGCAATCAGGATATCAGTGAGGTGGCCCTGGTGCAGGTCCTGCCTGCCGGCTGGGAAATCCAGAATCTCCGCCTTCTGGGAGGAGAACTGCCGGAGTGGACTAACCAATATAACCTGAACCAGGAGAAATACCTGGATATCAGGGATGACCGCATCATGTGGTTCTTCGATATGGCAGGTTATGTTTACAGGTATGATTTTGTCGTCATGATCAACCCGGTCACTGTCGGTGAATTCTACCTGCCCCCCACCCTGGTGGAGGCCATGTATAATAATGATTACCGGGTGGTAACAGAGGGAAGAAAGGTAGAGGTATTACCCAGATGAGGGGAAGGAAAAAGCTTATCATTATCCTGCTTCCGTTAATCCTGTTAAGTCTGCTCATACTTATATTTATAATCAGCAGGATTCCCGACCCTCTTTTCCCTCCTGACTACAGCACCCTGGTCCTGGATGAGGAGGGCAGGTACCTCAGGGTCTTCCTGAATAGTAAAGAACAATGGCACTTTCCCGCTGACGGCAGAGAGGTGCCGGAACGGTTGAAGACAGCGGTAATCCACTTTGAGGATAAGCGTTTTGAGCAGCATCACGGGGTGGACCTGGCGGCGGTCTTCAGGGCTGCCTACCAGAACCTGAGGAGGGGTGAGGTGGTCAGTGGGGCCAGTACCATCACCATGCAGCTGGCCCGGCTGATGAGGCCGAAGGAACGGACCATAAAGAATAAGCTCATAGAGATGCTCCAGGCAGTCAGGATTGAACTAAAGTACAGCAAGGATGAAATCCTGAACCTCTATCTCCTCCATGCTCCCTATGGAGGAAATATCATCGGCTTCCGGACAGCTTCCCTGCGGTATTTTGGCAAGGAACCGGAAAACCTGTCCTGGGCCGAGGCAGCTACCCTGGCGGTCCTGCCCAATAATCCGGCCAATGTGAATCCAGTACAGAATCCGGCCAGGCTGAAGGAGAAGAGGGATGAACTGCTGGAAAGCCTCTACCAGGCAGGGATAATAGACAGGAACACCATGCAGCTGGCCCTGGCTGAACCGGTGGCAGACCGGCTCTACCCCTTCCCCCTCTCTGCCCCCCAGCTGGCAGAAAAACTGGCCAGGGAAACAGAGGGAGATATAATCAGGACGACCATCAACAAAGGGATTCAGGATCAGGCCACTGCAATATTAAAGAATTATGTTGAGGATAACAGGAATAGGGGGATGAGGAATGCTGCCCTCCTGCTGACTGAGACGGTTTCCGGAGAGGTCAAGGCCTATGTGGCCTCCCAGGACTTTTTCGATGATGCTAACCTGGGCAAGATCGATGGTATCCAGATGAGGCGGTCCAGTGCCTCTACCCTGAAGCCCTTCCTTTATGCCCTGGCCATGGATGAAGGGATGCTCATCAGGGAGAGCAGGCTGCTGGATATACCCATCAGTTATGGCGGCTATACCCCCTATAATGCCAATAATAAGTTTTCCGGGGTGGTCAGGGCAGATGAGGCCCTCATCCGTTCCCTTAATGCTCCGGTAGTCAACCTGCTATATCATTATGGTGTTGAGGAATTTTATGAATTTCTGGCAGAGGCAGGAATGGAGGGCCTATTCCGCAGGGCAGAGGATTACGGCCTGTCCCTTATCCTGGGGGGAGCAGAAATCAGCCTCTGGGAGTTAAGCAGGCTCTACCGGGGCCTGGGGAATTATGGTTTTTTCTCCGGCCTCCGGGTCCTCAGGGATGCGGAGGAACCTGCAGGGAAACAACTCCTTTCACCCGGCTCAGCCTATCTGGTCCTGGAAACCCTGAAGGAATTAAAAAGGCCGGGAACGGAATATTACTGGCAGGATTTCCAGTCCAGTGCACCTATTGCCTGGAAGACAGGAACCAGCTATGGCAGCAGGGATGCCTGGGCTGTAGGGGTTTCCCCTGACTGGACCATTGCCGTCTGGGTGGGGAACTTTGCCGGCGGGGAGATAAAGGGGATGAGCGGCCTGGAATCTGCTGCCCCCCTCTTATTCAAGGTCTTCAACCAGTTGGAGAAAAAGGGGCATAAGAACTGGTTTGAGGCACCTGCAGGTGGCCTTAAAGAAATACAGGCCTCTGCCAGTACCGGCTACAGACTGAGGGAAAATACCGGTGAAGTGGTAAGAACCCTGGCTCCTGCAGGAGCAAAGCCATTACAGTATTCTCCCTATGAGAGGGTTTTCTACCTTGATGAGGCTGAGACCATGGAGGTCTGCTCCCTCTGCTGGGACAGGGCTGACCTGAAGGTGGTGCAAAAGGTAATCTATCCGCCTCAGGTCTATAAGTACCTTGGTAACAGGGAAGTCCATGCCATACCCCCCCACAATCCGGCCTGTCCCGGTGCCAGGGAGATCAATCCCATTGAATTTATCTACCCCCAGGAAGGGAGTCTAATCTTCTTGCCACGGGGAATAGACGGGGAATACCAGCAAGTTAATCTGGAGGCAGCCCATGCCCAACGGGAGAGCAGGCTCTTCTGGTATCTGGACAATCATTATCTGGGGGAGACTGTCAACAAACATCAGCTGACCCTGGCCCCGGAACCGGGCTGGCACCGGCTCCTGGTAATTGACGGCTGGGGGAATAGTAAGGAAATCAGTTTTTACCTGGAGAGGAGATAAAAAAGGCCGATTCAATTATCGGCCTTTTTGATACCAATATTCTTTTTGTTGAATATCCTGCGGAAGTCAGAAATATAATCCTTATACTCATTTGCCAGTTCCCTGGCCTTTTCC